>ERZ791765.1269-NODE-1269-length-16468-cov-18.047584_pt1 | contig 16468 bp, 32 predicted proteins | sample MGYA00509949_ERZ791765 | MGnify/ENA primary metagenome ERZ791765 (study PRJEB30046, sample SAMN00791980) | human gut metagenome | study: EMG produced TPA metagenomics assembly of the A metagenome-wide association study of gut microbiota in type 2...
CTTGGCATGATGTTCACCTCTCGTCATGGCCTTGCGCCCTAGCGACAGATCGACGAGACCGCCCTCGCGGCGGCCCGCCAGCGATGTTTGAACCCTGCGCACCCGACAGACAGCTCACCGGCGGTTCAGGCAGGGGTGGTCGATACCCCCACCCCCCTAGGTGTCGCCGATCGTTTTTTGCAAGGATATGCGGCTGCCGATTGTTTTTTTACTGTTCGGTATTGAAGCCTGCTGGTCTTGTTCTGCCGGTTTTCACGTCGTGGCATTGCTTGCACAATCCTCGTCCGAACTTCGGGTCGTTCGGATTGAGTCGCATGTCTATGAGTTCGATTCGCTCGTATGGATAATGATCCGCGATTGTGCTTGGATTGCCGCAGAGCCCTTTGTGTTTGCCGCAGCCTCCATGCTCGGGGTTGCCGGGGCATGTGCAGTATGGGTCTCGTGCGAGCACCTGCCTGCGAAACGATTGATGTCCCTTGGTGTTGTAGGGGTTACGGCCACGGGTGCGGGTACGGTCTCGCTGGGTGCGGAGACAGGCGTCGCATTTGCGGGCCGGTGTCTCGATGAGGTTCGGGCATCCGGGCGTTGAGCAGACTCGCCAGCTCATGTATGCCTCGCTGTGTTCTCGACTTGCGTATCTTTAATTACTATGTTAGTATAGATATGTCGGCAAGGAAGACCGACGATAACAGAAAAGTGAAAGGGCAAGGGCCATGACCCTCAAGGATTGGCTATCGCTCGCCCTTCAGGCCGTATCAACCGGAACAGCGTTCTGGGTGGCATGGAGGACACGAGACAGAAAGAAGCCCCGACACAAGAAGTGAGTAGGGCAAGGGGTTCCGAGCGCAGGTACCGCCCAGAACCCCTCTACTCAACACTAGCAGAACGGAACGCATCATGAAACGTGCACTGGTATGGGGTCTGCTATCGCTGGCCTTCGGCGCATTGGCGCTGGGAATGTCCTTCGGCGGATCGTTCGCCGGAGGATTTGCCCTGGCCTCCGGGTTGTTCGGCCTCGCCGCCGGGTTTGACCACGGCGGGAAAGGCGGCGACGATGACTAGGCATTATCTGAGCCTGACCGAGGTGGCCGAAAGGCTCGGCATCACCAAGGGCGCTCTCGCGCGGTACAGACTGCCCGAAGCCGACGTGACCGTGGGCAACGCGCGCGGCTGGCTCCCGGAAACGATCGACGAATGGAACGCGAAGCGTCCCGGACGCGGCGTCGGCGGTGGAAGACCGAGGAAGAACAAGGCCTGAATACGCGAAAACCCAGCCACGTGAGCTGGGTTTTTCGACACTTCTGCCACTGCAATCATCGGTGACAACCGGTCATTTGTCAAGTCCGCCGGACTGTTTGTCGTCCTCGCCCGCAAGCTCGTCCACGGGTTCGCCGCTGATGACGAGCCTGTAGACGCTGCTGTAGGCGATGCCATCCGGTGTGACATCGAGCTTGCCACGTTTGCGCCACACATTGACGGTGTTACGTTTGAGCGTGATCCCCGCATCCGTGAACGCTTTAGCTATCTCGGCCGCAGAGCCACGCCGGCTGTCATCCCAGCACAATGTCTTGAGCCGCCTGAGTTTGACGGTCTGCGCTCGCTGTTCCCTCCCGCACACGGGACACGTGACCCACTGGTCGTTGGTTCCTGCGGTGAGCATCATGGCGCACAGTTCGCAGGTGCCTATCTCGCGGCGCTGCTCTGGCGGATCTAGAGCGAGGTCGATTTTCCGGGCGATGCCGTTGATGGTCGCCATGTAGAATCCTGCGTCCGCGAACGTGGCAAGGCGTGCATGGCCTGCGCATGCGATGAGCGTGGCCGTCAGGTCTTCGCTGCGTTTGTCTTTGTGCCAGTCGAGGGCGTCGATGCCGTCGAGGCAGCGCCATAGTTCGCGCGCGGTCGCGTCGAGCATGTCGATCAGGTCGATCACGTCCAAGCGTATCGGCGTCGGGGGAGTGGCCGTCTGGATGCGCACGGGTGAATGCCCGCCCGGATGCAATGTGGCGTCGAGGCTGTCATGCAATGGCGTGACGTCACGCGCCAATCGCAATAATGTGCCGGCGAGGCGCATTTCGCACGTCTCGCACAGCGAATACCCCTCTTCGGTCATCGTCTTGCAGTTCTGACAGTTCACGAATCCCCTCCACGTCGGCTACACTGGTTGTTTGCAGACATGCCCTCCGCCGTTGGTGGAGGGTTTCGTTATTTCAGAACAGCGGCCTGTCCTCATAGCCGGTATCGGATGGAGCCGGCTTGGTTTCCCGTGGTTGGCTGCCGATGATGGCTATGACTTCGGGCAGAGGGATGTTGAGCTGGCCTGCTATTTCGAGCGTGGTGTAGCCGTTGCGATGCATGCGTTGGACTTGCTCCTGTCTTGTCCTGCTGGTCATGATTCCGCTGTCCTTCCTGTCTCCTTGACGATGGTTACCGGGGTGAGAGTGCGCAACTAATGCAGAATCTGTCGGGGATTAATGCAGTTTCGGGTCGGACTAATTCAATTCTTTGCATGGTTTCCGTGTCTCCTTGAGGACGTTGATGGATTTGAATGCGCCCGTGTAGAGGCTGATTGTCTTGTCTATTGGGTCTGGTCGGAAAACGTCGGTGAAAAAGTCGTTGTCCTGGATTGTCCAGTAGCCGTAGGGGCGCGGGAAGTATTTGAGCCAGCCATCCAGTGTCTGACCGCTGTTGGTGATGGCGATGAACCTATGCAGGTCCAGCTCCCAGGGTTTGGAGTGCTGCCAGTCGATGCTTTCGCTCACGTTCATTCTTCCGGCTCCTGTTCGTAGAAGTCTTTGGGGGTGATGGTCACGCTGATCTGGCATCCGGTGGCGAGCGCCGTGTTGATGATGTCGGTGAGGTTTGTGTTCTCGTTCATTGTTGTTCCTTCGTTTTCATGGCGTTGACGGCTGCGAGCGCCTTTTTGGCGGCGTGCAGCCATGCCTGTTTGAAGACTTCGCTGACGGCGTCCCAGTTGGTGGGGCCGGGTGTGCCCGTGAAGAACCCTCGGGCGCAGGTCTCGATCTCCTCGTCTGTGGGCTCGTCCGAGTTGAGTTCGTTTTCGATGCGGATGGCCAGGTTGAGCGCCTTGTCCCAGCCGGCCTGGTAGCCGACGACGAACGATTCGGCGGCTGATTCGTTGCCCAGTCCGGCGTCGGCGAGCGCCGTGAGGGCTTGTTGGGTGAGGTCACTCATCGTCGTCCTCCACGATGGTCGGCATGCCGCTGGTCTCGTACATGGTTCTGGCCACCGCCTTGAGGTTCCGGCTGGCCGTATCGGAGCATTGGCCGAGGTGCAGGATGCTGACGTCTTCCAGCACGCAGGCGCTCGCGAGCGCCTGTTCGAGTTGGTCTTGTGTGAAGATTCGTGCCGTGTAGCTCATATGGTGCTACTTTCGTCGGCGAGCGCCGGCCCTGTCATGAGGGTGAGGTAGTGGCGGTATTCCGCGATGTCCCTGTCCAGGCAGTCGTGGACGCGGTGCGTGGGCTTCATGCGGTGCTGGTATGGGTCTTGGCCGCAGGCTTTGGCCGCGAGGCGCAGTGCGGTGACGTCCAGCATGCGGTAGTGCAGCAGTTCTCCGAATCCCGTCATGCAGAAGCGTTCGACCATGGGCAGGTCGAAACGGCTGATGTTCGTGCCGGCCGGGTGCAGGGTGTACGTGGTGGCCATGCCTTGGATGAACCGGAGGGCCTGTTCGGCGATGACCCTGGGTGAGTTGGCCAGCGGGTCGCAGGATTCGCATTGGGCGAGCAGACCGTTGTTCAGATGCAGTTCCAGGGCGGAGGGCTGCACGGTCAGCAGGGTCTCCCGGCCGATGTGCACCACGGCCTCGAACCGCCCGTATTCGTGCATGGCGTCCAGGCTGGTGCAGCGCAACCCGATCTCCAGTATCGAACACATGTTCGCATCGAGGCCGGTGGTCTCCACGTCCATCCATAGCAGGGCTTCGGGTTTCTCGGGGATCATAGCGTCTTCTCCTTTCCGGCGAGCGCCTGAACGATGGCTCCCTGGATGGTTCGGGTTTCCTCGCGGGTGAAGCCCTGCGGGATGATGATTGTCCTGGTGCTCACCGGTATATCGGGCGGGATGAGCATGGTCACGCTGGTGCCGTCCTCTCGGGTGAAGTCCACGTTGTCGAGTTCGCCGGGCACGGTGACCGCGTAGGCGTTGATCATGAGTGTTCCTTTCTGCTGATTTTATCGGTTGGTTTGCGGGTGGTTGGGCATGCCCTCGGGCGGCGGGCATGAATGCCATTGGCCGTCGGTGTCAAGCAGTATCCAGCCGCGCCGGCAGCTGTACACGGGCACTTGGCTTGGCTCGGGGTCGTAGCTTTTGAGCAGGTAGCCCAATGCTCGGGCCTGTTCGGGGTGCCGGTGTATCCATCCGTGGCATCCGGTGCTGTTGTCCGTGCCGCACACGTCGATGACGTTCGAGGGGCTGTGCCGTTCGGGGTCGCCGTATGTCTGGCTGCGGCGTTTCCGGTGGTGGTGGCTGCTGCCGGGCCATTCGCCGCCGCGCAGGTATCGGTCGCAGACGATGCACCGGTTGTTTTCGCGGCCCTCCACGAGGCGCAGGGTCGCGGCTGTGGGTTGGTCGCTCATGCTTGATGCCTTTCGTTGATTTCCGTCACGAGCCGTTGCGCCACGGTTTCCGGCTCTTCGCCGGTTTTGACGTGGGCCCAGAACGTCTGTTCGACGCTGTCCGTCCACGAGCCTTCGGGGACTTGGCTGATGGCGTGCTGTTGGAGCCATTGGCGGGTGACGCCGCCCCATTCGGTGCGTTTCGGCACGCTTTGGAGCCATTGCGTGTATTGCCGGTTTTCGAGCCATTTGCGCATCGACGGCACGAACCGGTCGCCGTCCTGGCGCACGGTCTGGGCGTAGCGGATGACGGCGCCGAGCAGCTGGCTCGGCTCGGCCTGGGGCATGGTCGGGTCGCTGCCGCTGGTGACGGCCTGCCACAGGTTTTGGGCTTGGTCGCGGCTGCCGGTATGGCTCGGGTACCGGTCCCAGGCGAACGCGAACGGGTCGGCCTCGGCCAAGGCCTCGGCTTCGGCGAGGCTGGACACCGGCCTGGCGTGGCCGGATTCGGCCACGGCTTGGCTCGGCTCGGCCGGCTCCGGTTCGGCGTTCGGCGTGGAGGGGGCTACAGGGGAGGTAAGGCTAGGTATGGTTAGGTTAGGACCGGTTGCTTCGTTTGCTTCGAAGCAATTGCTTCGTTTTGCTTCGGACGTTTGCTTCGGTTTTGCTTCATGGTTTGCTTCGTCTTTTGCTTCATGGTTTGCTTCGGTTTTGCTTCGTGGTTTGCTTGAAGCACTTGCTTCGTTTTGCTTCGAAGCATTTGCTTCGCGTTTGCTTCGCCGAGACTCGCCCGAAGCGACGCCGCCGGCATGCCCGGCCTTGGCTCTTTTCTCCTTGAGTTCGCTGCCGGAGGTGCCGCCGAATTTCATCAGGGTGTCGGCCTCGACCACCATCCACCGGCCGGCGGCGAGCGCCGGTTCGAGCATTCCCGCGGCCTCCAGTTCCGTCACCTGTCGTGCGTTGCCTTTCAGCGAGCGCACGACGGTCATGTCGAATGCGCCGTCGAATGCGGGGAAGCGGAGCTGGTATGCGGTGTGCACGCAGAGTCTGACCCATAGGCCCAACGCGGCGTTTGATACCATGCCGGGCATGGTCTGCGGGCTGAAGTTGAGCCCGTCGTCTATCTGCGTCCATGTCATGGCTCACTCCGCTTCATCGTCTTCGGGCAGATATTCGCCTTTGAGTGCTTTGTTTTCCTCGTCCGAGATGGGGTATCCGAGGTCTTCGAGCGCCTGATAGTAGGCTTGGGCGATGGTGATGTCGTCCTTGTCTGCCCACGTGCTGTGGTCGATGATGGCTTCCATTTGGGCGCACAGGATGAGCAGGAGCTCACGGTTCGCGGCCCCCTCCACGTTCTGGCGGCGATGCAGTTCCGTGAGGTTCTGCTCGCAGTAGAGTTCCACGTCGCCGTCCTCGATGACCGGCAATGGGGTGGTCAGCGCGTTGTAGGCGTCGAGCACCCTCTCGTCGTTGTCCCACCTGCGGCTGGCGATGAGGCCAGAATAGCCGTCGGTGCCGGTCAGGACGAGCAGGCTCAAACGGGTGTTGGCTTTGCGCAGTTGTCCGCCGTTGAACCGGGTGGCGTGCTCCCTGATCCAGACGAGACGCAATTGCGTGGCGTCATGCTCGAATCGTTTCCGCCGGTCCAACCGTTCCTCGGCCAAGGCGTTCTCGCGTTCACGGGCCGCGTCCCTGGCGTCGCGTTCGGCGATCTGCGCGGCGCTCATACGCGGGAACGCGTACACCGTGGTGTCGGCGACGCGCACCACGGGCCCGTCCGTCGGATGCTTCACCCGCCACTGCTTCCACCAGTCGGCCAGATCCTCGGGCCGGCCATGGAACACGTCACAGAACAGGCAGCCATCCGGCACCGACCACACCGAACCGGATTCAGGCTCCTCCACGACCACATGCAATTCACGCAACACGGCACGCACCGCCACACGCCACGCCTCGTCCTTCAACCGCTGGCGCAGCTGATTGGCCTTCCACGCCCAATTGTTCGACCCGGCCTGCGAAGCCAGCTCCCTCATCATGTCGGGATGATCCTCGAACTCCGCCAACTCATCCAACTGGGAGAGGGACAACTGGGCGAACCCCTTCGACCCGGAACGCACCTCGGCAGGGATGCGCGCGATCCTCAAACGGCCACGCACGAACGACTCGCTGCGCCCCGTCTTCGACGCCAGCTCACCCACGTTCGCACCCAGGTCGAGCAGACCCTGATACCCGTCGGCCTCCTCCAACGGCGTCAGATCGCTGCGCTGGCAGTTCTCCACCAGCATCAGCTCACGCTCGGTCTTCGCATCCAACTCACGCACAATGCACGGCACCCGTTCGATGCCGGCCAGCTTGCACGCCGCCAAACGACGATGACCAATCACCACACGAAACAGGCGCTCGCCGTGCTCCTCATGGTCGGGTGTGACCACGAGCGCCTGCTGCAATCCCTGTTCGCGGATGCTGTCGGCCAATTCGGTGACGTCGCCCACGTCCCTGCGGGGGTTGTTCGGGTTGGGGATGAGGTTGGTTACGTTGATGTCGATGATGTTGATAGACAATTCGTCGGGTCACTGCTCCTTAATCGATGTGCTGAGATTCTGGTGCGCGGGCAGGTGCGGCAGACGCTTCCTGCGCCGGCGTTGACGCTCATGCTCCAGTTGCTGGCGCCCGTGCTTGCGTTTGCTCATGATTCAGTCCTCCTTGATTTCGCCGGTCTTCGGATCCACACCGCCAGTGGGCAGGTCACGCCACGGATCCAGCAGACTGCGCTCGATATCCGCCTTCACCACGCGCTCGCGGGCCTCGACGGGATAGTTGATGAGGTCGTTGACCGCGTTGGCGGCGTCGAAGATGTGCTGCGAGAGGTCGCAGGCGTCGTACAGGGCATCGGTGATGGGATCGATGTTCTTGTATTTCTCGATGTATTCGTCCTTGGTGGCCAGGTCGAGCATCTTGCTGGCCGCGATGCGGAACGCGGCCGCGGCGTCCTTCATGCGTGACGCCTTGGCTGTCAGGGCGAGCAGCATGAGCGGCGTTATCTCGTCGGGAATCAGCGCATCCTGCACGCCATCGGTCTTCTTCTTGCGTGGCATTGAATCTCCTTAGAATTCAGGATCGGAATCGTTTGATTGGAAATCATCGGAGGCGCCGAACGCGGCACCGGGAGAGGCGGGCGCCGGTTGCGCCCACTGGTCGCCTTCCTGCATGCCGGGGTTCTGGGCCGATGCCGGGGAGCCGTTCTGCCAACCTTGTTGCTGGTTGGCGGGCTTGGCCGGATCCCCATATGTGCTGCCGCCGGAATAGCCGCGCCCGGATTGGGTTCGCGTCACCTGTGCGGTCGCGTATCTCAATGAGGGGCCGATCTCGTCGACCTGCATGTCGGTGACGGTGCGGTTGGTGCCATCCTGCGCCTGGTAGGAACGCTGCTGCAACCTGCCCGTGGCGATCACGCGCATGCCCTTGGAAAGGGACTGGGCGCAATGGCCGGCCATGTCACGCCACGCGCTGCAGCGCAGGAACAACGCCTGCCCGTCCTCGTACTGGTTGGTCTGGCGGTTCCAGATTCTCGGTGTGGACGCGATGGTGAACCCGCAGACGACGACGCCGCTGGCGATGGTGCGCAGCTCGGGGTCGGCGGTCAGGTTGCCGACGATCGTGATGACTGTCTCGCCCGCCATGTTCATACCTCCTTCGAATCGTTCGACGGCTTGCGTTTCCACAGGCACACCGCCGATATCGCGCGCCGGCCACGGTCGACCACCACGTCGCCGAACCGGGGCGGCAATATGGTCAGCGGCCATGCGTCCGCGCGATTCAGATGCTGGATGACCTCGAGCAGGCTGTCCAATAGTTCGCCGGCGCCCATGCGCATGCCCGCGGCGTCGAGCGGCCATTCGAACAGGCTTTCGCCTTCCTCCCGATAGTCGTAATCATCCGGCTGGCTCGTCATCGATGCTCCTTCGCTCACGCGGCGACCGTCTGCTGCTGGAGACCGTTGCGCTCTCCCCATGCGATCACCTCCCTGACCGGGTAGACGACGCGGCGCGTATCGCGTTGGCGGTGCTCGCGTTTGCCGCCGAGTTTCACGAACCTCGGCCCCTCGCCCCGGTATCTCCACACGCCGAGCGTGCCCACGGTGGGAGAGCCCCCGAAATAGGCGCTCACCTTGTCGGCCTTCCAATAGGCGACGCCGTCCTGGATGACGTCGGGCGGAATCATGGCGCTCATGGTGTATCCTTTCCTTGTAGCTGTTTTGCTTCTCCCACGTTGCCGCGTGGGCTTTTTCTTTCCCGCAGGGGGAGTGGACCGTGCCGAATCGAACGGCTTCCCGCCGTTTGCCGCGCGTACATGACACCGCGCGATCTCCGGCGGGGGCGAACCTGCCGGCCCCGCACGCCGCACCAGCTGGGGAAGGGTGCGGCACGATGGTGTTAGCGACTGTCCTTGTCGATTGCCGGGGAAGGAAGAACCCCGGCAGGCCTTTATTCATCGGCTCCCGCCTCGCTTGCCACAAGACAGAGCAGACGCAGGGGGACTCCCAGGAACGCGACCAGCGAGCAGACGCCGTTGGCCAACGGGTACCGGCACGCCTCGTGGGTCATCACCCACGCCAGACATGCGGCGAACACGACGCCCCAGAAGACCAGCCGGCGCATGAACCGTTTCGACGGGCCTCCGTCCGCCGTGCGGAAACCGCTGGCGTGACGCCCGTAATCCTTGGCGTTCATCGTTTTTCTCTTTTCGTGTGGCCCCTCCGCCGGTAGGCTTGGAACTGCGACATTCAAACCAACGACCCCGCGAAGGGAAGAATCAATTGAATTGGACTGAATCATCCGTATTGGTCGCGATTGCGGCCCTCCTGTGGAACTGCGTGCAGCAGAGACAAATCAACAAGATTCGCAGGAGCGACAGGATTGCGGCGCAGCACCTCGTGGCGACCTTGGATTCGGAAAGTCTGCGATGTATCCATTTCCGCAACGAGGGCACCATGACCCTGTATAGGCCCAAAGTGGATTCAGACTTCTTCCTAAGCAGCGGAATTCCAATTGCCAACGCGGAAATCTGCCTGAACATTCCACCGAATACGGAAGCGGTCTTTTCTCTCACCAATGCTTCTGACATTCCTCGCCTTCCTGATTTTCTCCGTATCCAGTGGATTGAGTGGACGCGGCTGAAGAAGAGGACTCACTACATGTCGGTATCGATGGTTGAAGTGAAGCGCGCTTACGTCGAGCGCGCTCGATCTCACGAAGGTCAAGCTCGTTCTTGATGGACAACCCGATATTCAGAAGGAAAAGTGCGATTATAAGAACCGTCGGACCGTTCATCACGCCACCTCCTTGCCGGCGAGCGCCGGAATGGTTGCGGTGCGGATGGGACGATGGGACGCATGATGCGGTAGATTCATCATGAATGCTCCTATGAGAAAGAAGTCGATGATGGTCACATGGTTGTGGAATCTGATACAGGGGGATTTCGCACAGAACCCGACAGCCTGGATGGACTTGGCGATCACGGTTCTGGGAATCGTGCTCTCCCCGGTGGCGTGGTTCACGTCCAAATGTCTGGAGGGCAAAGCCGCGAAACGTGAGGCCAAGGATGCGCAGGAGAAGTTCGATGCCCAGCTTGAGGTGCTCAAAGGCCAATTGAAGGCCGCGAATGATTCGGCGGATGCGCTTCGCGCGCAGGTCAAGACGGTTGAGGATTCAGCCGATGCGTTGCGTGGACAGCTTGCCGCGCAGCGTACGCAGGCCCGGTTGGCCGAGGAGACCGCCAGTGTCCCGAAGTGGGACATATACCAAGTGCAGAACCTCAAGTATGCCGTCGCGAACGAGAACGCCTTTGATGCCCATGACGTTCGGGTGGTGCTTTCGAGCGGCAAGGAATACGAGCTGGGGAATATATCCAAGGGATCGTCCATCGGGTTCATGTTCATGGAGAAGGCGATTATGTGCGAGGACGGGTATGCCGACATCAGAATCACCTGGTCCCTTCCGGGTGAATCCGGGGAGCGTCATTCGGTGACGAAGCCGTCTCCTCAGTATCTGCACTGAACAAGGCGGCAAGCACATTATCGTCAATTCGCACGATTTTCCGATAGGAAATGATTTGCGGGCCGATTCCCGGGTATGTCTCGATACGCACCGGGTCGTCCGACATGTTCGCCAGAGTGTTTTCCGGTTCGTTGACGAGCGCGGCAAAACGGTGAATCTGATTGTTGTTCATTGAACGTAGTTCCACGACGGAGATGTCATTGCCCATCACTTCACCTCTCCTTCGGCGAGCGCTGGAATAGTGTTCTCAGCGGCGAGCGCGTTGGTGAGTGTTTCGATTGGGTCGCCGCCTGAGAGTTGTTGTGCGGCGATGTATGCTGCGAGGCTGATGTCGTCGCCGTCGAGCCATTTGGCGACGGTCATGCGGTTGCGGCCGCAGGCCTCGGCGATGCTGGTCATTTTGGTTTTGGACAGGAGCACGCGGGTGCGGGTGTCGTGCACGGCACGTTTCGTGGCTTCAACTGCTGGTAGATTAGGCATGTGCTTGTTCCTTTAGCTGATTGGGGGTCATGGTGAATCCGGCGGAATACCTGTTGAAGTTCTTCAAGGTCGAACCGCGAATCGAGGGCTTCGATGATTCAGCTTGTTCGGCGTTTGACGCAATGGCGCGGACGGAACGTCTTGTCGCGGGTCTCAAAGCGTCTGGTGTGCGGCGATTGGACACCGTGGAGCAGCAGCTTCCCGCTATCTGGGAAAGTCTTTGGAAGTCATTCGCGGATGCGTATAGTGATGGTTCTCTCCGGTACTTCAGCACGCATCCGAAACATGATGAGACATTGTCTCCGGCGTCGATTCTGAGCTTGCAGACGATTGCAGATCGCTCGTTCTCCATGCGATACGAGTTGAACGACGACCGGGCGAAGAACCTCACTGCCTTCCTGAACGAGCTCGTCGAGCTCATCAAATCGGATGATTCCCTACCACCGGCGTTGAAAGCGCACATCATGAAACTGGTCGACGAAGTGCGCAGGAACATCGACAACTTCGAGGCCGGTATCGACTTCGACATCAACGATTCGCTCCAACGACTGTTCGGCTCCATGTACATGGCCGAATCGGCCACACAGGAGAAATCGAAGTGGCAGACAATCAAGGACAAGTATCTGGGGAACATGCTTGCGGATTTCATCGTCCAGCTCCCTGCCCTCGGTCTCGCCGTATCTCAGACTCTGCAAGCGATCGGTAGTTGACCTCAGCAATCAGGTTGTTGACCGCCGTCATCTCGTACTTGTCAATCGCATCGGCGGGCAGATTCCTCTCGCTTAGCAGGCGACGCATATCGGAGCAGAACCCCATCACGAGATTCATGTACAAGTGCAGTTCCTTGGTCGAAAGCTGTCTGAAATCAGTTGAGGACATCTCAGCCACCTCCTATAGCGCTTGCTCTAATGAAATTGAATATAGCGCCTGCTATATTTTGTAGCAAGTGCTCGGCGTGTCTGCTATAGTTGGGCTCATGAGCACGAACAAGCGAGAGCGAACTATCGTCGATGATGTGTCCGCAAAAATACTCGACAGAGTAATCAATCGAGCGGGTATGAATAACTCAGCAATTGATCGAGCGTCGAAAAGTGCAATCGGGTACAACCGAGTACGTGATATTCGCAATGCCCTTAAAGCACCGGTGCGCCTGTCAGAGTTTTTGCTGATTTGCGAGGTCTGCAACGCCGACCCGGTGCAAACCCTGCGCGAGATCATCACCGAGGCAAGACGTATGGAACTCGAACAACAAACCGCATCAACAAAGAAACCCGCTGGCGAGCGCTTTGTTGTTGATGATGAGCAGGCTCGAGTGGCCGAAACACTCAAGAAACTCCATCGAGGAGACATGGACATCGTTGCCCTGGAAGACGAACACAAGTATGACGGTGATGGGGACGAACCAGCGTAATTCCCTCGAATTCGAGGGAATCGGAAAAAAGGGGGTCGATTTTGACCCTGTTTAAAGTCATCGAATTCGACACGTTTTAGAGAAAGAGGTTTTGAATCATGGATGATTCAAATAACCAGCAGGCCGAGATAGTCCTGTACCAGGCGGACGGGCGCAACGTGCCCGTGCAGGTGTCGTACTGGGGCGACACGTTCTGGATGCCACAGTCCGGCATGGCAGAATTGTTTGACACCAGCCAGCAGAACGTAAGTCTGCATCTGAAAAACATCTATGAAACGGGCGAGCTGCAGGAAGAATCAACTCACAAGGATTTCTTGTCAGTTCGACAAGAAGGCAGTCGCAACGTCAGACGCACCGTCGCCTTCTACAATCTCGATGCGATCATAGCGGTCGGCTACCGTGTCAACAGCAAGCAGGCCACCCAGTTCCGCATCTGGGCCACCGGCGTGCTCAGGGAATACGTCATCAAGGGGTTCGCCTTGAACGACGACATGCTCAAGAACGGGCGACCGTTCGGCCAGGACTACTTCCACGAACTGCTCCAACGTGTCCGCGACATCCGCGCCAGCGAGAAACGCTTCTACGTGCAGATCTGCGAGGTGTTCCAGGAAATCTGCACCGACTACGACAAGGACGCGCCCATCGTGCGCACCTTTTACAAGAACGTGCAGAACCGGTTCCACTACGCCGTCACCCAGCACACCGCACCCGAAATCATCCACGAACGCGCCGACGCCGGCAAGCCCCACATGGGACTCACCACATGGAAGGACGCGCCGGACGGGCGCATTCACTCGTCCGACGTGACCATCGCCAAGAACTATCTCAGCGAGGACGAGATCAACAAGCTCAACCGGCTGTCCAGCGGGTTCCTCGACATGATCGAAAGCCGCATCGAGAACATGCAGACCACCACCATGAGCGAATGCCTGCAACTCGTCAACACCTACATCCAACTGACCGGAGGCCCGCTCATGCCCGACATCGGCAAGGTCACCCGCAAACAGGCCGACGTGAAAGCCCGGGCCGAACTCGCACGATACAACCAGTCAAGCCCCGACCAATTGTCCGACTTCGAGAAGTTCGCCAGAGGATTGGACCAGAAATGACCGGCCTGCCGTTGTCGCCGCGCATGAGCTACGGGCAGATGCGCATGGCCCTGTACACTGTCGCACCCGACCTGCACGTGGCCAGCGCCCGCCTGCCCGGCAAGCTCGACGGCCTATACTGCCTCGCCACGAACACGGTGCTCATCGACCGGCGCATCACCTACACGCGCAAACGCTGCGCCCTCGTCCACGAGCTCGTCCACTGGCAACACGGAGACGACACCAGCAACGGTTGCCGCGGCGGCAAACTCGAGCAGCGCTGCCGACGTGAGACCGCCATGCTGCTTATCAACCCATCCGAATACGCATTGGCCGAGCGCATATACGGCGGTAACCCATATCAGATGGCCGCCGAACTCAACGTGACCGTACAAGTCATAGAAGATTACAAGAACTGGCTGCACGACAGTGTGGCCGCCTAGAAGAAAGAAGAGAACCGTGACCGAGCCAACCCCCATGCAGGCACAGCAGCCGCCGGCAACGCAGGATAGCCAGCCCGCAGCAGCACCATCCGCGCCAACGCCGGCACCGAAGAAGAAGCTCCCAACGGCGGCCGTCATCGCCATCGCCGCAGCCATAGGACTGGTCGTGGGACTAGCCGGCGGACTCGGAGGCATGTACCTGTACGCCACGCCCATCATCAACCAGCAGAAGTCGGACATCCAAGACCTCAATACATCATTGGACTCCGTCAAAGCGCAGCTAGCCGACGCGAACGAAAAACTCAACCCCCAGGAAGATCCCAACGACACGGGATCCAACACCGACGCTTCGGGCACGGGGGAGACCGCCGTCAGCGGCGGCGTCGAAATGAAGGTCCTCGAAGCCGGCGAACAGCCCACCATCAGCTTCGACACATGCGGCGACGGATGCAGCAACGGCCAATACGGGCCAAAGACACCGGACGCGAACACCAAGTACTGGGTGGCCAAGGTGGAGGTCACGAACAACACCAGCAGTCCGATGGACATCACCTGCAGCTACCCCTATGAGATAGTCGCGTTGAACTCGAAGAACCAGAAATACACGCCCATCAAGAATCTGTATCAGGTCGAAGGCAACCCCGAGTGCAACGCCCAGCTCCAGCCGGGATTGACCAGCACGGTCACCTATCCGTTCCAGGTTCCATTGGACGCGAAGATGGTTGCCATAGCATTCCGCGACGTCGGAGACGTGTATTCCGGCACCGGCGGGGAGGACAACTACTCCTATATAGTCACCGACCCGAATTACGTGGTCAATCGATAGAAAAAGAATTGCCCTGTTGGCGCTGCAGTGCCAACAGGGCGGTTGAAGAATCCAGCTAGTTCAAGAAAGGAGGACGCTTCTCTTACCTATCCTAGCCGATAGGCGGGGCGAAGCATACTCGAAATGTCAGCTGTTTTAACCAAGTACGGGATTCGGTGCCTGTTCCGGCACACAGAAATTGACATACGCGGCATGAGCGTCATCGCCGTCGATAGTGACTCTGAATTGGTAGTCGCCAGGGGAAAGCGGCATGCCGTTGGCGAAGTCGAGCGCATTCATAGAACGTCCGCCGATGTGGTTCTTCTGTTCGAGATTCAGCCCGGCGACACTTTCGACGGTGACGATATTGGCGACGCGAACCGGCTGAGGAACAGGCCCTGCCAGTTCAACGACGGAACCGGAAGCATTACGCAGCGAATATTCCACGGTCATCTCGCATGGGCACAGGCTACCGGGTATACGGATTTCGGCGAATACGGAAAACCGGGTGGTGAGGCCGGTCGGAGTCAGAGGTATGATTCCGCCACCCACGCCGACAAGGTTTGCCTTGCCCCCATTATCCACATTCGCATAATCGGCGATGGTCAGATTAATTACAGCCTGTTCGGATACGTTGCTCATGGTCTATGCCACCATCATTTTCGGGGTCTTCGTCTCGACGGACGCAACATAGGTGGACAAAGGCTTCTGGATGGGCATATTAATGCCCATTTTGGGATCAGGATTAAACAGCACGATATTCTCGGAAAGAATCTCGGCCCCATCGTCAGTGTATTCGGTGATGCTGGTCGGCTGATGGTCGTTGAAATAGAAGTCCACGCCTTCCCACACGTTTTTGCGTGTTTCGGCGAACGTGTCGCCGGCGGCGGAGAATCCCGGCATGTCATCGGATTCGGCCCACCATACGCCGTCTTCCCTGTGATAGGTGATGTTCACCTGTCGTGTATCCATGTTGCGCCTCTTCATTTCTGCCCGAGGATACCGCGGATCTCCTCTTCGGATAACCCGACGTCCTTCACCAGTGTCTTCTTTACCAGTCCGGGCGGAACAGTCTGCCCGTCATGGAAGGCAAAGGTCAACGGTGGACGACCCTCCGCCTTCATTCTTTTATGCGAACCATTCGCGCGGTCAATCCCGTATCCCAGACCACGAAGGGTACGGAACAGGTCCGAGGCCTTCATCGATGGATATACGATCGGCATGCGCGATTGCCTTTCGGTTGGTTCAATTCAGCAACAGTCCCATTAAATCACATTAAAACCGGTTAAAACGTGAATCTTCCATTATTAAGCAGGTAATAAAATGGCTAACGTCACCAGATACAAGACAACCAAAGGCGAAACCAGATACCGTGTGAGGTATCGCAAGCCGGATGGCACGCAGACCGACAAGCGCGGATTCCGCCGCAAGATCGACGCGGAGAACTGGGCGGCCGAGCACGTCACCATCGCCAAGGCCACCAACAGCTATGTTGACCCGGAGGACGGCAAACGACGTGTTGGAGACCTCTACGAGCAATGGCTGAAGGAGAAATGTGTCTGTTCAATAGAAAGTGGGCCGTGTGAGCGTGTGGAAAGTCTCCAGATG
>ERZ791765.1310-NODE-1310-length-15877-cov-47.505941_pt1 | contig 15877 bp, 8 predicted proteins | sample MGYA00509949_ERZ791765 | MGnify/ENA primary metagenome ERZ791765 (study PRJEB30046, sample SAMN00791980) | human gut metagenome | study: EMG produced TPA metagenomics assembly of the A metagenome-wide association study of gut microbiota in type 2...
GTTCTTCGAGCTGTTCGACGATGTGGTCGTGCATGTTCTCGTCGATCTTGACGGCCAGGAGGAAGACGACGAGGCTGGCGACGATACCGGCGAGCGGCAGGTAGTAGGCGCAGGTCTTGAACGTGCGAATGTTCGCGGCGGTCATGTCGGCGGCGGTGGCGTTGCCGACCATTCCGGCTGCGACGACCACGAAGCCCACGATGCCGTTGGACAGGGCGCCAGCGATCTTGTCGAGCATCGGGCGCACGGAGAGGGTGACGGCCTCGTTGCGCTTGCCGGTCTTGAGCTGTCCGTATTCGATGGAGTCGGTCATGCTCAGGATGGCGGTCATCTGGATGGTCTGCGCGGGCAGGTAGAAGAGGACGAGCGCGACGATGACGACGGGCAGGTTCATGGGCGCGACGATGAACAGCGTGTAGCCGGCAATCATGAGCGCCATGCCGGCGGTGTACAGCCAGCGGCGCGGAATGTGGCGGTTGAGCACCGGGTAGAGGGGCGTGGTGACCAGTCCGGTGATGACCGGGATGACGCCGGCGATGGAGAAGCTGTCCGGGGCGCCGAGCACGTATTTGAACTGGTAGAAGAGCACGCCGGTGGTGGCGACGTTGGCCACGGAGTACAGCAGGTAGCTCAGGGCGACCCACAGGAGCTGGTCGTTCCGGGCGATGGCCTTGAACGCCTCGATGGGGTTGCCGTTGGCCTCGGCCTTGGCGCGCAGCTCGCCCTGGTTCTCTCGGGTGCCGAACGCGACGCTCCACGCGGTGAGCAAGCCGAGCACGGCGATGATGATGGCGAACGCCGCCCAGCCGGTGCGGCCCTGCTCCCACTGGCCGGTGAACTTCCAGGTGAACCAGCTGACGACGGGCACGACGATGACGGTGACGCCGTTGTAGCCGATGGATCCGGTGAACGCGCCGAGCGCGGTGTACGTACTGCGCTCGTGCGAGTCGGAGGAAATCGCGGGGATCATGCCCCAGTACGAGATGTCGCGCAGCGAGTAGATCACGTCGAGCAGGATGAACACGATGACGAACAGGACCATGAACACGCCGGTGTTCACGTCCACGAGGCCGAACAGGCCTGTGAACACCATGATCAGCAGGATGCCGGGCACGATGCCGCCGATGAACTGCCAGGGACGGAACCGGCCCCATCGGGTGTTCGTGTTGTCCACGAGGTTGCCGAGCAGCGGGTCGAGGAAGATCTCCGCGATGCGGATGACCACTATGAGTCCGGTGATCACCGCGATGAGGCGCTTGGCCAGCGTCTTGTCCACGTCGATGAACAGCGCGGTGGTCACGAACGTGATGAAGAACGTGCTCATCGTGTTGTAGAACGCGGCCTGGCCCAGGTTGCCGAATGCGTATGCGATCTTCTGCCCCATGTTTCCTGAAGGCGTGGCATGCGGCTGTTCCGACGTCGCCATGCGCTGTGTGGTGGATCCGCTCATGGTGTGGTGGCCTCCTTGCGACCTATATAGAATCCGTGCGCGGGAACCGCTCCAATCCCGCAAAGCGGCAGTATATAACTTTCTTGAAAAAGTAAAAAACTTTACCGCGTGTCGCAGATCATGCCAACGTTTTGCAACCGGCACTTCGTGTGGATGAGTAAGGTTTGAAGCCTGCTTGATGTGCTTGGATCTTAAGAAATCCACGTATTTTGCATGTTGTAGGCCTTATGCCGCGAGATGCTGGAAAGAATTTGCGCAATCAAGTAAAAAAATTTATCCTTGTTATATAAGGAACCCGATTCAACGAGGTTCCCTTCACTGCGGCGGCAACGACGCGACGCAATCCGATGCGAAAGCGAGGACATCATGAACACAACCGACGATCAGCTGAAGAACGGCGATCCGATCGTCTCACCGTCCATGCCGACGACGGCATGGCTCACGGACCCGCGCGTGTACGCGGTCCACCGGCTCGACGCCCATTCCGATCATGCGTGCTGGTCGCACGCCCCCGTCAACGGCGAGGGTTCTGATCTCGGGCAGAGCCTTGACGGCGAATGGCGGGTCCGCGTCGAGACGGCGCCGACGGGCCGTTTCCCCGATGGGACGAGCGACGGGCCGGACTGGATCAGCGACGTGTCGCCTCTGTTCGCCGCGTCCGACTTCGACGATTCGTCGTTCTCCCGCGTGCAGGTGCCCTCGCATCTGGAGACTGCGGGGCTGCTTGTCCCGCAGTACGTGAACGTGCAGTACCCATGGGACGGACACGAGGACCCGAAGGCCCCGGCCATCCCCGAGCACGGCCATGTGGCGGTCTACCGGCGCGAGTTCGACGCGGATGGCGAAGTCGCCCAGGCCGTGCGCGAGGGGCGCCCGGTGACGCTTACCTTCCAGGGCGCAGCCACAGCCATCTACGTGTGGCTCAACGGCTCGTTCGTTGGCTACGCCGAGGACTCCTTCACGCCCAGCGAGTTCGACGTGACGGACGCGATCAAGATGGAAGGCAACGTGCTGGCGGTCGCCTGCTACGAGTATTCGAGCGCGAGCTGGTTGGAGGATCAGGACTTCTGGCGGCTGCACGGCCTGTTCCGCTCCGTCGAACTCAACGCGAGGCCTTCCGCCCATGTCGCCGACATCCACGCCGACACCGATTGGGACCCCGCCACATCTCGCGGATCGCTCTCGCTGGACATACTAGTCGACGGCACACCGAACGCCGCGACGGCCGACCTCGTGCTGCGCGATAAGAACGGCACGACCGTCTGGCACACCTCCACCGGAGCGACAGGAACACTGCACGCCGAGGCCGAGATCGACGACGCGTCGCCATGGAGCGCGGAACGACCCGACCTGTACACCCTGTCCGTCGCCCTGCTCGACGCGGACGGCAGGATCCTGGAAATCGCGCGCACCCGCATCGGCTTCCGCCGCGTGTCCATCGAGGACGGCATCCTCAAGCTCAACGGCAAGCGCCTCGTGTTCCGCGGCGTCAACCGCCACGAGTTCGACTGCCGGCGCGGCCGGGCCATCACCGAAGAGGACATGCTGTGGGACATCCGCTTCATGAAGCGCCACAACATCAACGCAGTGCGCACCTCGCACTATCCGAACCAGTCACGCTGGTACGAACTGTGCGACGAATACGGCATCTACCTGATCGACGAGACCAACCTGGAAACCCACGGCAGCTGGAACAGCCCCGGCGACATCCCCGTGGGAACCTCCGTCCCCGGCGACGACGAAGCCTGGCTCGGCGCATGCATCGACCGGCTCGACAGCATGATCATGCGCGACCGCAACCATCCCAGCGTGCTCATCTGGTCGCTGGGCAACGAATCCTATGCGGGCGAAGTCCTCAAGGCCATGAGCGCGCACGCGCACCGGCTTGATCCGGGTCGTCCCGTCCACTACGAAGGCGTCAACTGGAACCACGCCTACGACGAGATCAGCGATTTCGAGAGCCGTATGTACGCCAAGCCGGCCGAGATCCGAGACTGGCTCGAACACGGCGACGAACGAGGCGAGGCGAGCAAACCGTTCGTCAGCTGCGAGTACATGCATGCCATGGGCAACTCATGCGGCGGCCTGAGCGAGTTCATCGACCTCGAACGGTACGAGCGCTACTCCGGCGGATTCATCTGGGACTACATCGACCAAGGGCTCGTCCAGCGTCTGCCCGACGGATGCGAACGCCTTAGCGTCGGCGGAGACTGGGGCGACCGGCCGACCGACTACGAATTCGTGGGCAACGGCATCGTATTCGCCGACCGCACCCCCAGCCCCAAGGCGCAGGAGGTCAAGCAGCTGTATTCGCCGGTCAAGCTCACCCCCGACGGGCACGGCGTGACCATCGAGAACCGCAACCTGTTCGCCAGCACCGACGGCTATGTATTCGCCGCACGGCTCCTCGAAGACGGACGCGAGATTTGGCGTGCCGACTACCGTTTCGACGTGGCCGCAGGAGATACCCAACACCATGACATCGCCTTCCCGGACATCGACTCCGACGAGGGCACGCGCGAGGTCACCTATGAGGTCGATCTCCTGCTCGCAGAGGCCACCGCGTGGGCACCCGCCGGCTACGAACTCGCCTTCGGACAACTCACCGACACCCTCAACCCCGAAGGGGACATCACCGGGAACGACCAAGACGACGGCCGCGCGACGGTCACTCTCAGCCGATGGAACGCCGGCATCCGCCGCGACGACGAGGAAATCCTCATGTCACGCACCCAGGGAGGCATCGTCTCCTGGAAGCGCAACGGGCGGGAAATGGTCATCCGCCGTCCCGAGATCGTCACCTTCCGTCCGCTGACCGACAACGACCGCGGCAATCGCTCCGGATACGACCGAGCCGCATGGTTCGCGGCCGGCCGCTACGCCGTCGTGACCGATACGAGCATCACGCAATCCGACGATGGCGGACTCACGGCCGCATACCGGTACGAACTCGCCGACCCGGATCACACACCGGTGTCAGTCACCTACCGTGTCACGCCCGGCATGCGCATGCAACTGACCGTCGAATACCCCGGCAACGCCGCAGGAGCGGCCAGCCTGCCCGCATTCGGCATCGAATGGGAGCTGCCAGGCGAATACCAGCACCTGCGCTACTACGGCTCCGGCCCCGAGGAGACCTATCGCGACCGCAAGCAGGGCGGCAAGCTCGGCATCTGGGACACCACCTCAGAGGCAAGCACGGCACCGTATCTCATGGTGCAGGAAACCGGCAGCCATGAGGACGTCCGCTGGCTCGAAGCCACCGACATCCAAGGCCACGGATTGCGCGTCACCCAACGCGGCGACCGCCACTTCACGGCGAGCCTGCTGCCCTGGAACACCTACACGATCGAAGCCGCGCGGCGCCACGAGGACCTGCCCGCGCCGCGCCACAACTATCTGCGCCTGCTCGCGGCCCAGATGGGAGTCGGCGGAGACGACTCCTGGGGAGCCCCCGTCCACACGGCCTACCAGCTGCCCGCCGACAGGCCGCTCACCCTCGACGTGAACCTCGAACTCATCTGACCGGCAACGGGCGGCGGCATGCACCATCATGCTGCCGCCCGTACCCGTATATATTCATATTCCCCAAACACAACAACGACATCAACCAGGTGCCGACCCACTGCATCACGCAGGGCATCGGCACGGTGCTCAAGACCCGCCACCTCGTGCTGCTCGCGTTCGGCGCGGGCAAGGCCGAGGCCAGTGCCGTCCGTCTTCGTCAATTCATCATGGCCGAGGGGACGAAACTGGCTCGCGGCACCAGCTCGGTCGTCAACAGAATGTGCCGTCGCACCCGACGCTCATGCTTCAACCCATCGATCAGGGTGGAGAATGCCATGCGCGCCAACTCCCTTTGATCGATTGCATATGAGCTCAGCGACGGTGACGTGTACCGAGCGATCGACTGGTTGTTCACGCTTACCACGGCCAACTCGTCAGGAACCGCCACGCGTAGCGCGTTCAATGCTTGCAATGCCCCCACCGCGAGCACGTCAGCCGCCACGATCAGACCGTCGGGCATGGTGCCTGTCCCGCGATGGTCAGAAACCAATTGCTCCGCGAGACGATAGCCGTTCTCCACGGTGAACGTGCCGGACGAATACACCAGCCCGTCCGTTTCCAATCTCAAGTGAGTAGCCCACTGACGGAACGACAGCTCGCGGATATCCTCCGGATAATCATGCGTACCCATGATGCTGCCTACGCCGCCAAGAAACGCGACACGCTTGCGGCCCGTCGCGATCATTGCATCCAGAGCGTCCAGCATCGTCTGCGACAGATCGGGTCGCACTGAATCGAACAGATGAGGCGCCGGATTCGTGTCGATACACACGCCATGAGGCAGCACCGCGTGCAACGCACGTAAATCCGCCTCGGGGAACACCGTGGCACCCACGGTGATGAACCCGTCGAACTCCGATGCGCGCTCCGTCAACTCATGTATGGAACGGATGGATGCGGGAGGGTCCAATTCCATCGATTCCGCGCACTCCGCAAGGACTTTCCGCAGATCGGCGAAGTACACATCCTGTAGCTCCTCCCCAGACGGAGGCGCATCCAGCACTGCGATCGCAGGGCGGAACACGTTGCGATACCCCAGCTCTTCGCATACACGCAGCACACGCCGCCGCGTCTCCTCCTTGATGGAGAACGACGAGTCGTTCAGCAGACGCGACACCGTGCTCTGCGACACCCCGGCCCGTTCCGCGACTTCCTTGAGCGTGGCCATGACATCCTCCCCGCAAACTTTAGTAAAGGGTTTTACTACAGCATAACCCGAGATTTGCAAGATGCCCCGTTGCCCGCTGTCTATTTAGAAGTGCAACGCCCTTGTTTGTCGGTTAATTCTAGCAGTTCGTCGGCGAACGCCTCGGCCGGCGTGCGGCAGCCGAGCACCCACATGGGACGGTTGTTGGTCTCGTCCACGATGGCCTGCACGTCGGCGGCCATGGACGGTTCGATGCGGGAGCGTTTGGGCAGGTAGCGGCGGATCACGCCGTTGCGGTTCCCGTCGTGCGGGTGTCCATCATGTCGTTCATGTCCATCGGTCCTTTCCATGTGGTTTCCATTTCGGACACCACCCGCCTGCCATGCGCGCAGGCGAAGCGACCGGAGGCGTGGACCGCGACGATCCGGCCCGTAGCGGAGACGGCATGCTGGTTCGCCGTCGCAGCGCAGGCACGGGAGCGGCGCAGGGAACGCAGACGGAGCGCATGGCATGCTGGTGGTGGCCGCAAACCCCTCGTCAGATTCCGCGCGGTCCACCGCCGCGAGCATGCGAGCGGCCAGACAGCACGGTCATGCGCGCAGCGCATGGCCCGGAGCCGTGTTCCCGCCCCGATAATATTGAATGCAAAAGCACCCTACCCCGGAAGGAGATTGGGGTAGGGTGCCTATCTTTGTCGACGGAAGATACCGACGTTATTCACCGTTTGGATTATTGGTCACTGAACAGTGAAGCCTTGATCCTTGGCATAATCCTTTAGAGCCTTCTGCCAGTTGTCTGCGGCTGTTCTGAAGGAGGTCTTGCCCGCGAAGAACGATCCCATGTTGTCGTTGTAGACGGATCGTGCGTACGGTTCAAAGGGCAGGAACTCCCACTTGCCGGTGACATCCTTGGCGGCCTGGGAGAAGATCTCGTTGTATTTCTGTCCTCCGAAGAACTCGTTGTCGCTGCCGTCGGTGTTCCTGAGCGTGGTCTTGGCGAGGAAGTCCTTCTGGTTGAGGGTCTTGGTGGTGGCGGGGAAGCTGCCGTTGGATACGCGGGCGTCGATGCCTTCGTCGTTGGTGGTGACGTATTCGACGAACTTTTTGGCGGCGTCGAGTTTGCCGTCGGGGATCTTCTTGGTGATGGCCAGTCCGCTGCCGCCGTATTCGCCGTTGATGGGCGTTCCGTCGATGGTGGGCAGGAGGGCTACGCGGAATTTGCCGGTGGCTTGGGGCACGCCCTGCAGGAGGTTGTTGGCCATCCATGCGCCGCTGATGAGACTGGCGATGGAGCCGTCACCCAGTGACTTCATCCAGTCGTCGGTCCAGGTCTTCGTGTGGACGTCGATGAGGTCTTCGTCGCGCATCTTCTGCCAGAGGTCCATGAACCGCTGGGCGCCTTTGTCCTTGGCGATATTGATGGTCAGTTTGTCGTCGTTGAGTTTGTAGGCGTGGCCGCCCATGGCCCACATCATTGCGTTGAACAGGCCAGCGTCGCCGGAGTCGGAGGTGATGTAGGAGCCGGTGGCGCGGATCTTCTTCGCGTCTTCGTAGAACTCGTCCCAGGTGGTCGGTGGTTCGCTGATGCCGGCCTTGTCGAACACGTCCTTGTCGTAGAAGTAGGCCATGGGGCCCGAGTCGGCGGGCATCGCGTACAGACCGCCGTTGATGTTCACGGAGTTCCATGTGCCGGGGGTGAACGTGTCCTTGAGCTTGGCGGTGTCGTAGACCTTGCTCAGGTCCATGAGCGTGTCCGAATGCACGAACTGCGGGATGGCGAGGTATTCGATCAGGGTGACGTCAGGCAGACCGCTGCCGGCTTGGGCCGCGTTGTTGAGTGCGGTGTAGGTCTCCTCGGTGCTGCCGACGTTGCTCACCTTCACCGTGATGTCGGGATTGGCCTTCATGAAGGATTTGGCGGCGCGATCGATGCTGGCGTCCCACGACCATACCGTCAGTTCGGTCTTGCCCGAGCTTGTGGTCGTGTTGCCGCATCCCGCGAGAGGGATGAGCAGGGCTCCGATGGCGGCCGTGGCTATGGCTGCGCGTGGGCGTTTGTTCATGTTGGTCTTCTTTCCGTGCTTGACCGTCTCTGGCCGTAGCAACTATTTTGTTTGGACGTCGAACATGATTATGTACAGAGATGGGAAACTTGTCAAAACACCGGCGTTTTCATATTGTCAGTCCCCTGATGGATGTTATCCTGAAAGCCGTTCGAGGATGACGCCGGGATGTCTGTCCCGATAATGCGATTCCGCATTTCCGCAATCGTCTCACCCGAGGAGGGCTCCCATGTACGCTAAATCCAATCCCCGCGACGCAAGGGCCAACAACCGCAGACTGTTGTTCCGGCTGCTGTTCCCCGACCGGCAACTGTCGCGCGCCGACCTATGCAAGGAGACGGGGCTCTCGCGCGCCACTGCTACGGACGTGACCGGCGAGATGATCGACGACGGCCTGCTACGTGAACTGGGGTCGGGGAAACGGGATGGCCGTGGCAAGCCGGGCACCTTGCTGGCCATCGATACGGACGTGCTTCGTCTGATATGCATCGATCTGTCGCGCCCGTATGTGATGACCGGTGCCGTGATGGATCTGCGGGCCAGAATCGTGGAGCGTCGCGAACGTGTGCTTGATGATGGCGACCGGGTCGATCTCGACGATGTGCTCTCGCTTGTGGGCCAGATGATCCGGCTTGCCGGTTCGGGGCTTGTCGGCATCGGCGTCGCAGTCCCCGGCGTGGTCTCCGGCGCGGGGAGGGTGATCTCCAGTTCCAATCTCGGCTGGGACGACGTGGAACTTCGCGACATGCTCGAAGGCGAATTCTCGCTGCCGGCCCGAGTGGACAACGACGCGAACGCCGCGCTGCTCGCCGACCACTTCCTCGGGCACGGCAATCCCAACTGCCTGCTTGTGCAGATCACCCGGGGCATCGGCGCGTCGGTGCTGCTGAACGACGAGTTCGTGGATGGCGACGACCATGCGGCCGGCGAGATCGGCCATGTTGTGATCGACCCGAACGGTCCGGCATGCACCTGCGGCAAGCGCGGCTGCCTGGAGACCTACGTCTCCGCCATCGCGTTGCGCGACCGCATTCGCCGGGACCCGAATCGGCGCGCGGACATCCTGGCCGAAGCTGGTGCGAGGCTCGGCGAAGCTCTGGCTATGCCGGTGAGCCTGCTGAATCTTCATGACATCGCCGTCTACGGACCTCCCGACATCGTCGGCGAGACGCTGCTCAATGCATGCGACGAGACCGTCAACTCCTTGTCGCGGAACGACTACCAGAGCGGTATGCGGGTGCGTCGGTGTGAGCTCGGCGACGACGCCACTCTGCGAGGGCAGGCGGTCTCCGTGCTACGCGAGATCGTGGGCGGGCGCGGGCTGTACGCGGCGACCACGCAGGTGGACAAGTCCTGCCTTGAGGCGGCCCAGCTGGACGGCTGCTCAAAGCTGCGCTGCTACTAGCAGATCACCGTGCCGCTGATCAAGCCGAGCCTGATAGTCATCACGATGCTGTTGGTGATCTGGGACTTCAACGTGTTCAACCAGATCTGGCTCGTCTCCCAGGGAGCCCCCGCGAGACGACCGCGACAATCGGCATCTTCACCTACAAGAAGGCGTTCGTGTCGTTCGACATCAGCACCGGCGCCGCCGCGAACGTGCTGGTCACGCTCATCCCGCTCGCCCTGACGAGCGTGTACATCCGATGCCTGCTCAAATCCGGGGAGGACCTGCGACCATGAATAGAGCAACCGCAAACCACGGCGTCGGGACCATCTCCGTACAATGGCCCCGACGCCGCACATGCCATCTCAGGACCGAACGAAACCCAAAACAATCCTTAGCGTCATCCCAAGAAAGGAACCTCCATGAACGGTCAAACATCTCTGCAAGGATGGACCATCATCCCCATGCCGCAAACCATGCAGCATAAAGCGGACATCGCATTGCTGCCAATGTGCGGACGAATCAACGAAGCGCGCGCAGTCGGTGACGATCGGCACATACTTGCCGTGCAGCTCATCGACGACATCCGCGCAGCCACCGGATTGGAATGGGATATCGCCACCGGCGACCGCTGGCCGGGATTCATCACTTTGACGACCTTTGACGAGCCCCATGCACACCCGTCCGGTGCATATACGCTCGATGTCACCCCGGACGGCGTGACCGTAGCGGGAGTGGATTTCGAGGGTGTGCGTAACGGCGTGCAGACTTTGCGTCAGCTCATCCGCCAATGCGGCGCCGCCCTGCCCTGCCTGCACATCGAGGACCGACCCGCCTTCGAAACGCGCGGCTACTACCTCGATGTCACCCGCGGGCGCGTCCCCACCCTCGACTGGCTCAAACACTGGGCCGACAAGCTCTGCCTGTACAAATACAACCAGCTCCAGCTCTACATCGAACACACCTTCGCGTTCGACTCGATGAGCGAGACCTGGCGCGGTTCCAGCCCGCTCACCCCGCGCGACATCCTCGAATTCGACGACTACTGCGCCGAGCGCGGCATCGAGCTGGTCCCGTCGGTCTCCACGTTCGGACACCTCTACATGGCCCTGCGCACGCAATCCCTGCGCGACCTCGGCGAGTTCCCCGGAACCGCCGACGAGCCGTTCGGGTTCATCGACCGCATGCACCACCACACATTGAACATCGGCGACGACCGCGCCTTCGACCTGTCATGCCGGCTCATCGACGACTACCTGCAACTGTTCCGCTCCGACAAATTCAACATCTGCGCCGACGAGACCTTCGACCTCGGCAAGGGCCGTTCCAAGCCCCTCGCCGACCGCATCGGCGTCGCGGCCATGTACGCCGACTACGTCACCCGCCTGTGCCGCCACCTCGAAGCCCAGGGCAGACGGCCGATGATGTGGGGCGACATCGCCCTCGAACACCCCGAGATCCTCGACCGGCTCCCCGAAACCGTCACCCTGCTCAACTGGCAGTACGACCCTCAGGTCACGGACGAGAAGATCCGCACCGTCGCCGAATCCGGTGCCAAGCAGATCGTATGCCCGGCCGTATGGTGCTGGAACGCGCTCCTGCCGCGCATCGACGACGCCTGGAGCAACATCACCCGCATGGCCCGCTACGGCAGGCAATACGGCGCCCAGGGCATGCTCGTCACCGACTGGGGCGACTTCGGCCACGTCAACGACCCACGCATGGCCATCCCCGGCATGATCATCGGTGCACAGGAATCATGGAACCCGGGACGAATCCCGGATGAGGCCGACATGCTCCGCCGTATCTCCCGACTCGAATACCACGACGCCAGCGGTGAACTGCTTGATATTCTTACGCATGCAAGTCATGCGGCCAGTTTCGAATGGAACCACCTGATCACTTGGCTGGAACTTGATGACGGACAAGGCGGAGTCAACACCGGGGTTCTGCAAACCATCCCGGGACTGCTGCCGGAAAACGAACGACCGGACGATGTGATCCGTTCCCTCCGGGACGAAAGCAAGACACCGTCACTTGCGGAATCCCGACGAATGCTGCTCCGCTATCTGGAACACCACATCACGCTCGGCGAAACCGCAGATCACCTTCTGCAGGCCAGCGCCCGTCGAATCTCCGCGATCACCGCGACCGCAGGACCGCGGAACGCAGGAAACGCCGCTGCATTCCGCATAGCCGTCGAGGGGCAGCGACTGCTGAACCGGGTTGGCCTCCGGCTTGCGTCCGAGACCGGGATCACTGACACTTTGCAGCCGAACACCACGTCTCAACATGACGATGAGGCGAACCTTGCTGAAGCATTGGAGATCTGGATGGAGGCGTATGCGACGCAATGGAGCACGGTCAGCCGAGACTCCGAACTCCGTCGGCTGCAAGATACGGTGTGGAAGTTAACGGACCATCTGCGCTTCCAATCCGTCTGATGCTGCGATTGTGAGACTTCGACCAACCAGATACCGAAATGCCGTGAGGGACCAGATTCAGATCCCTCACGGCATTTCCTATACGAAGGTGTGCCACGTATCGCGGGGGGGCGGTGACGTTTTGTTGGACTTCGTTGTCTGAATGGTCGTTCGCAACGATAGCACGCACGTTCAGGCGACGGGCATGCCGTCGTAGCGGTCGATGACCGGCGGCAGGTACACCTTGCCCGCCGGGATCCCGGACTCGGTGATGTCCGTGACCCACAGCTCGTTCGGGTTCGCGGCGCGGGTTCGGGCGAATCCGGCGTCTGGCACAAGACCGTCATCTGCTGGCTCGTCCTGGTCGCATACCTGTACATCCAATGCGAGATCTATGCGTTCGCCGCTCTGCCGCTCCTCGTGTTCGCTGCCTCGAAGGTGAGGCGCGAGCGCTGATTCCTCGCGGGCCGACGCATCGACGCGGCCCGCGATGGACCAAAATCCAGAATAACCGACATTCGCCGCTGTTCTGTCTTTCGCCCAAGGCGTATTCTCCCCGCATCTTGAGGTGCATCATGTATTGTCGCGGCTAACTAACCGGCGAAACGCGGCATGTTTCGCATTTTGGGCGAAAAGCCCAAGGCCTACAGGAGGTATTGATGACGTTCGTTGCACGGTCGGTGCGCTATGTGCTCAGAAAACGAGTGCGAACCATAGTGCTCCTCATAGTACTGACCATCATAACGGCGAGTATGCTATCCACGATCGCGGTTTCTCGGGCAGCTCAACAGGCCGCCGGACGAATCGAGAAGGAAGCGGTCGGTGGATTTGTGCTGTCCAGCAACATGCAGGGCAGCATGCTCACGCCTCGCGGAGGCGGCATGGTGCGCCCCGCCGACGTGCGCAGGATCGCCCAACTGCCCGGGGTCGATTCGTATATGGTCCGTCAGAACGCCACCGCCGATCTCGTGGGGGCGAATGTGGCGAAGGTCCCCGGCGGCGATGATTACGATGCGACCAAGGAGCAGCAGTTCGGCAACGCCGCCAACGTCATAGGCACGAATGATTCGTCGAAACTCAACGTGTTCACGTCGCGCACGCTCGGCATGGCCGAAGGACGACATCTGAAGGCCTCCGACAAGTACACGTCGATGATCCATGAGGATCTCGCCAAAGCCAACGGGCTCAAAGTCGGAGACACGCTCACGCTCAAGGCCAACGCCTACGACGCCGACAACGAATCACATTCGACGGCGACCGTCAAGACCACCATCGTGGGCATATTCAAGGGCGACAGCGCCAGAAAGGTATCCAGCCGAGCGGAACTCACCGCCAACACCATCTACACCGATCTGGATACCACACGCGATCTGTACCAGTACAAGGACGGCAAGGAAATATACCAGGACGCCACCTTCGTGCTGTCCAAGGGCGTTGACGTGGAGAAGACCATGGATGCCGCGAAGAAACTCCCGGTGGATTGGAACAACTATCAGATCACGCGCAACGACCAGTATTCATCGAGCATGCTGCATGCCGCCCGCGGCGTGCGCTCCATGATGCGCGGCGCCCTGATCGGCGTGACCGTCTCGGCCGTGCTCGTGCTCAGTCTCATGCTGCTGCTGTGGATGAACGACCGCCGTCAGGAGATGGGCATACTGGTGTCCCTTGGCGTCGGCAAGCCCTCCCTGGTCGCCCAATACCTCGCCGAGATGATGCTGATCGGTCTGCCGTCCCTTGCCCTCGGCTGGCTGTGCGCGCAGGGAATGGCCCAGTGGCTCGGCACCACGGCGCTCCATTCCGTGAACGCCTCCGCGGCGAAGGAGCTGAGCAGCATGGGGCAGGTCGGCGGCGATCTTGAATCCAGCATGTCGGTGCGCACCCTGGATTCGCTCACGGTGTCGGTCGACGGGACCGCCATGCTGTACGTGGCGCTCGGACTGTTGGCGGTGATGCTGGTGTGCGTCGCGGTGGCGTGCATACCGATGCTGCGCAAATCGCCGCGAGACCTGTCGGAGATTCGATGATGAGCATGAATGTGTGGAAGCGTGCCACGTTGGCGATCGTGCGCAAGCCGGTACGCAGCGGCATCATCGGTCTGCTGATGCTGATGGTCTTCACGAGCCTGGTGGCGCAGGTCGGAGTCTCGACGGCCCTGCGTACCATGTCCGACGGCATCGGCGCGGGCATGGGCATAGGGTTTACCGTCAGCGCCGGTGAGAATCCCATCAGCGCCGAGGAGGCGAGCCGGTTCTCGCGTATCCCCGGTGTGACGAAGACCGCCTATGCGACGAAGACCTTGGCGCAGGTGGATGGCGCGCGCCCGGTCATGCCCCGGCAGGGCCCCCGACTGGACTCCGATCTGGCCATGCAGGTCAGCGTGCTGGGCACCACCGATTCCTCATTGTCCGAGGAATTCCAGAGCGGCCTGTACCGCCTGGAGCAGGGCCGCCATATCTCGGGCGACGGCGACAATGTGCTGGTCCACCGCGACTTCGCGTTGCAGAACGGCCTATCGGTCGGCTCGACATTCCGTCTCCGGCAGGAGGGGCGCAACGCCACGGTGCGTGTGGCCGGGATCTTCTCCGGCAACGTGCAGGCCCAAAGCCCCCTGCCCTCGGACACTTCCGAGAACCTCATCTATTCGGGTAGGCGAGTAGCTTCCGCTCTGACCGGAAACGACCGGATCGACATGATCCGATGCCTGTCGGATAATCCGCAGGACCTGTCCGCGGCTATTGGACGGGCCAAGACCATGGCCGGCGGCAAGTACGACGTCACCGACGATTCGGCCCGGCTCTCCGGCGTCCTGCAATCCGTGCAGACGGTGCGTGATCTGGTGCGCATGGTGCTGCTGTCCGTCTGCCTCGCGGACGTACTGGTGCTGGCGATGGCGCTGGTCTTCTGGATTCGCTCACGCATCCATGAGATAGGCACGCTTCTTGCCCTCGGCATCGGCAAGATGCGGATTGTCGCACAACTCGCCATCGAAACCGGACTCATGGCGGCGGTCGCCGCCCTGTGTTCGCTGGGCACCGGCGCCATGCTGTCGGGATACGTGTCTTCCCGACTGTTGCGCGATTCGGGCGTCGCGCCGTTGGAATCGTTGCACGTGGAGGCCTTGCCGCCTGAGCAGACGATGCTCATCCTGCTGCTCGGATGCGCGGTCATCGCCGTGGCTCTTGCCGTGTCATGCGCCGCCGTGCTGTCCAAATCCCCGAAATCCATTCTTTCCTCTATGCGTTAGGAGTCACCAATCATGTCTAACTGTCTGCAACTGGACCATGTCGATTACGCCTACGGCGCGGCGAAGATCCGTGTTCTTTCGGATGTCAGCGCGGATTTCGAATCCGGGAAGATGTATGCGATCACCGGCCCGTCAGGCGCCGGCAAGAGCACGCTGCTGGCGCTGCTGGCCGGCCTGGACGCCCCCTCCCGGGGAGTGGTCCGCTTCGAGGGGGAGGACATCGCCGCATCGGGCTATGCGAAGCACCGTCGGGAGCACGTGTCCCTGGTGTTCCAGGACCATAACCTGATCGACTACCTCACCCCCGAAGAGAACCTGCGGCTGGTCAGCGCCAAGGCCGATATGAAGATCCTCGAGGAACTGGGTTTGAGCCGTGAGGAATCCAAGCGCAACATCATGCACCTGTCGGGCGGCCAGCGTCAACGGGTGGCGGTCGGCCGCGCGCTGGTCGCCCCGGGCCGCGCGATCCTCGCGGACGAGCCGACGGGCAGCCTCGACCCGGAGATGACCGACGAGGTGATTCATCTGCTGCAGCACGCCGCCCATCAGCTCGGCAAATGCGTGATCGTGGTGACGCATTCCAAGCGCGTCGCC
>ERZ791765.1316-NODE-1316-length-15819-cov-6.864945_pt1 | contig 15819 bp, 14 predicted proteins | sample MGYA00509949_ERZ791765 | MGnify/ENA primary metagenome ERZ791765 (study PRJEB30046, sample SAMN00791980) | human gut metagenome | study: EMG produced TPA metagenomics assembly of the A metagenome-wide association study of gut microbiota in type 2...
AATAGCGAGATTACCAATCTTTTTAGGGCACTTTTTTATCCCGAACTGGCGTATTTATTCAGAATGGCATTGAACTCGCCCAATGAACAGAAGCGATAATGTTTCAGCACCATGCGGAGGGCGCTTGCCACCTGCTCCTTGATATTCCCTTTACCAATATCTACCTTGGGCGTTTCTGCTACTGCCTTCTCAGTAACCTTTGAACTTGGAATGAGACCAAATTTTCTTTCCAAGACATCGGTAATTTGCTTGCTCCGCCGTTTCTCAAACTTATCATTAATCTTCTGCCCACGACTGTCCACCCGAAGTGATACGATGTGTATATGCTCACGGGCGATGTCATTATGCTTAAAAACGATGTAGGGCTGTTTGCCATAACCAAGTGCTTCCATATACTCCTTGGCAATTTGTGTGAGCCTTTCATCGGATAGTTTCTCATCTGGATGCGGATTTAGAGAACAATGGAACACCGTTTTCTTCGTTCGGCATTTCTTTGGTATCAGATCCTCCATATCGGCAAACACCTCTGCCATCGTATAAGTTCCCTCTTTGTTTTGATACAAGCCTTTGACAAGAAGAATGCTTGCTTCCTCTCTTTTCACCTTTTTGAAGTTGTAACCCAATGCCCCTCCAAGGTTCTCTGTTGCAGAAATCTTGGCAATCATTTCTTACGGTAATCTATGGTAAGACTGATAGTCTGCTCCTGCAAAGCGATGATTTGGGACGATAAATGCTCCAACTTTTCAAGCAGAATCTGTGCGGTCTTCACACTGTGATAGCTGTTGATGGCACGCACCGTCTGATTATATAGCACGCCAATCTTATGGATTTGTGCCGTCAGTTCGGAGAGTTTCCGATAGTATTCCACGGCGGATTTATCCACCGTTATCACCTTGAAACTCTCTCCAAGAATGCGAGCGCGTACGAAATCTGACTTGGTTTCTGCGCCCGAACGTTGAAACAAATCAATCGCCCTTCGCTGGTCTTTGGGGTTGGGCAACCGTACATGCCAGTTGTCCCAACGGGGTTTGCTTGACATTTTCCGTTCTGAACCGTATTCTCTTTCTTTATCCATATCCATTTGGTTTCTAATTACGACTTTGGAGTAATCCATCTCCCCTTCGGGCAAGGGTCTTTGTGGTACAAATGGCAATTTGTGGTACAAAGACACACCTTGCTGATGTAGAAAATGGGATTATAAGCCCATGCCGTGTTACTGCATTCACTGAATACAGTAACTCGGCGTAGGCTTGCATTCGAGGAATGCAGTACTTCAGAGTTTCCGCCATCTTTCCACATCATCTTTGTATTGGTCGAGATGTTCTCGAAGCACCTGCTCCACATATCCTGAAACGCTTGCTCCCTGCTCACCGATTTTCCTCACCACGAAGTCCAACTTTCGTTGAGTTTCCTCTGATACATACACGGCTTTGCGGTGGCTGTTGCGAAAGGGCTGGAGATATTTCCCCTGAAACTCGGATAATTGCTTCCTGTCCTTTGTTTTTCCCATTCGTTGATGATTCTCTTCGGTAGAAGTAGCCCTTTCCGTTGGTGACAACTCTGTTTCTTGATAGGGACGGTTGAGAATAGTCCTTGTGACTCTCCTTGTCATTTTGTTCCTCAACTTTAACAGGCTCAAATCTTTTCTTTTCCTCTTCATAATCTATGGGCTGATCAAAATCGGGCAACTCTTCGGGCTTGCGGAGCTTAACGCCATAATTGCCCATATCTTGAAGGGCTTGTTCCAGACGTTGTTTCCTTTGTTCATCTATTCTTGCCATAATTTCTTGGGTATTGCGTTATAATGCCTTTCAAGCATTGTTTGTATGTCGCTCTGTTTGTAAAGTATCTTCCCTCCGATTTTGTAGAAAGGAAGTATTCCTGCATTTCTGTACTCTTGGAGCGTGCGTGTGCTGAGCCGTAATTGGCTGCAAACCTCCTCACCCGAAAGGTAAACTTCACCATTCAGCATCGGACGGGCGGTAGCGCAATACCGCTCCAATTTCTTCAATATTCCTTCCATCAGTTGTGAAAACAACTGCATCTGAGGGTCTTCCTGCGTAATGATTTCATTCTCCGACATAATTCATTCATTGTTTGCGTTCAGTAACTCCGTGATGTCGCTCTCCTTGTAATAGCACTTATGTCCAATCATTGAGAAAGGGATTTTTCCCGTATCTCGGTATGATTGCAGGGTACGCTTGCTGATGCCCAAACGCTTGCACACGGCTTCGTTGTCAAGCCATTCGTTCGTTTCGGGCGGATTGCCGATGAGTTGTTCGATACTGTGGATAAAGTCTGCAAATTCGGAGTGGTGTCGCTCCCACGTTTTGCGGTCGATGATAATGAGTTTCATTGCCTTAATTTTGTTTTGATTACTTTATTGTTACTCGGAAAACGAACTGTTATGCAGTCCATTGCCGTACTTCTCGGGTGCAAAAGTAAACCCTAGGAAGCACCGCTGCAAGAAATGAGGAAAAGCAGGGAAATAGAGAGAAAACAAGAGAAAAGACCAAAGGAAATCCATCTGTGTTATTGCGGTAATGAGATGAGGTGCCGGTTCGTTCCTTTTATTATTTTGTTGTTTTATCGATAGTTCGACAAATCGAAGTGTCGATAGATAGTTTTATCGATAGATTATTTTGACGATATATAGTTTTGACAACAGATAGTCATGACAACAAATTGTACAAACAACAGATTGTCCGTATTATCGTCAGTCCTATCTGTTGTTGGTTGTTACGCCTTGCGTCCAAAGAGCCTGAGTATGCCGTATTCTTGTCGTGCCTATACTCTCTACGGCAGCCCAGCCCTGCAAGGTTGGGAGAGACGAATACAACCGCACGGATATTGAAAATGGCAATACCACCTTGAAAAAGAAAAGTCCTGCGGTGGAGATTCTTCTCTCCATCCGCAGGACTCGACCTTGTCAGGGCAGACAGGCTGCCATTGTACCTTTGCACGATAAGAAACGGCTCCAGGGGCTTTGCGTGCGCCTTTGCTTACAACGCCTTCGGGCTTGCTTCCTCCGTCAGTCTGATCGTTGGTAGGTTGTTGCTCTCGATGAGCAGCACTATCGTGCCTGTGAGTTCGGTGTAAAGATGGTCGTATTGCTCGTCAGAAGCCAATGTGTCCGTCAAACCGAACTTGTCGAATGTGGCTTGAACAGCCTTGTTCGACAACAATATGGGTGCGAGCTTCTCAGGGAGTGGTACAGGCAATTCCCCCTCAAACTCGTTCTCCAAGACGGATACAAGCGTGTCGTACTTGGAAAAGTGCAATCCCTGGTACAAAACATCGCTTGCCATGCTCTCCGCTTCGGGGTGCGTGAAACCCTGCACTACAGCATCGCAGTAGGCGGTAAGAGCCATATCAGCCCGAGCAGTGATAAACTCCGTATCTTGCAATCTCTCGGGATGATGCTCACTCATGTAACTTCTTAATTTCAACCGAAAGTAGGAAAGTTCCTGTTTGTTGTGCTATTTCATCTTTATCTTCATTTAACGTTAATATTCAATGATGGTTGCTTTGCAGCCAAAGGAAAAACTGCTTGCTCTCCGCTTGGCTTTTTTGGCGGGCAGACACGCAAAGCCTTTCGCAGTTCCCTTGTGGTGTTGCTACCCATGAGTGGCTGCATTTCACGGGCAATCTTACTCTTGCTGACCTTTGCGTAGAGTTCAGTAGTGGAAATGAAGCGGTGTCCGAGCATTTTACTGACGGTTTCTATCGGCAAGCCGTTCTCCAAGCAGATAGTTGTCGCAAAGGTATGTCGTGCCGTATGCGAGGTGGCTTCGGTATGAGATGGGAGTCCTGCCTTGATGATGATGTCCCTTATCTTGCGGTTGAAATGGCTATTCGTGGGGAACTCACGAAAGAGCAAACCCTCCTTTCGTCCATCGCTGACAATGGTGAGTATCTCTTCGGCAATGGGCAATAAAGGAACAATGCTTCTGTTCTGAGTTTTTGTGCGACAGAGCGATATGTACCTGCGCCCATCGTCAAGTGTGTAAACATCGTCCATCCGTAGTTTCTTTAAATCAGAAAAAGCTAACCCCGTAAAACAGCCCAAGAGGAAGATGAGCCTGCAATGGTTGTCCACCGAGCGGTGAGGGCGATATGAGAGAAGTTTGTGTAAATCGTCAGAAGTGAGGGCATTGCGCTCGTAGGTGGGCGTTTCTATATCTATCAGTTCAAAAGGGTCTTCACGGATATATCGCTCCTGCTGTGCCTTTCTAATAACCTGATGCAGGTGGCGCAGACGGTTGGAGACGGTGCTCTCCTTGTTTCCTAAGTCCCTAAGCATGAACAGACGGTAGCTTTCTATTAGGTCCTTGTCGGCTTCTTTGGGAAGACAGTCCTCATTTCCCCTTGTTTTCAGAAATTGTACAAAGCTCTTCCTGCTGTCCCTAAAAGCCCTGACGGTAGCCTTTCCTACCGTCTTGCCTTGCAATGCCTCCTTGATTTCACATACGGATTGGTAAATCTCTATGAGTGTCGGTGTGGGCTTATTTTGGTGCAGATACTGCTCTTTGAGGTATTCTGCCGTGATGTGGTTCTCTTCCCTTAACGTGAGTTCATAGAGTGCGTGAAGTCGTTTATCTATTGAGTCCAGTTGATGATTGACGGCATTCGCTCTGTTAGCTGCCACTTTTATGCGTCCTATCTTTGATTGCCAATCAACGGGAGAGGTGTGCAATCCTGTTGAGAATGAAGCAGACGCACCGTTGCAGGTGATACGGCAGCGGATAATGCATTCATTCCTTTCGCTTGTCTTGCTTCTGTCTATATAGAATAGAATTGAAAATGTACTTTTCATTTTTCCATGTATGTTTTATCGTTTGTATTCCTTATAATTTCTAGTTAGTCAGACGATATTGTGCAATGAGAGGAATAATCTTCTCCACATCCCGAAAGACACGCTCTGGAGAAGTCTCCGCATACACTTGTGTGGTCTTTATTTGGCTGTGTCCGAGCATTTTCGATACGCTTTCGATAGACACGCCTTCAGAGAGTGTCATCTGCGAAGCAAAGGTGTGGCGAGCCATGTGAAAGGTCAGTGTCTTTGTGATACCACAGAGCCGAGCTATCTTCTTGAGATGGATATTTACAGTGTCGCAGCCTGGTATGGGCAGAAGATATCCTCTGGGAGGTTCATGTCGGAAAGCCCTAGTGTGAATACCTCGGTAGCGCTCAATGATGGCAGATGCTTCGGGCAGTAGCGGAATGTAGCATATATTGCCTGTCTTTATTCTCGGCTTTCGTATCCAATTCATACCAGACTCGTGGATGATATGCTCTGCCGTGAGGTGGTACACATCTGTATAGGAAAGACCGGTATAGCACGAAAAGAGAAACATATCCCTCGACACCTGTTCGTAGCCTTGCAGTTCGTTATCGCTTAATGCCGCTACCCTGTTTACTTCCTCCCTTGTAATGTATCGGGGCGTTCCAACGTCCCAGCGGATGGAATGACCAATAAAAGGATAGGTGTCTATGATGTGCCGTTTGTGCAGGTCTTTGAGCAGGGAAGCCAGCATAGTAAGATAACCAGCCGAAGTGTTGAGTTTAAAACCCTTTTCTTTTGCAAAATAGTCCTCTAAGTATTTGATAAAGGCGATGTCGGCTTTCTGCACGGGAATATCCTCCACATGGTAGCGATGTCTGAGAAATTTTACCAGATGCTTACGGAAAAGCAGCAGACATTTCAGTCTTCTTTCACTGCGGTCTATACCCACTCGCTCACGGAAGCGGTTGATATACTCGTCCGTATGATGAAGCAGCCCCTGCGACTCGCTGTTTAACCCGAATACAAGTTCCCTTACCTGCCCTGCCGTAACAGTGTTGTTCAACTTGCCCGAAAGCGAATCATAAACTTGATGGATGCTTACTTGCAGTCGGTCAAGTTCCCTGTTCACTGATACGGCTTCGGAACTCTTTCCCACAAGTCGCTGTTTGCGACTATCCCAAAGCTTTGGGGTACAGGCACATTTGCAACTGAACTGAACCATTGAACGACCGATACTGAAACGTCCCATGATGGGACTTTTTCCGTTTTTGTCCTGCATACCTCTTTTGAGGTAGAAAAGCAGCTTAATTTTTTCTTTTTCCATTGTTTTTTTGCTTGCAAAATTATACTTTTCAGAGAAACTTTGAGTGATGCAAAATGTTGATAATGAAAGAGAAAACACCGTTTTAGTTACCATTTTTAGCTGTTCTTTTCCTTTCATCGTTTCTCGAACGATTTGGTAACTAAACTCTTTCTTTTTCGTCCCTTTTTTCGCCTTTTTCCTATGAAGCAACCCAGTGAAGAAAAGAGTAATATATCCTCTATTTCAACCAGATACGCATTCTTCTCCTTTTCTTGCTTCCAACTCCTATACTTCCGCATAAAACGCAGCCAGCTCCGGCACCTTGATGAATGTCCTAAACCGCTCTTTCTGAATGATGTCGTTTGTGATGGAGAACTCATAGTCAGTCGATTTCTTGGCAAAGACCGCCGCCCATGCATCAAAGCTGTTGATACCCTGCTTTTCCAAAGCCTGCGGACGGAGGTATTTGAAGAGCAAATACAATTCTGTCAGACTGTTAGAAATAGTCGTTCCCGAAAGAAAAGTTGCCCCCAAGTCCTTACCGGAACGCTCCTGTATGGTGCGTATGGCAAAGAGCATATTTAAGGCTCGCTGTGAGCCGTCGGGATTGCCCAAGCCCGATACGCGATCATGCCGGGTGTTGAACATCAGGTTCTTGAATTGGTGGCTTTCATCGACAAAGAGGTGGTCAATACCCATCATCTTGAAGTCCACGGCATCGTCTTTTCTTTCGGCGATGCTGTCCTGTATGTTCTGCAGCTTGGCTTCAAGCGTCTGTTTGCGTTTTTCCAATCCTTTGAGCATCCCACGGGAGATGTCTCTTCCTTGTTGTCGCAACACTTCGAGATTCTCTTCCACGGAGTCCAGTTCCTTTTGCATAATCGCTTCCTGTATCTCCAAGGCCTGCGGTATCATGCCAAACTGTTCGTGCGTAAGTATAATACAGTCCCAGTCGTTGTTCTTGATGTCGTTGAAGATGCGCTGGCGGTTCTGCTTATTGAAATCGTTCTTGCCTGGATAGAGTACCTTAGCATTGGGATAAGCTTTCCTAAAGGTGTCGGCAATATCGAATACGTTTGCCTTCAGCCCGATAATCATCGGCTTGTTTGCCAGTCCCAATCGCTTCATCTCGTAGGCAGCCGTACACATGACGAGTGTCTTTCCCGCTCCCACCTCGTGGTCGCAGATGCCGCCACCGTTGGTTTTGAGCATCCACACGGCATCCTTCTGACTCTTGTAAAGGTCGGCAATGCCCAACCGTCTGAGGTCAAGGTCGGGGAAAGTTTGGTGCGTTCCGTCAAAATTAGGGCGTACAAAACAGTTGAAAAGACGATTATAACGGTCAGAGAGCTGCTGTTTGAACGTATCGGGTGTACGTCCGAGCCAATCAACAAAGCCCTGCCTGATTTCCTCAATCTTGTCATTTGCCATCTGGATGGCATGTCCGTCCCTTACTTTGATGGTCTTGGTCTCTCCCGTAACCTTATCTGTCACCTCCTTGCTCTTGTTGATGTCGGGAATGGTATTGTGCAGGGCGTGCTTGAGGAGATTGATGCCGTCATAGCGGCGGAACTCACCCTGTACGGCATACTTGTGCCAGATATTGGCATTCTTATGGTCGCAGATAATGCTGTACTCGTCCATGTTGGAATGGTAGGATACGCCAATATCCGTCCCGAAGAACTCTGAGGCAAACCTGCCATAGACTTTGGCAGGTATCCAGCGTTCACCGAGATTGAAGTCAAGGTCTGCAAATGGAATGGGTGTCGGCGTGGCTGCACGTAGGGCAGCAAGGCTCTGCTTTGCTTCTTCGTGTTCGGGATGGTCCAAGAGCCACGACTCGATACGCTCCGCCTTTTCTATTACATTGCCCGAAATGAACTTGTCCGCCACTTCGTAGGCATTCTCTTCGGGATTGTAATAGATGCGACCTTCCAAGGAAGAAATGATGTCGCTTTCCTCCATATCAGGTAAAAGCGAACTCATGTAGTCAAGTTCCACCGTGCCGTACTTGTTGAGCGATGCACCCAGTGCCTCCATCGGGTCTGCGGCAACGGTCAGTTCCGTGGTGGAAAATGCCGTTGGATGGTCAAAGATGTCCGCCTTGATGTACCTGCCGTTCTCGGAGCGTTCCAAGAAGAGCATTTCCACGCCTGTAGCATCCATCTTGATGATGTCGGTGTTCGCCTTCTGGTTAAAGTAGCCCCAGCGTGCAACATAGTCATCATACAGATGATTGAGCCTGCTGCGGTCTTCCCTGTCCTCTGCATGGTTCTCTGCCTCGTAGTCATAGAGACGGTGATAGCACTCCCGTATCTCGATATAGGCTTTGAGACGGGAAAGCTGCGCATACGGCAAGTCCATCGGGTTAAAGGTTGGATGTCGCTTTAAGTCAGAAAGAAACCCCACCTGCCCTTTCTGCACGACAATGGAGCCGTCTCTCAGGTGAGAGTCCGGTGAAGAGAGAAAAGGGTGCGGTGAAGCGTCAAACTCCTTTCTGACTTCCGCTATCGGTTTTGGCTTGCGCTCCTCGTCTTCGTTCATGAAGTCGAAAAGGGATGGCTCACGTGAAGAGGAAGAAGCTGCTTTCCTGCTACTACGGGTACGCTGTTGAGGAGAGGTTACTGACTTTTGTATCTTGGACTCCGATGGTTTCTGGGGAGCAGTTTGTGTTATAGGATGGTGCGCCTGTGAAGTTCCTGAATTATCCTTGATTTCATTGTTTACACGGCTTACCTCTCTTGTCCAAAGGCTGTATTCCTCCGGGGCAAACAGTGACAGTTGCTCCGGTTGTCCGATGTTTTCCATGTTGTTGTCCACCACTGGATGATGATCGTCGTCAAAGAACACCGTCTGTCCGTTCATCTCTCTTGGGGCTTCAATATCCATACGGATTTCTTGTGGTTCCTGCTCGTATTGATGATGAAGTGTCAAGGCGGGTACGCCTTCGGGAGCAGGTTCTATAGTCATGGAAGGCTGTTCTAATACTAATTGTTGTGGGTCAGACTCTGATGATGACGGCTGTAATGGGATTGTCTCTCCGCTAGGAACGGTATCTTCCATTATCTGCGTATCGTTCTCAGAAGCAATGGTTACAGTCTCCTTAACCTTATTCTCTGTTTCTGCCTTTGTTACCACTTCTTCCTTGATTTCCTCTGCTACCACTTCTTCTTTGGTATATTGTCCCCTGACTATTTCTTCCAGTTCGGCTATCTCGTGCAATTTCTTAGGAGAGAAATACAGGTCGCGTTCAATCCCCAGTCCTCTTACTTTCACGCCTTCCATCTCGTCGAGGGACATATTGCCAAGCTCCCAGCCGTAACCCATCGTGACAGCACCGAAACCAATGCGGCTCTTAGGGTCATATTCCAGAAGGTAGGCTGTGTATGCTCCCATAGGGAAGAAATAGCGTACATAGGCTATCTTATCGCCAATGAGTTCCTTTTCCGTGCTGTAAAGTTTTGGCAACTGTTTCCTGATACTGTCGGGCATGAGGTTATAGGCATCGTTTATACCCTTGTCTTCAGTCTTTGTCTTCTCTGTTTCTTCTTCCCGACTTATGGTAATACCCAACTTGCGAAGCTGTTTCTCCGCTTCTGCCTCTCGCTCTACCTCTGTCATCGGGTATACCAGTTTCATATAGTTTACGGTCGATACGTTGTCCCATTTCAAGGGAGAGTTGTGTTCGGAGACTTTCTGCCATTTCCTCAATCCCTCCCGTGAACCGATACTCCCATGCAGGTCTTCCATAAGGGTCCGTACCCATTATGCGCTCTGTGGCAATGGTGCGATGAGAAATGTCCTTCCATTCTCCTACAAAGAGTGAGTTATGCTTGAAGACGACAGAAGAGCCTTCTTCCTTGGGAACGGAAACGGTTTCTACGAACTGCTGCTCGATGCCTTCGCTGATTTCTTTACCTGTCTGCTTCTGTAGTACGATGAGGTCACTGCCTACGTCCGTTCCTGCATTGTCTGAAAACATACCCGATGGTAGGCGGAGGGCAGAGATAAGGCGGCTGTTCTGCATGAGGTAACGGCGTATGGCTTCATTGCGGGGACTGTCTAATACGCCCTGTGAGGTAATAAATGCCAAAATTCCACCTTCCTTGATGCAGTCCAGACCTTTCACGAAGAAATAATTGTGGATGGCGCGTGTGGACTCACGCTTGAGAGCGTCCTTGCCTTTGCTGTATTCTCGGTCATAAACCATGAAATCACCAAAGGGAATGTTACTTGTTACAAGGTCATATTTGTCCTTGTCTTCCAGCTCTCCAATGGCTTCAAAAGGCTCATTCCGGACGAAAATGTTACCTTTGCCATAGGGGTGCATGGCTTGGCTGATTCGTGCCGTGAGCAAGTCCTTCTCCATTGCGTCCACAATTCCAGCCTGCCTTGCAAAGGTTTCGGCAAAGGCACCCATGCCAGCCGAAGGATCCAAACATCGACGTATGGGTACATTTACAGAAGTGAGAGCATCGGCAATGGCGGTGACGATACGGGTATCGGTATAGAAGGAGGTCAGTACACTTGCCTTGATGCCCTCCCAATACCGCTTGGCGGTATTGGCATCGACGGCATCACGGTAAATCATCTGTTTGAGCCTTTGGGTAGGCTCGAAGAGGTGTTGCTCCGACTTGCTCCAATAGCGAATGTCATCGGGACTGTCGCATCGATTCAGTACGCATTTCAAGCCACCGAAGCCCTGATAGTCGCGCAATATGCCTTTCTCTGCTTCGGTGGCTTCACGGCGTTCTTTCTCCAAGCGCAGCACGACACGGATGGCTTCCGTGTTGGCCGCCAAGACTGCTTTCTTATTGTATGCCATAGTAATATGCTTTAATTAAAGAAAAGTGAAAAAGGTCGGAAGATACTCGTGCTACCTCCCGACCAATTCTGTTCCTCTTTGTTTCTGTCGGGATTATCTCCCTCGTTGTTTTCCTTTCCTGCTTTCAAATTCAAAGGATGTGGTATAGTCTTCATTCAGAATCAGACGGGCATTGAACTTCTTACCAGCCTTGCTGGTCAAGCCATTGAGAATGGGTGTCCGACCTGTGGTCAGCAAGTCCCGTATATTGTCCTCGGAGAGCAGCGTGCCACAGACCTCACGGAAGATATGGAAGTTGCAGTCCTTGTTTCTGCACTTGGCTACCTTGGCATAGATGCCGACACTCTGCTGTCCGCACTTTGGACAGCGGTAGACAGGATAGGACTTCTGCTCTGAAGAAAGCGAGAGGAGTTCCTCGCAAATAGTCCCCACGTATGAATTAATGCCCTATGCGAACCTTTCAGATGGCATCTTTCCTGCTTCAATAGCGGCAAGGGCAAGTTCCCAACTACCTGTCATCTCTGCATTGGCGATTCTCTTGTCCTTGACAATCTCATAGACTGCCAGGCCTTTCTCGGTAGGTATGATGGCTTTCTTGTCCCTTCGGATATAGTCACGGAGGATAAGTGTCTCGATGATGTTGGCACGGGTGGCAGGTGTTCCGATACCACACTCTGTCATTGCTTTCTTACTTTCTGCATCTTCGATCTCTTTTCCGGCGTTCTCCATAGCAGATAGTAAGGTTGCCTCCGTGTAGAGGGGTTTAGGTTTGGTCTTATGCTCGGTGATTTCTACATTGACAAGTGGTAGGATTTCACCTTCTATCAAGTTTGGCAATGAAGGTAAAACTTGTTCATCACCATCTTTCTTCTCAGCTTCCGCTTCTTTACCTTTCTGTACGGCTTTCCAGCCCAAGGAGATTTGTCGGCACGCTTTCCAGACAAAAGTATTGGCACCGTCAGTAAACCGCACCTGCATACGCTCTTCCCCTGAATCGGGGGAAAAGGTTTCTATGAAGCGATTGACTACCATTTGATAGACAGTTGTTTCCTCTGTCGACAATCCTGATGGTGTTTCACCTGTCGGTATGATGGCGTGGTGGTCGGTAACCTTAGTATTTGTCCACAGAATGGCGGTTAAGTGGATTTGATAGTGGCATGCCTATCTTGCGCAGCAGGACGGGTACTTCCTCGAAGACATCCTCGCTGATGTATCGGCTGCCTGTGCGGGGATAGGTCGTGATTTTCTTCTCATAGAGGCTTTGGGCTATCGAGAGGGTTTTGTCTGCAGAAAAGCCGTGGCGTCTGTTGGCATCCTTCTGCAAGGCAGTAAGGTCGTACAAGAGTGGTGGCGCGGTATGCGTTACCTTTATTGTGACCGTTTCTACCGTAAGCTGGCTCTGACTGCGAAGTGCAGCGAGAGCAGTCTGTGCCGATGCTTCATTCTCATAGTCTTTACAGCCAACGGCTTTTATCGACAAGCCCTCTTTTTCTGTGTGAACGGATAATTTCCGATAGGGTACGGAAGAAAAATCACGGTTCGCTATGTACCGACGGCAGACCATAGCCAATGTTGGGGTCTGTACCCGCCCCAAGGAATAACCTCCCTTACGGGCAATGGACAGCGCACGGCTGGCATTGATACCCACGAGCCAGTCGGCTTCGCTTCTTGCCTTGGCGGAATGATAGAGATTATCGTAACTGCTTCCCAGTTTGAGATTAGAAAGCCCCTCACGGATAACCTTGTCTGTGAGTGAACTTATCCAAAGGCGGGCGAAAGGCTTGTGGCAATCAAGATATTGATAGATATAGCGGAAGATGAGCTCACCTTCGCGCCCTGCATCGGTGGCGACGATGATGCGGTCTGCCTTATCAAAACAGGATCGTATCACCTTGAGCTGTTTTAGTGCTGCTGGATCGGATATATACTCCTTGTCCTTACGTACTTGTCGTACCACTAACTGAAAAGGATTGGGACGGATGGGTAGATCTTCAGCTTTGTAGGCAGAAAAACCGTAGGTTTCGGGCATGGCAAGGGCGATGAGGTGTCCCATTGCCCAAGTAACGAGATACCCGTTACCCTCCATATATCCGTCCTGTCTGCTGTTTGCTCCGACAATGCGGGCAATGTCTCTGGCTACCGAGGGTTTCTCGGCAATAATACAAGTTGTCATAGTCGATAATAGAATTAAGGGTTACATCTTACGTCCACGGGACTTCTTTTGTTTGTTTTCGTCCTGCTTTTGCTTCTGCTCGGCAGTAGGCTGTGTCTGTCCCGTCTTCAAGGGCTCCTTCACATTCTTGGTAGCTTCATTCGTCTTGCCGTGGTTGTTCACGGCTACCTGCGTTTTGTGTTCTTCGGCTACGGCAACCACCTTTTCTTTGCCGGTTTCCTGCTTCTTGTCAGGATTCCACTTGTAAAAACGTGGGCGGTTCTGTTCCTTGTCCATGCGAACGTATGCGTTGAAAGGTTGTCCCTGTTTATCCACCATATTCTTTAAATATAGTGTGCGACCGCTATCCAAGGCTTCACGCTGTTTTTCTGACAATTCCAAACCGCAGAGCTTATGCGGTACGCCTTGCTGCTGTGTTTGCTGCTGCCGTTCCTTAAATCCACGGTTATTGTCGAAGATGAACTCAATGCCCTTTCGCTCGGCATTAACTTGAAGCGTGGCATCAAAGGACTTACCGCTCTTGGCAGTCATGCCTTCCACTTTCACAGCCTTACCTTCCACAAGGTCTTTATATTGAGCGTCAGAAAGTGTCACGCCCTTGATTTCCTTGGGGATGTTCACTCGGTCGGCACGCAGGGCTATGATTTCATTCGTTTGCGGGTCAATGGAAACGTATGCAGAGAAAGGTTCAGCGTTCTTGGGAGTCACGTCAATGGTTTTACCGAGATTGCCCGTAGTGAGAAGTGCCTCCTTTTCTTTGGGAGAGAACTTGTAACCCATATAGGGAAAGTCAAGCTGTGGTTCTTTTCTCAAAGGATGAATTGCCAAACCAATATTGCCGTTATCGTCCGTACGGAACGCAAGGCGGGCTTCAGGGTAGATGGTAGTGTCGCCAATAGGTACGGCAATTGTGATGAGATTGTTCTTCTGCCAATTGAGCATCTTTTCCAATTCTCCACTCTGCTCCAATCGCTCACGGGAAAGACCGAGAGTGTCGAGCATCTTCCAATCCACCTTTTCGGGGTCGATGGTGGTGGCATTCTTCTGCTGGGGCAGATAGTCCCCAAAGGGAACGCCCATCTCTTCCAGTTGCTGTTTGCTTTCGGGTTTTTCTCGGGTTTGGAGCATGGTACGGAGATTGTCCACGCCTTGTTCCACATTGTCCGCCAAGACCTTGTACAGCCCGAAGCGAGTCGGGTTATTGAACTGTTTGAGGAAGTTGGTCATGAAGTTCTTCAGAAGTCCGTCCTTGTTGTTGAACTTCAAGAACGCTGCCTGATTGGCAGCGGTAGCCTCTGTGGTCTTGAGGTTTCCCTTATCGTCAACACCGGACACGACGGACAGCTTGCCCGCTTCCTGCTCATTTTTTACTTCCGTGCGGTCTTCCAAGACCAGCACATAGTTGTCATTGCTGTTTGATTCCATTGCTTGATAATTTTAATGATGAATACTGTTATCAAGCAGCTAAATTATAGGTATATGAAGAGATTGGAAAACTTTTGGGAAAAGCAGGAAATACAGGGAAAAAACAAGAAGCCATCATCCGAATCTATATGGAAAGCGGATAATGGCATGTTATAAATAAATATGAACGTTTCCGGTAGAGGAACTTATTTATTTATTTATTTATTTCCTCCTTTTTCGAATATTCTTTTTCTATCAATAAATTGATGAGAAATTTCTGCAAGTCTTGGTCAGTGGGTACATTGAGTTTCTTGCGGATGTGGTTACGCGTCACGTCAACGTTGTTTTCGGTTTTGTCGAGTAGCAGGCCGATTTCGCTCCGCTTCTTTCCCGCGAGAATAAGGCGGCACACATCTGTTTCTGATTTTGTCAGACAAGGGAAGTGGTGGGCGAGGTCGCAGTCGTCCATCAAGTGGCTTTTCAGATACAGGCGCACGGCGTTAACGAGGTTGCGTTGCGATGTCGGCTTGAGCATGGAAAACAGGCGATCGGTGTCCTCGGGCGAGGGGTGGTCGTTGCCGCTCATGCGCAGATACGCTTCTATTTCCCGTCTGTTCAGCCTGACGGCGTGCATCAGTGCCGTCTCACGGTGATGTAGGTCGGTATTCTCCTTCGACACGCTCATCACATTGTGTCGCAGCAGTTCGCCCAGCGCACAGAGGAAAAACTGCACGAAGAGGAAGAAGGCGAACAACCGCCAAAGCGAAGGTTCATCAAGATATGCTGACACACAACCATAGCCAATCACACTGATGGCGGAGACGATAAAGGGAGTAAACCGGACAAAACTTATCACAAGGAAAAAGACCGCCAGCAACGACGCTATCTGATTGACGAGGATGAGTTGCAGAAAATGGTCGGGACGTACGGTGGCGAAATAAAAGAAACGCGTGACGATGGCACACTGCGCCACGAGTACTGTGAGCGAAAAGGCCTTGGAAAGCGTGAGCTGCTGTTTGATATAGAGCGACAGCGAAAAAAGGCACGCCGCAAGGTGTATGCCACTCATAGAAAGCGGCAGCGGGTCACTCGAACCTCCCAGCCCTAGAAACTGCATTGAGATGACGGTAACAACAAGAACGGAGTGGACCAAATACACGATGATGCGATGTCGCCCGATGGTATTTGTGGCGCGCGACTGCAGAAATTCCGATACCGTTTCGGTAAGATAATGAGTGATCATTGTTTCCGTTTTTACTTTCTATAACGGATGCAAATTTAGATAAAATTCCCGAGTTATAAGCCAGTTGAGATAAAAAACCGAATAG
>ERZ791765.1338-NODE-1338-length-15488-cov-4.028899_pt1 | contig 15488 bp, 9 predicted proteins | sample MGYA00509949_ERZ791765 | MGnify/ENA primary metagenome ERZ791765 (study PRJEB30046, sample SAMN00791980) | human gut metagenome | study: EMG produced TPA metagenomics assembly of the A metagenome-wide association study of gut microbiota in type 2...
GATGTCTGTGGAAGTGAGATATGGGACACGGATGTCCCGTATCGAACGGTAGCGGCAGTAGTCACAACCTATAAGAAAAGTCTTAGAAATATCCAATTGAAGCTTCTGGCATCGTTGATGTATGCACAGCTGCTTTCCTCATATATGCTGTCGTCCGTATATTAATAATGTGTGCTAAACAATAATTAAAGTGTCTCTGGTTCGTCGTAATCAACCCCAAAGGTCTCAACAGTTACTGTTTTCATGACCTGTGGCTTTCTTGGTCTGTCGTTCCAGTCTGTATCTACAGAAGCAATGCTATCTAAAACGTCTTCACCTTCAATAAGTTTGCCGAATGCAGCATACTGTCCATCAAGGTGAGGAGCATTTGCATGCATGATAAAGAACTGTGAGCCAGCTGAATCAGGATGCTGGGCACGTGCCATAGAAAGAACGCCTCTTGAGTGCTTAAGATTATTATCAACACCATTATAGCTGAATTCTCCCTTGATAGAGTAGCCAGGACCACCCATGCCGGTACCGTCTGGATCTCCACCCTGAATCATGAAGCCTGAGATGATTCTGTGGAATATAAGTCCATTATAGAAGCCTTTTTTAACAAGACTTATAAAGTTATTAACTGTATTAGGCGCAACTTCTGGATAAAGCTCAGCTTTCATAGTGTCGCCATTTTCCATTGTAAATGTTACAATAGGATTCTGATCTGCCATAATAAACCTCCTTATAAATACGTTACTGTATATATTAAGGGTGGTGGAGATAAAAGTCAATGGAAATGTATATTCATAAAATGAATCATATGAAAAAATATATAAAATGCATTATAAATAACAAAAATATATAAAATGTATATTGATAAAGTATAAGAGGATATGTATATTATTAAAATGAATGGCTGGCGTAAAATATAAAGAATAGAGGCAGATACGAAAGGAATAAGGATTGGATAGGTGTGAAATACGAATCAGGACTTGAAAAAATATATGTGATAATTTCAGATAAAAGAAGCGATTACGAAGATATAAAAAATACAATAGGTGCAGGCTTGTTAAAAAAGCATAAAATTATATTTAACAGTCTGGATGGATATCAGCATGATAAAGATATAATTATAAGTGATGGATTAAAACATAGCATAACAATTGGAAAAGAAATATGTGAAGATGTGGGTATTGGAAAAGAATATAGAGGAAGTGCAGCGTATGTTGTATATGATTATGAAGATATAACTGATATGTATTGTGAACATATATATGCCAGAAAAACACATACGCCAGCCTATATCTTAGAGACTGATAATTATATAGTCAGGGAAGAATGTGAAAATGATCTTGAGGAACTATACAGATTATATGATACATTGTCAGATTGTCCTTTTATAGAGCCATTGTATGAAGCAGAGCGTGAGAAAGAGTTTTTATCAGCATATATTTCTAATATGTATGGTTTCTTTGATTATGGTCTGTGGCTTGTATTTGATAAAAAAACAGGGGAACTTGTTGGACGTATGGGGATAGAAAACAGGAGCATAGATGGTGTAAACTGTCAGGAGCTGGGATATCTTGTTGGGAGAAAATACCAGAGACGAGGAATAGCATATGAGGTGTGCAGTAAGATTGTTGAATATGCAAGAGAATATCTTTATATTGACAGGTTGTATGCATGTATACATAAAGATAATATTCCATCAATTAATTTTATAAATAAAATGAAGTTTAAGCTGTATGCAAAGGATATTGATGATATGGATATATATGTAAGACAGCTGGATGAAAATAAATAACGGATGTTTACATAAATACATTAAAAATTAAGAGTTTTTTGACTCTTTTTTGTGAAATATGCAAAAAAATGAATATAAAAAATGTATATATTTTTTATTGGCAGTTTATATGAAATAGTGATAAAATAAAAAATACGTTTATGGAATCAGAGGAGATATTTCGGGGGAGAAAGAATGAGTGATTTTAAGAAACAGTATGATAGAGAACTTAAATATCAGGAAGAGAAGTCTAATAAATATACATTAAATGGCGTTGTTATGTTAATAGCCTTAGAGCTTGTAGTATGGGCATTGAACGCAATAGGAATATTTGAAATAGACAGAAGAACGATAACGGTTGCAGTTATTATTTCTATAATATTATTGATTCCTATTGTGTTCATGATTATGAAAGAAGATACATCAAAAGAATGTTATAAATATATAGGTCTGACGTTAATATGTACTGCAACAGGGGTAATGTGTGCTCTTTTGTCATATCATGCAGTACTTTTGTATGTCATTCCATTATTATTCGCTGCTCATTACAGACAGAAAAAGATATTGTGGTTTACATCACTTATTAATTCAGTTTCTGTGTTTTTAAGTATGACACTGGGATTTTATTATGGAATCTGTGATCTTAATATATTGTTTGAGGGAAGTCATAAAAGAGACTGGTATATTAATGTATTAGAAAGTGGAACCGGGTATGTATTTAATTCGAATCCACTGTTTGTTATTATTGTTTTTGGTGTGATACCAAGATGCATGATTCTTTTGGCTATTACATTTATACTTCAGGATATAGTCGTTGGTGGAAGTGAGGATGCCGCAAGGATAGCCCAGCTTACATATATGAAGGAGACAGATTCAAGAACAAAGGTATTTAACAAGAATAAGTATGAGGAAATGGTTTTAACATATTATCCTTATATAGATAATATAAGAGTTATTTTCTGGGATATGAATAATCTTAAGATGATTAATGATACATATGGTCATGAATATGGAGATAAAGCGATTGAAAGATTATCATCCGTGCTTTATTCATTTTCAGATGACAGAAGGCGTGTATATAGAATTGGTGGGGATGAATTCGTTATGATAATAGATAATCCTGGTGATTATGAAGGAAAAGAAATATCAATATCGGCAGCAGACATGATTGAAAAGGCCAATGCAGGAAGTAACTTAAAGATTACGAGTGCAGTGGGAATGGCTAAGGGTTACGGAAGAGATGTGCTGGAAGTAGTAAAGAGAGCCGATGAATCCATGTATAAGAATAAAGTAAAAACAAAAGCAGGGAGAGTGGGATAGTTATAGTGTGTATGGCATATAAACAGTAAATTATCATAAAAATTTCACATATTATTATAAATATTAATATATCTGAAAATGTTTTTGTAGTATAATAAAACGATGTGAGTGTTAAAATTCATTTCGACACTTACATCATAAGATGTCAATATTATGATATGAAATTATTTTTATGATGATATTTGATACTTATATCGGTATTTATATGATACCAGGGTCAAAAGGTCTAAACCCACATGAGCTTGCTCATAGGTGGGTGAAAGACCTTGGGACCCGCCCCGATATGAGCATAAAAGTGGGATGATAATCCCACGATATGCGAATATTGGGGAGAATTGTGGGAGTGCGTAGCACGGAGCAATTCGTAGGTATCAAAGTCGTGGGCTTTTGACCCCCGACATCATTTATATGATAATGGAGGTTGTTATGGATAATAAGGAAGATGATATATCAATCCATACAAAAGAACAGATAGCAGCAAATGAAGATAACATATTTGAACAAGCAGCAAAGTATGAGAAAAAAAGAGAAAGGTCTCATTATTTTAAGAATGGATTGCTGCTTGGTATAGTAGCTGCATTTCTTGTAATGGTTATAATTGTTGTAAGTGTGGCTGGTGTGTGTATACAGAAGGGATATATTCATATAGGTGTTAATGGTGATGTATATATCCAGTCAGATGCAGTTACAGATGGAAGTGGAATAGGAAGTGAGGTTGAGGCTAAGCTGAATGCTATAGATTCTGTCCTGGATTCTTTCTATTTTGACGAAGTTGATGTGGAAAAGGCCAAGAATAACATATATAAAGCTTATCTTAGTTCTTATGGAGATAAATATACTGTTTATTATACAGCTGATGAGTATAATAAACTTAAGGAAACTACAAATGGTACATTTTACGGAATAGGATCGGTCTGTCAGTTAAGTGAAGAAGGCGGAATCCTGCTTGTAGATGTATATGATAATGGTGCAGGATATAAGGCTGGATTAAGAACTGGAGACAGGATAGTCAAAGTAGATGATACAGATGTTACTGATATGGATTTGTCCTCTGCAGTTGCACTTGTCAAAGGTGAGAAAGGTACAACAGTCAGACTTGGTATTGTAAGAGAAGGGGTTACTTGTGATTACACAGTAGTAAGGGATGAAGTTGAAATCCAGACTGTAAACTATGCAATGACAGATGATTCCATAGGATATATAGCAATTTCACAGTTTGAAAGTGTTACGGCAAAACAGTTTAAGGCAGCTATTGAAGACCTTAAGGCGCAGGGAGCTAAAGGGATAGTTATAGATATAAGAAATAATCCAGGAGGCTTGCTTACAACTGTAGTTACTATGCTTAAATATATACTTCCAAATGGTCTTATTGTGTATACAGAAGATAAGGCAGGAAATAGAAAAGAATACAGCGATAGTGATAATGAAGAACTGGATATTCCACTTGCAGTACTTGTCAATGGAAATAGTGCGAGTGCTTCAGAAATATTTGCAGGTGCTATACAGGATTACAAAAAAGGTATCATAGTTGGAACACAGACATATGGAAAGGGTATTGTACAGACACTAAAGCCGCTTACCGATGGAAGTGCAATTAAGTTTACAATAGCCAAGTATTTTACACCTAAGGGACAGGATATACATGGAAATGGTGTTACCCCGGATGTTGTTGTGGAATTTGATAAGAATGCTGATGAGGATACACAGTTTAACGCAGCTATAGACAGCCTGAAGGCAGTTATGAATTAAGCTGTATTATTATTAATATTGTTAGTATTATTAATATTGTTATTAGTATTATTAGTATTATTAGTATTATTAGTATTGTTAGTAGTATTCAGGCCTTGCATGATACTGAATGAAAACGAAATATAATAACAGGTGCAGATAAATGTTCTGTTTATAAAAGGAATGTTAATGGATTATCCACTAATAAAATAGGAACAGATGTTCTGTATTAGATAGACAAAGTCTATTTTTTGTAGTAGAATTAAGCATGTAAGTGCATACTATGAAATATTGACTTTGTCTTTTTTTAGAAATGTTTTGTGTGAATCTTATTTCAGGAAGGAGATGGCATTATGGAGTTTAAGTTACATGCCCCATATGAGCCAACAGGCGACCAGCCCCAGGCTATAGAGGAACTTGTAGAAGGATTTAATGAAGGTAATCAGTTTGAAACTTTAGTTGGAGTTACAGGCTCTGGTAAGACATTTACTATGGCAAACATTATCCAGCATGTACAGAAGCCTACTCTTATAATCAGTCATAATAAAACATTAGCAGCACAGCTGTACTCTGAGATGAAAGAGTTCTTTCCTGAGAATGCAGTAGAGTATTTTGTTTCTTATTATGATTATTATCAGCCGGAGGCTTATGTGCCACAGAGCGATACTTATATAGCCAAGGATTCTTCGATTAATGACGAGATAGATAAGTTAAGACATTCAGCAACAGCGGCACTGTCTGAAAGAAATGATGTAATCATAGTTGCTTCAGTTTCATGTATATATGGATTAGGTGCACCTATTGATTATAAGAATATGGTTATCTCACTTCGTCCAGGTATGGAAAAAGACAGAGATGAGATGATAAGAAAGCTTATAGATATACAGTATATGCGCAATGACCAGGATTTTAAGCGAGGAACATTCAGGGTAAGGGGAGATGTTGTAGAGATATATCCGTCAGCTTCCAGTGGAGATGCTGTGAGAGTAGAGTTTTTTGGTGATGAGATAGACAGGATAAGCGAGATTGATTCTCTTACCGGTGCGGTTAAATGTAACCTTGACCATGTTGCTATATTTCCTAATTCACATTATGTTGTTGAAAAAGAGAAGATGGAAAAGGCGATTGAGAATATAAAGAAAGAGCTTGCAGAGAGAATAGAGTATTTTAAGAGTGAGGATAAGCTTCTTGAGGCACAGAGAATAGAAGAACGAACGAACTTTGATATAGAGATGATGCAGGAAACAGGCTTCTGTTCAGGTATTGAGAATTATTCAAGACATTTAGCAGGGCTTCCGGCAGGGTGTCCACCATATACGCTTATGGACTATTTTCCAGATGATTTTATGATTATTGTCGATGAGTCACATATTACTATTCCACAGATAAGGGGAATGTATGCAGGCGATCAGGCAAGAAAGACGACACTTGTAGACTATGGCTTCAGGCTTCCTTCAGCGAAGGATAACAGACCGCTTAATTTTCAGGAGTTTGAGAGCAAGATATCACAGATGCTTTTTGTATCTGCTACGCCTAGCAGGTATGAGGAAGAACATGAACTTATGAGGGCAGAGCAGATTATAAGGCCTACAGGACTTCTTGATCCAGAGATAACAGTAAGACCAATAGAGGGTCAGATAGATGATCTTATAAGTGAGATTAATAAGGAAGTTGAGAAAAAGAACAAGATACTTGTAACTACACTTACCAAGCGTATGGCAGAGGATCTCACAGATTATCTTAAGGAAGTCGGCATAAGAGTCAAGTATCTTCATGCGGATATTGATACACTAGAGCGACAGAAGATTATAAGGGATATGCGACTTGACGGATTCGATGTGCTTGTTGGTATCAATCTGCTTAGAGAGGGACTTGATATTCCAGAGATAAGTCTTGTGGCTATTCTTGATGCTGATAAAGAGGGCTTCTTAAGAACAGAGACTTCACTTATCCAGACGATAGGACGAGCTGCCAGAAATGCAGAGGGACACGTTATTATGTATGCAGATACTATAACAGAGTCTATGGAAAAGGCTATATCTGAGACGGAAAGACGTAGAAAGATACAGCAGGAGTACAATGAGGTACACGGAATAACCCCTCAGACTATAAAGAAGGCAGTAAGAGATCTTATAAGTATATCTAAGGCAGCAGAAGCAGATAATTCAAATGGAAGGCTTGATGTAGATTATGAATCTATGAGCATTAAAGATCTTGAAAAGGTTAAGAAGCAGATTGAGAAAAATATGCGTAAGTCTGCAGCAGAGCTTGACTTTGAACAGGCGGCTATGCTTCGTGATAAGATGATTGAGATTAATAAGTATATTTATGAGGATAAGAAGTCAGGCAAGTGATAAGAGGATATATTTTACAGTTTTTTAAATAATCGTTTTTGTTTGTGGTTGACATACATTTCAATAGATTAGGTAAAATATATCTTCATAACAGGAACATAATTGTACAATATTTTAAATTTGCTCATTTATAGCTTGATATCAATTAAGCCAGATTAAGCTACGAGTTCAAAAGCAATGTTATGCAGTCAGTAATGGCAGGCAGATATTATCATTATGGTATTATATGATGTAGGTGTCAAATGTATAAAAGCATTTGCTGCTTACAGAAAAAGTCTTTTTAATTGAGGCGGTTAAGGATTAAGAAAGAAGAAATAACGGAGAAAATAGAATATGGAAAAAGGCGATTACAGGAATTATATAAGAATAAGAGGTGCAAGTGAGCATAATCTAAAAATATTGATGTAGATATACCAAGGGACAGTCTTGTAGTACTTACGGGTCTGTCTGGTTCTGGTAAGTCAAGTCTTGCCTTTGATACTATATATGCAGAAGGCCAGAGAAGATATATGGAGTCATTATCTTCATATGCAAGGCAATTCTTAGGACAGATGGAAAAGCCGGCGGTAGAGAGCATAGAAGGACTTTCACCAGCTATTTCCATAGACCAGAAGTCAACTAACAGAAATCCACGTTCAACAGTTGGAACTGTTACAGAGATATATGATTATTTCAGATTATTATATGCAAGAATAGGTACACCACATTGTCCAAAGTGTGGCAAAGTAATCAACAAGCAGACTGTAGACCAGATGGTTGATACTATTATGGAGCTTCCAGAAAGAACAAAGATACAGATATTAGCTCCAGTTGTAAGAGGAAGAAAAGGTGAACATAAGAAGCTTTTTGAACAGGCTAAAAAGAGTGGTTATGTAAGAGTTATTGCTGATGGCAATATGTATGAGCTTACAGATGAGATAAATCTTGATAAGAACAAGAAGCATAATATAGAAATTGTTGTTGACCGTCTTGTAGTTAAAGATGGAATTAACAAAAGACTTACAGACTCAATAGAAACAGCACTTAAGCTTGCAGAGGGACTTATGACAGTTGATGTTATAGATGGTGAGCCGATTAACTTTTCACAGAGCTTTTCGTGTCCGGATTGTGGCATAAGCATAGATGAGATAGAGCCAAGAAGCTTTTCGTTCAACAATCCATTTGGTGCGTGTCCTGATTGTTACGGACTTGGTTATACAATGAATTTTGATGCAGAGCTTCTTATACCAGATGATTCATTAAGCATCGATGAGGGAGCTATAGTTGGTATGGGATGGCAGTCTGTAAAGGATGATGGCAGCTTTTCTAGGGCTATTATGAGCGCACTTGCAAAGGAATATAACTTTAGTTTATCAACACCATTTAAGGATTATCCAGATGATATTAAGGATATGATTATAAATGGTACTAAGGGCAGAAGTGTTAAAGTGCATTACAAAGGCCAGAGAGGCGTTGGAGAATACGATATAGCATTTGAAGGCCTTATCCATAATATGGAGAAAAGATATAGGGAAACTTACTCAGACAGTGCAAAGCAGCAGTATGAGGAATTCATGCGCATAAGACCTTGTAAGTCCTGCCACGGACAGAGATTAAAGCCTTCATCTCTTGCTGTTACGATAGCTGATAAGAATATATATCAGATAACGGATATGTCTATTGTTAAGTTAAAGAAGTTTTTAGATGAGCTTGAGCTTACAGACAGACAGAAGTTTATCGGTGCAGAGATACTTAAGGAGATTAAGGCAAGAATACAGTTTCTTATGGATGTAGGACTTGATTATCTTTCATTATCAAGAGCTACAGGTACGCTTTCAGGAGGAGAGGCACAGAGAATAAGACTTGCGACACAGATAGGTTCAGGACTTGTTGGTGTGGCTTATATACTTGATGAGCCAAGTATCGGACTTCATCAGAGAGATAACGACAAGCTGCTTGGGACACTTATACATTTGCGTGACCTTGGTAACTCAGTTATTGTGGTTGAACACGATGAAGATACTATGCGTGCCGCAGATTATATTGTTGATATAGGACCGGGTGCCGGACGTAATGGTGGAGAAGTCGTTGCGACAGGAACAGCAGCTGATATTATGGCATGCAAGGATTCGCTTACAGGTGCATATCTTAGCGGAAGAATCAAGATTCCAGTGCCGGCTAAGAGAAGAAAGCCGACAGGCTGGATAACTGTTAAGGGTGCAAGGGAGAATAATCTTAAAAATATTGATGTTGATATACCACTCGGAGTATTTACATGTGTAACAGGTGTATCGGGTTCAGGAAAGAGTTCCCTAGTGAATGAAATTCTGTATAAGCACCTTGCTAAGTCTTTAAACCGTGCAAGATGTATCGCTGGTGACCATGATGATATTACAGGAATCGAGCAGCTTGATAAGGTTATAGATATTGACCAGTCGCCAATAGGAAGAACTCCACGTTCTAATCCTGCGACATATACAGGTGTATTTGATATGATAAGGGATCTTTTTGCTTCAACAACAGATGCTAAGGAAAGAGGTTATAATAAAGGACGTTTCAGCTTTAATGTAAAGGGAGGACGTTGTGAGGCTTGTTCCGGAGATGGTATTATCAAGATAGAAATGCATTTCCTGCCTGATGTATATGTTCCTTGTGAAGTGTGTGACGGAAAGCGTTATAACAGGGAAACACTTGAAGTCAAGTATAAGGGAAAGAGCATATATGATGTGCTTGATATGACAGTTGAGGATGCAGTTGATTTCTTTGAAAATGTGCCATCAGTCAGAAGAAAAATAGAAACTCTTAATGACGTTGGACTTTCATACATTAAGTTAGGACAGCCATCTACAGAGCTTTCAGGTGGAGAGGCACAGAGAATAAAGCTTGCTACAGAACTTTCAAAAAGAAGTACAGGAAAGACTATATACATTCTTGATGAGCCTACAACAGGACTTCATTTTGCAGATGTCCACAAGCTTGTTGATATACTTCATAAGCTTGCGGAGGGCGGTAACACGGTTGTTGTTATTGAGCATAATCTTGATGTTATCAAAACAGCCGATTATATTATAGATATGGGACCGGAAGGCGGCGACAGAGGTGGTACAGTTATTGCAAAGGGTACACCAGAAGAGGTTGCCAAGGTTAAGAAGTCTTATACGGGACAGTATGTTAAGAAGTATTTATAAGGATGGTGCAGATGACGGCATTGTGGATGAAAGTTCAATGATAGAAGATGTTTAAAATCTCTAAATTGGCAAATTTGAAAATTGCAGGTGCTGGTCAGTGTTATAAATTATAAAAACATATCTTTTATAGTTATTTTGAATAATATAAAGTGTAAAAATACGACATTTGATTGCTAGGAGAAGAAAAATGGTATCAGGCATTATATTTGATATGGATGGTATTCTTATAGATTCAGAAAGACAGTCTAATGAGGGCTGGATATGGGCGGCAGGGCAGCTTGGAGTGGATATGCCTATGTGGCTTATAGACAGCTTTAAAGGGGCTCCGGCAGAGCTTTGCTGCAAGTTTTTTGATGATTATTACAAGGGTGTGATAGATTATTGGGAAGCGAAGGAGCTTAGAACACAGCGTGTATACAAGATAAGGGAAACAGAAGGTATTCCTGTTAAAAAGGGTGTAAAGGACATATTTGAATATATAAGAAATAATGGACTAAAGTGTGCGGTTGCTACATCAACAAGGCGTGAAAGTGCTGAGAAAACACTTCATGAAATAGGAGTGTGGGATTATCTTGATGCAGTTGTATATGGAGATGAAGTCGAACATGGAAAGCCAGAACCGGATATATTTCTTCGTGCTGCCAAGGCAATAGGCGTAAATCCGTCCGAGGCAGTAGTAGTTGAGGACAGTATCAATGGAATTAAGGCTGGATATGCGGCAGATATGAGAGTTGTCCATATTCCTGATACAATAGCAATAGATGATGATATAAGGAAGCTTACATATATGGTATGTGATGACATTAATGGACTTATCGATGTTGTGGAAAGTATTAACAAACCGGCTATTAACAGGAAAAATGTAATCAATACATTTGCAGAGTATGTAAGAAATTACGACCCATCAGATGAAAAGATAAAACTTAAAATAGATCATACCTACAGAGTAGCAGGAATGTGTCAAAGAATTGCAGAATCATTAGGCTTAAGTGAAACAGATGTGGATATTGCATGGCTTCTTGGAATGTTACACGATATAGGAAGATTTGAGCAGATAAGGCGTTTCGGTACATTTAATGATGCTCAGTCAGTAGACCATGCAGAATTCGGGGCAGATCTGCTGTTTAAGGAAGGTCTTATAAGGAAGTTTGCAGAAGGGTATTATGAAGAATGTGAGCTTGCACGTTCAGGGAATGAAGAAGCTGAGCAGATAATAAAAAATAATGAGTACCACAATAAAGATACAGGACTTCTTGAAATGGCAATAAGACAGCATAATAAGTATCGTGTAAAAGAAGACCTCACTGAAAGACAGCGTATGTTTTGTGATATACTGCGTGATGCAGATAAGGTTGACATATTTAAGGTAAATGCAGATATTCCTATGGAGATTATATATGATGTAACAACAGAGGAGCTTAAGAATGGAATTATAACCAAAGAGGTACTTGAGAGCTTTTATAAGAAGGAAACGGTACTTAAAAGTGTAAGAAGGAGTGCAGTTGACCATATAGTAGGGCATATATCACTGCTTTTTGAACTTGTATATAAAGAAAGTTATAGACAGGCCAAGGAACAAGGTTATGTATATAAGCTTCTTGATTTTAAGTCAGATGTACCAGAGGTCAATGCAGAATTTGATAATATGAGGAAATATGTGGATGAGTTTCTTAAGAAAATATAAAGCTGTATAAATCTGAAATTTAAGCGGTATTAGCATACAACAGATTAATAACAGGAGATTGTGTTGTATGGGATTGTAATAAAGATTGAAGAATAGGCTTGTCATTATACCGCTTGTTTACTATAATAAATATATATATGAGTTGTAGATGTGTTATATATACTGATATATACTTTGAAAGCAATAGGAGAAAATATAAGACAATAAAAGCAGTAAATTGCTATACATAAATTGTTATGTAAAATATCCAATTAATATATGTGTGTTATATGTATATATTATATATGCGTATGCTATATATGTATATGTTATATATATGTATATTATGATACCAGGGGCAAAAGGTCTAAACCCACATGAGCTCGCTCATAGGTGGGTGAAAGACCTTGTGACCCACTCCCTGGTATGAGTATAAAAGTGGGATGATAATCCCACGATATGCGAATATTGGGGAGAATTGTGGGAGTGCGTAGCACGGAACAATTCGTAGGTATCAAAGTCGGGGGCTTTTGACCCCTACATCATGTTATTTATATATGCATATTGTGTCTGGATGTTTTTTATGATTGGCTGATTAAAGTATAGAAATGCATATAAAATATATCTTCAACGCAAACTTATGATTAGGAAAGGGACAATATGAATCAGGAAAAGGTTATAGTTATTGACTTTGGCGGACAGTACAACCAGTTAGTTGCACGTCGTGTCCGTGAATGTAACGTATATTGTGAGATATATTCTTACAAAATACCTCTTGAGCAGATTAAGGCGATGAACCCTAAAGGAATTATCCTTACAGGTGGTCCGAATAGCTGCTATGAAGAAGGTTCACCTACTTGTACTAAAGAGCTTTTTGAACTTGGTGTTCCAGTGCTTGGATTATGTTATGGTGCTCAGCTTATGCAGCACGTTCTTGGCGGCAAGGTTGAGAAAGCTCCAGTAAGAGAGTATGGAAAGACAGAGACATTTGTTGATAAGAGCAGTGCTTTATTTGGAGATGTTTCAGAAAAGACTATCGTGTGGATGAGCCATTTTGACTACATTTCGCAGGTTGCTCCAGGATTTAAGATAATTGCACATACAGCAGACTGTCCAGTGGCAGCAGCAGAGTGTTCAGAAAAGAACCTCTATGCAATCCAGTTCCATCCAGAAGTTCTTCATACACAGGAAGGTACAAAGATGCTTCACAACTTTGTGCGTGGAGTATGCGGATGTGCTGGAACCTGGAAAATGGATGCATTTGTAGAGAATACTATTAAGGAAATACGTGAAAAGGTTGGCGATGGTAAAGTATTACTTGCACTTTCTGGTGGAGTTGATTCATCAGTGGCAGCAGGTCTTCTTTCAAGAGCTATCGGAAAGCAGCTTACATGCGTATTCGTAGACCATGGTCTTCTTCGTAAGAACGAGGGCGATGAGGTTGAAAGCGTATTCGGTCCAGAAGGACAGTTTGACCTTAACTTTATAAGGGTAAATGCCCAGGAAAGATATTACTCTAAGCTTGCAGGTGTTACTGAACCAGAGGCTAAGAGAAAGATAATCGGTGAAGAGTTCATCCGTGTGTTTGAGGAAGAAGCCAAGAAGATTGGTGCAGTTGACTTCCTTGCACAGGGAACTATATATCCAGACGTTGTAGAGAGTGGACTTGGCGGTGAATCAGCGGTAATCAAGTCACATCACAATGTAGGTGGTCTTCCAGATTTCGTTGATTTCAAGGAGATTATTGAGCCACTCCGTGATTTATTCAAGGATGAAGTACGTAAGGCTGGTCTTGAACTTGGCATACCAGAACATCTTGTGTTCCGTCAGCCATTCCCAGGTCCAGGACTTGGAATAAGAATTATCGGCGAAGTAACAGGCGACAAGGTTCGTATCGTACAGGATGCCGATTACATCTACCGTGAAGAAGTAGACAAGGCAGTAGAAGCCTACAAGAAAGAAAATGGCAAGGCACCAGCCTGGATGCCAAACCAGTACTTTGCAGCCCTCACTAATATGCGTTCAGTTGGTGTTATGGGTGATGAAAGAACTTATGACTACGCAGTTGCACTTCGTGCAGTCAATACAATTGACTTTATGACAGCCGAAAGTGCCGAGATACCATTTGAGGTACTCCAGACAGTTATGAGTAGAATTATAAACGAGGTGCGTGGGGTTAATAGGGTATTCTATGACCTGACTAGTAAGCCACCGGGAACGATTGAGTTTGAATAAGCAAAAATGCTTAGTAAACCCAGCGTTTATGCGGGTTTGCAGCATTTTTAAAAGTCTTTTGATAACAAATTGATAACAGTTGCATGAGAGCCATTATTCTTGTAATCCAGTGGTTTTTGGGTTAGAGAATGAAAGAAATCGGATTTCTGATATAACAATCCATATTAGACGCCCTTAGCTGTGGGTAACACGGCTAAGGGCGTTTTGTCGTTCTTATGCGACTTGTTCAAAAATATGTTTTTGCATATTTAAATAATATTTCAAATCGTCTGCGGTTTTCTTTGTGAAATATTTTGGTCGGTTTATAGACTGTGTGTTAATATTATTAGCTTTAGCCAAACGCATAGTGTAATCGAATATGCAATTTATCAGATCACCAAATTGAGCCACTGAAATATTGAGGTTAATATTTTTTTTCGGACTGGATTTTTCAATAGCTTCAATGGAATAAATAAGAGCATCCAAGATTTCAACGGTTAAAGTTCCGTTTCTAGCAGAATCTAAATATTCTTGTAAAGCTGCTCCAAATTGTTTATTGAGTTTTCGCTGCTTTCTATGTGCTATATATCCGACTGTGCCAGTGACTGCACTACCTATGGCAAAGACACTACCAACTACGATAGTTCCTTTTTGATGTACTCGGATAAAATCGACCGCTTTAGAAGCGCCTTCTTTGGCCGCATCAGCAACCGCAGGAATATGTTTGACAACTCTTTTGTTATCTACATTTTTGGCTAAACCACATAGCTCTAAAACACCTGCTTTAACACCTGCATATGTTTTTTCGTCTATATCAAGATAGATAGGAACAACTGGCATTTCATCATCTCCTTTACTTATCATTAAGTTGGCTTTTGAATTCCTCTAACAAAGTGCAGACTAATTTTTGCGATGGCGATTCCATCGGGAGAAAACAATTTGGCAAGTTCTTTTTGTTAGCCTTTTTAATCTGTATTGTTTTCGGCTTTCCGCTTTTCACGCAGAGCGTCCAGATCTTGGCGAGTCTGTTCCCACTCCATTTTGGGATAGGTATAGCGCCATTGATCATATTGCTCTTTGGTAATTTCGCCGGACTCCAGTTTCTCCGCCTGTTGATACCATGCGTTAAACATATCCCACATACTATGGTAGGTCATTCCAGCGTCTTTGTCTAGCCGGAGACAGAGTTCGCCGTCCAACTTTCCAATTTTCAGACCACGGGTATCTTCCAGTGTAAAGAAGGTGTGCATAAGTCCAATATCCGTGTCAATATCGGGAAC
>ERZ791765.1365-NODE-1365-length-15165-cov-6.994705_pt1 | contig 15165 bp, 10 predicted proteins | sample MGYA00509949_ERZ791765 | MGnify/ENA primary metagenome ERZ791765 (study PRJEB30046, sample SAMN00791980) | human gut metagenome | study: EMG produced TPA metagenomics assembly of the A metagenome-wide association study of gut microbiota in type 2...
CCGCCCAAAGCTTCGACTTCCTGGATATGCGCCCAGGCACGGCGGATGATTTCATTTGTTAGGTATTCTACATAGTAGGAACCGCCCCACGGATCAATGATCTTGCAGGCTTTCGTTTCATCTTGGATATAAAGCTGTGTATTACGTGCCAGACGTGCAGAGAAGTCGGTCGGCAGCGCGATAGCTTCGTCAAGCGCGTTGGTATGGAGAGACTGGGTATGCCCCAAAGCCGCAGACATGGCTTCCATACAGGTACGGGCAATATTATTGAAAGGATCCTGTTCCGTCAGCGACCAGCCGGATGTCTGGGAATGGGTACGGAGTGCCATGGATTTCGGATTCTTCGCACCGAACTGTTTCAGAATCTTTGCCCAGAGAACGCGGGCCGCTCTCATCTTTGCGACTTCCATGAAATAATTCTTGCCCTGGTCCCAGAAGAAAGACAGACGTTTGGCGAAGGCATCGACCGGAAGGCCCGCTTTTTCACCGCAGCGGATGTATTCCATACCGTCCGCCAGCGTATAGCCGATTTCAAGATCACAAGTTGCACCGCATTCCTGGATATGGTAACCGGAAATGGAGATACTATTGAACTTCGGCATATATTTGGTGGTATATTCGAAAATATCACCGATGATACGCATGGACATGGCAGGCGGATAAATGTAAGTATTACGAACCATGAACTCTTTCAGGATATCATTCTGGATCGTGCCTGCCAGAATCTTCTTGTCTACGCCCTGTTCGATACCGGCACTGATGAAGAATGCCAGAATCGGAAGAACGGCGCCGTTCATCGTCATGGATACGGACATCTGGTCCAGCGGAATGCCTGCGAAGAGGATATTCATATCAAGCATGGAGCAGACGGATACGCCTGCTTTGCCGACGTCACCGATAACACGGGGGTTATCCGCATCATAGCCGCGGTGGGTCGGAAGGTCAAATGCGATAGATAGCCCTTTCTGGCCTGCCGCCAGGTTTCTGCGGTAGAACGCATTAGATTCTTCAGCAGTAGAGAACCCTGCGTACTGGCGTACCGTCCACGGGCGGAATACATACATCGTAGAGTAAGGTCCGCGCAGGAACGGAGGGATACCGCTCATGTAATCCAAGTGGTTGCACTGGTCATACACATCTTTGCCGTAGAGCGGACCTACAGGAATACGTTCCATCGTATTTTCATAGAGAGCATCATAATTTTTGCCCGTCGTTTTTTCCAGTTCCGCTTTCCATTCGTCATAAGAACAATGGGGATGTTCTTCAAGGTTTAATTTTGTAAAATCGGGGTTCATTGCCATCTTATTTTACCTCCTCTTCCGTAATCTTCATGCCTTTTTTCTGCTGGAGCATACGGAGGATATCGTAGCAGTTTGCTTTCACGCTGATAAATTCATCTATGCCGGCTTCACGATATACCGCTTCCATATCTTTCGGAGCAGCGCCCGCAAGGAAAAGCGTACCTTTCCCCAAAACTTCCTTCAAACGCGGCGCCAGCGCCGGCACATCTTCCGGATAAGTAGCGTCAGTAGAGCAGATGACGGCACAGTCATAAGGAGTTCCTTTATCATCGCAGCCTGCCTTCAGCGCTTCCACACACTTATCCCAACGTGAACCCGGTTTATCTTCATCATCCTGGAAGCCGTTATTCAGATGAACGCTGAATTCGCCTACCTGTAGGAAACTGGTGGAGAAATCAGCTCTCGCCTTATGCTGCGGAATCGGTCCCATATTGGCCAGGAATATTTCCACATTCTTGCCGGTTTCCTTTTTAAACGCCTGTGTGTCAAAGCGGAGTTTTTCAAAACGTTCGGTCCAGCGGTGCGCATAAATCTTTCTCACTTCGATGGAATCCGCTTTGGCGGCTCTTGCTGTGCGTACTTCAGAAATTGTAGCGCCGGCGGAGAATGCGGCAATTGCCTTCTCAACGATGTCGGTATCGGCTGCTTTCAGTTCTTCCAGCTTTTCCTTCAGGAAATCTTTGTCCATATCGGCACGATATTTCTCAACGCCTTCAGACAGTTCTTTTTTCAGCGCCGGTACATCTTCCGGACGCGGATCAAGAAGTTCTTCCGTCATATTCGGATACATATTTGTCCCGACAGCGCTGTCCTTGCGGAGGTCAAGCGCTTTGAAACGCTGTTTCAGGATTTCAAGAATCTGCTGCTGCGGATATTCTTCTTTAAGAGCTTTCAGGATACCGCCAAGAGATTCGATTTTCTGGAATTCTCCCCAGATTTTTTCAGCCATTTCCTTGGTCAGTGCTTCAATCCCCCAGGAACCGCCGGCCGGATCGATCGGACGAAGCATGCCAAATTCTTCCTGCAGCATGATGTGTACGTTTCTTGCGATACGGCGGGAGAATTCATCACCCTTGCGTACCGTTGCGTCATAAGGATCATTTTCATAAGAATCAACACCGCCGACAACTGCAGAGAAAATCTGGGTCGTTTCACGAAGCATATTTACACCGATATCGAAAATCGTCTTGGTAAACATCGCCGGACGGGCATGGATTTTGCAGGAACGGTCTTTTTCTTCGGCGCCGAAGGCTTTCATGATATTAGACCATACCTGGCGGGCAGCACGGAGCTTGGCAATTTCAATGTAGAAAGTGGCGCCTGTATTAAATGCGAACTGCAGGGACTGGGCAATATCATGGATATCGATGCCGCGCTTCTGCATTTCACGGATATATTCGACAGCGATAGCAAAAGTATAAGCCACTTCCTGTACGGCATTCGCACCGCCATTGGAGAAAATATCGCTTCTGACGAAAATGGTGCGGAGCTGCGGCGCATTCTTTCTCGTCCAGCGGATAGATTCCGCCATTTCATCATACAATTCTTCCAGCGGCTGGTTCAGCTTTCCTCTCTTGATCAGCTGGGCAATCGGGTTTGCTCCGATAACACCTTTCACTTTGCTGACATCTTTTCCCTTAGCCTTCAATGTCGCGGCTACCAATGCCAGCATACGGAGAGAGGAAGTACCGGCATACATCATAAACGGGATCTTTTCCATATCAAGACCGTCAAGCAGGGTATGCATATCTTCCAGCGCGGTAATGCTTACGCCTATATCGCCCGGCTTTTCGGCATCCATGACATCAATGCCGTCGGCAGTAGCGGTATCAATACGTACATTATAAACAGTGGAACCTCTGTCGATTTCATGCTTCAGAAGTTCATTATTTTCTTTCGGCAGCGTTTCATCGCATGCCTGGGCAATACCCCAGGGAGCGCATTTATAGCCGTTTACCGTTGCGCCGCGGAGAAAATCTCCCATGCCCGGATAATCATCTGTCGGAAGAATCTTATCAGTTGCTGACGGTCCGGTTCTCCATGTATAAATCGGATCAAAGGTAATCCCTTCATAAGTCTTGGTAAACATGATCTTATCGAAAGGCTTTCCTTTCAACAGAGCATTACAAGCCTCCACCCACTCCTCATAGGTCGGCTTTTCAAATTCGTCAAATTTTACTTCTGGGAAATCGGCTTTTTCATTTGATTTTCTCAAGATCGCTTCCAACTCTTTGTCAGTAAGCTGCTTGACCGATTCCTGGGTATTCTGTTCTGCCATGAAAACATCCTCCTTATAATAATTTTAGACAATTCCGCGGAAAATACAGCTTGCAGACAAGACGGCAAAGTCCCTGACGGAACATCCTTTCAAATACCTAATATAACGTCTTTCAAGCCGGACTTTCAAAATCCCCGATATGTGCACCTCCTTACAATCTACTCACAAAAAAACGACTATCACGCGAAACTGATAGCCGGACAAGGAAATAATTTCCCAATCCCCTCCCCATCTCTCGCAGGTATAACGGTGATTCTTAGACAGATAGTTCTCCTGGCTCAAGTTCCTCGTTTATATCGCCTTCCCAGTTACCCAGTGACATACTTGATATAAACTCCCTTTACAGTGGCGGGACCGCTCCGGATTCTACCGGATTCTCTTTTACGCTTTCGCACCTGTCAGATATGTGAAATTGTCTAAATAACTACATTTTTAGTATAATTCATTACATTCTAAGTGTCAATCAACCACATTCATATTTAATATAATTAATTTTTATATTATCCACATCTTTACCCCTGATTTATTGATTTTTCATTCATTACTACTATATAATGATGTTAATGTTGCAAACTATTAAAAATATCTTACCTATCTTATAGGAGGAAACAGGAGGTCGGAAATATGACAAACACTGAAAAAGAAAGACGAACTGAAGAAGCATTGAAACTGAGCAGCCTCTTCGAAGAACTGGATGGCCGCCGTCCGAGGCTTTTCATGCCGGAGCTTGAAGATGATGACGATAAAGAAGCAAGAAAACTTGCCGCCACGACATTTGCCGACCACGGCTGGGACGTAGATGTAAGCCCCCTCCTCTCCCCGGAAAGCTCCGCGCAGAATGCTGCCGACAATGACGTCCATTTCATCTTCTACACATCCAAAAGCCCTACGATGAAGCAAAAATTAATCGCGCTCTCTCAGACACTTGCCATGATCGGCCGGGACGACATCCTCATAGCCGCCCATCAGGTCAGCAAAGATGATAAGGAACTCCTCTTCCGTTACGGCATCCTGGCCGCTTTCGACAAGAATACGGATGTAAGCGATGTAAGCCTTACCATGCTCCGCGTCCTCGTCTCCATGGCAAAAGAAGAACAGAATCCCACCGAGGAAATGCCTTATTGATCCTCAGTCCCTTATAAACAGGAGAAACATCCTCCTGTTTTTATTGCGGACAAACAGCATATGGACTCCCAAAAGAAAATGCCGGGCATTGCAAAAAATATTTCAGAAATACTTTCATCTACTCATCAGCATACTTTAAGCACTGCTATCCTGTATCTGTACAGACATGCAAAAACGATTTGATCCCACAGCTCCGCGTTTCGGTCCGGCATCTCCGGAACCGCCTCAATACCACCTCTCCATGCAGCTGCTGTATAAGCAGATACAAATCAATATTCAGCAGTTTAGCAGATGACTTATTGCATAATTCTATTACGACCGGAGCCCTTAAAACACAATCAAAAAATTCTTCCGGCATCTCATAATGCAAAACAACCTATTCTGTATGCCCGACTGTTTCGGATTTTCTATACTCATCAAGTAAGCAGAAATACTGCTCATCATTATAGTCAGATTCTTCCCCACATCCTTACAAAGATGAATAGTACCTGCACTTTAATATGATATCTGCAATCCAGGAATCTCTAAAAATCTCTTTTTGCCTTTAATGAAGTCCATTATCCCGTTCACAAAATTGAACAGCAAAAAAGCAGTGCCGAAGCACTGCTTTTTGTAATTAGAATCAGCCAACTGTGAAGAGTGTGTCGCCGCCCTGTACGCTCTGGCCTTCGCTGACCGGCATACCGGTAATCTTGCCATCGCAGGGAGCCATGATCGGATTGCCCATCTTCATAGCTTCGAGAACGAGAACTTCGTCGCCTGCCGCTACTGCGTCACCAACGTGTTTATTGATACGCAGGACTTTGCCCGGCATCGGAGCTTCTACGACTTCACCTGCGCCGGCGGGTGCTGCTGCCGGTGCGGGTGCTGCTGGAGCAGGTGCCGGAGCCGGAGCTGCTGCCGGTGCTGGAGCTGCTGCCGGTGCTGGAGCTGCTGCCGGTGCGGGTGCTGCCGCCGGTGCCGCTGCTACGGGGGCTGCTGCTGCGCCGCTGTCTTTAACTACTACATCGTAATCCTGGCCGTTAACTGTTACGGTAAATTTTCTCATTGTTCTTCCTCCTAATTTTGTACTTTCAACTTTCAATTAGAACTGCTGGTTTCCGGAAACACCTGCAATGCGGGCGCCTGTGGTCCAGCCAGGTCTTGCTGCCGGGCGGATAGAAACGATTTCTCCGCCGCCCATAGCAACGATTGCTGCCGCAATAGCCGCTACAACAGCACCATTATCAGTGGCTCTCGAAGCTGCTGCCGGCGCCGCCTTTTTAGCTGCTGCCGCCGGTGCTGCGGACTGATTGAGAGATGAACGTACTTGGCAGATCATGATCAGGGCAATGACTGCCAGAACGGCAGCTGCTACCGCGATATACATAACTGTATCGTTATTCATCCAAACCCATCCTTTCAAATATTATCAATGTGTAAACGTGTATTACAGCGGAATGTTTCCATGTTTCTTAGCCGGATGTACTTCATGTTTGGAAGCAAGCATCTTCAGAGCATTGATAACGACCGGACGAGAGTTTCTCGGATCAATAACTGCGTCTACATAGCCGCGTTCTGCAGCTTTGTAAGGAGTTGCAAATTCATCAACATACTCCTGTGTACGCTGTTCTTTCTGCGGATCCTTCTTGAAAATGATATTTGCTGCGCCGGCAGGTCCCATAACGGCGATTTCTGCGGTCGGCCATGCAAATACCTGGTCAGCCCCCTGTTCACGGGAGCACATGGCGATGTAAGAACCACCGTATGCTTTACGGAGAATCAGGGTAATCTTCGGTACAGTTGCTTCGCAGTATGCGAACAGCATCTTAGCACCGTGACGGATTACTCCTGCATATTCCTGCTGTTTACCAGGCAGGAAGCCGGGAACGTCGACAATGTTCAGAACCGGAATATTGAAGCAGTCGCAGAAACGAATAAAGCGGGCAGCTTTATCAGAAGCATTATAGTCAAGGCAGCCTGCCATGAAGTTCGGCTGGTTGGCAATAATGCCGACAGTCTGTCCATCCATACGGCAGAAGCAGGTAATGATGTTCTTAGCCCATTCCTTAGCTACATCGTAGTACTCGCCGTTATCAACGATGGATTTGATGACATCGTACATATCGTACGGTGCATTGGAGTTTTCCGGCATAATGGTATCCAGACTTGCATCTGTACGGGTTGGATCATCTCCGGTTTCAACAATCGGCGCGTCTTCCATGTTGTTGCTCGGCAGGAAGGAAAGCAGATAACGAATCTGTTTAATGCAGTCTTCGTCATTTTCAGCTGCAAACTGGGCCACACCGGATGTACGGTTATGGGTCATAGCGCCGCCGAGAGCTTCAGCGGTAATCTTTTCGCCGGTTACGGATTCAACTACTGCCGGTCCTGTCAGGAACATCTGAGAGGTGCCTTTTACCATGTAGATGAAGTCGGTCAGTGCCGGAGAATATACGGCGCCGCCTGCAGACGGTCCCATAATTGCGGAAATCTGAGGAATAACGCCGGATGCAATGGTATTGCACCAGAAAATCTTGCCATAGCCGGAAAGAGCATCTACTGCTTCCTGGATACGGGCTCCGCCGGAATCATTCAGGCCTACGCAAGGAGCACCGACTTTAAGAGCCAGTTCGTTTACGTGAACAATTTTCGCAGCGTGCATTTCACCAAGGGAGCCGCCTTCTACCGTGAAGTCCTGGGCAAATGCGAATACGAGTCTTCCGTCTACAGTACCATAACCGGTAACGACACCTTCGCCGGGGAGATCTTTCTTCTCCTGGCCGAAGTTGTAGCAGCGGGACTTAACAAGCGCATTGACTTCTACAAAAGAGCCTTCATCAAACAGAAGAGCAAGTCTTTCGCGGGCTGTCAGTTTGCCTTTTGCATGCTGTTTTTCAACTTTCTTTTCCCCACCCATAGCCTCTACGTGTGCGAGGTTATTGTGAAGAAGTTCAATTCTTTCTGCAACAGTTGCCATTCTTACACCTCCAAAAATATTGGTCCCTTACCGGGACGTCCCTATTATAGCATAGGGACCGATCCTTATGCTATTAGAAAGACGGGCCGCCGGGGCGTTCGGTCAGTTCCAGCAGAAGGCCGGTAGCTTTCGGGTGCATAAATGCGATGTGGCAGCCGCCAGCACCAACTCTCCAATGCTTGTCAAGCTTTGCGTCTTCCGGAAGTGCAGCAAGCGCTTCGACAATATTGTCTACGCGGAGAGCTACATGCTGGAAACCGTTCTTGCCGCCGTTCTTCGCGATATAGCGGGCAATCGGGCCGTCCGGAGTTGTGGATCCCAGGAATTCCAGTTCGCATGCTTCGCTCTGTGCGGACGGTTTGAAGAAGCTTGTCGTTACATGCTGTTCTTCTACCGTTTCATCCGGAAGGGACGGTTCAAGGTTCAGCAGATCTTTCATCTGCTTCTTGATCAGCGCCAGATCATTAACAGCTACGCCGACATGGTCTACACATAATACTTTGAATGCCATAATAATTCCTCCTTTGAATTATTTAAATATATTTCCCACGATAGAATCAACGACTGTGAAAGGATCATTTTCTCTTTCATAGACTTGTTCTACGTAGTCAGCAAATTTACCCGTCTGTACGATATCTTCCATAACATGACGGGAAATGCGGTCGTGGATCATCTCTACCATCTCAGTGCGGGCGCGTTCACGTCTGCGTTCTTCCAGCAAGCCGGATTCTTCAAGATATTTACGATGGGAATTAAGAGATTTGACAACGTCCGCGACGCCTTCGTCCTTGTTTGCAATCGTCCTTTCAATAGGAGGACGCCAGTTTTGGGCTTCACCCAAATCAAGCATCATTTCGATTTCAACATTCAGACGGTCCGCGCCGTCACGATCACATTTATTAATGCAGAATACATCCCCGATTTCAAGGATGCCTGCCTTAATAGCCTGAATATCGTCACCCAGTCCGGGTACGAGCACAACGAGTGTTGTATCCGCATTCTTGACGATATCTACTTCTGACTGCCCTACGCCTACTGTTTCGATGAAAATGACATCGAGACCGAAAGCATCCATCAGTTTTACCGCATCGGTAGTCTTTCTGGACAAACCGCCAAGACTGCCGCGGGTACCCATACTGCGGATATATACACCTTCGTCCAGTGTGAGGTCATTCATTCTGATACGGTCGCCAAGGATAGCACCGCCGGAGAATGGAGAAGTCGGATCGATAGCCACAATACCGACTTTCTTACCCTGTTTTCTGTACTGTTTAATCAGCGCGTCTGAAAGTGTGCTCTTACCCGCACCAGGTGCACCAGTGATACCGATGACCTGTGCACGACCGGTATGGTGGTAGATTTCTTTCATGATATCTTCCCAGCCATCACGTTCGTCTTCAACGATGGTTATTGCTCTCGCTAAGGCACGTCTGGAACCGTCCCAAAAATTTTTCATTGAGAATTCCATGGATACACCGCCTTTTTAAGAGTAAATAATAGAGGCATGGGGCCACAGCAAATGCAGCCCCGTGCAACTATCGAGCTTCTATTGGATAGAAGAGAATGTCAATTATACGTTAGCTTTGATAAAGTCGATAATTTCCTTGGTCGGTGTGCCAGGTGTAAAGATAGCTTTTACGCCGGCCTTTTTCAAACCAGGGATGTCACCGGCAGGGATTACGCCGCCGCCGATAACGAGAACATCTTCCATTCCTTTAGCTTTCAGTGCTTCTACTACTTCCGGGAACAGGGTGTTGTGAGCGCCGGACAAAAGGCTCAGTGCTACAACATTAACGTCTTCCGCATCTGCCGCTTCAACGATCTGAGCGACAGTCTGACGAAGACCTGTGTAAATAACTTCCATACCTGCATCGCGAAGTGCGCGGGCAACTACTTTTGCACCGCGATCATGTCCATCAAGACCCGGTTTAGCAACGAGTACTCTGATACGTTTTTCTGCCATAGTTATATACCTCCAGAATTTTAGTTAGGATTAAAGTGTGTTATGTGCTTTGTATTCGCCGAATACTTTGCGGAGAACACCGCAAATTTCGCCGAGAGAGCAGTAAGCACGTACGCAGTCAAGGATAACAGGCATCAGGTTGACGGATTCGTCAGCAGCTGCAACTTCCAGCTTGGCCAGTTCTTCCTTAACCTTTGCGTTATCACGTTCTGCCTTAACTTTAGCCAGTTTGTTCTTCTGGAATTCGCCGGCGGATGCGTCAACCTTCAGGAGGCCTTCAACCGGAGCTTCTTCCATAGTGAACTTGTTGACGCCGACAATTGTTCTTTCGCCGGATTCAACAGCCATCTGCCAAGCATAAGCAGAATCCTGGATTTCTTTCTGGATATAACCTTTATCGATAGCTTCAACAGCGCCGCCCATTTCATCAATCTTGCGGATGTATTCTTTAGCTTCCGCTTCGATGGCGTTGGTCATAGCTTCTACATAATAGGAGCCGCCCAGCGGATCGACTACGTCAGCCAGACCGGATTCATAAGCAACGATCTGCTGTGTACGCAGAGCAATGGTTACGGATTCAGTGGTCGGCAGAGCAAGAGCTTCATCGCGGGAGTTGGTATGCAGGGACTGTGTTCCGCCCATAACTGCCGCTGCCGTCTGGAGAGCAACACGAACGATGTTGTTGTTCGGCTGCTGAGCTGTCAGCATGGAGCCGGCTGTCTGGGTATGGAAACGCAGTTTCATGGACTTCGGGTTCTGAGCATGGAAACGTTCTTTCAGAATCGTAGCCCAGAGACGACGGGATGCACGGAATTTAGCAACTTCTTCAAGTACGTTGTTGTGAGCGTTCCAGAAGAAGGACAGACGGCCTGCAAAGTCGTCGATCTTCATGCCTGCTTTCAGAGCCGCTTCGATGTAAGCGATACCATCAGCGATGGTGAAAGCGATTTCCTGAGCAGCGGTGGAACCTGCTTCACGGATATGGTAGCCGGAGATGGAAATGGTGTTCCACTTCGGTACATTCTTGGAGCAGTATTCAAAAATGTTAGTAATCAGACGCATAGACGGTTTAACCGGGAAAATATAGGTTCCGCGGGCTGCGTATTCTTTCAGAATATCATTCTGGATAGTGCCGCGGAGCTGATCAGCTGGTACGCCCTGCTTTTCAGCGACTGCGATATACATAGCCAGCAGTACGGATGCCGGTGCGTTGATGGTCATGGATGTGGAAACCTTGCCCAGATCAATATGGTCGAAAAGGATTTCCATATCTTTCAGGGTATCAATGGCTACACCTACCTTGCCGATTTCGCCGATAGCCATTTTGTCATCAGAGTCATAGCCGATCTGGGTCGGAAGGTCAAATGCGCAGGACAGGCCGGAACCGCCGTTTTCAATCAGGTAACGATAACGCTTGTTGGATTCTTCAGCGGTAGCAAAGCCTGCATACATACGCATGGTCCAGAGACGGCCGCGGTACATGGTCGGCTGTACGCCGCGGGTGTACGGATATTCGCCCGGGATACCGAGGTCCCTTTCATAATCAAAACCTTCGATATCAAGAGGTGTATACACCTTATTGTGTTTTAAACCAACTCTTTCCGGAGTCTTTGCGTAAGATTTAGCGCAAGCAGCTTCGTATGCTTCGAGTTTGGCTTTCAGGGATTCGTTTGCCATAAGTTCATCTTCCTCCTAAAAAATAAGTAAAATTGGGAAAGGTCTCATCCTTGGCAGAAATGTCAGATTGCGGCTTTTAGGCTCTTCTCATCTGTATTTCGCAGACAATCGCTTTCATTGGTATGGATCCGCAAAGCCTCTTGCTGTGATGCCGCATTATGTCTTGTCACCACAGCGGAGGAACTCTTGCGGGATCCATGTATGATTCTGCTCTCAGCAGTTATCACCATAGACAATTATATAACAATCATGCTTTTTGTAAAGAATATATTATGGGAAAATTATTTTTTAAAAAGCATGGAGCCTGTTTCAGCAAGGCTGGTATGGAACTTGAATGCTTCAGAGAGAATATGCGGGGTCTGGCTGTTGCCGTTGAGCGCACATGCTCTTTCAAAGTAATCCATCAGCTGGTCACGGAAAGTCGGGTGGGCGACATTATTAATGATTACCTTTGCTCTTTCCTTCGGTGACAGGCCGCGGACATCTGCCACACCCTGTTCAGAAATGAATACATGGGTGTCATGTTCGGTGTGATCAACATGAGAACACATCGGAACAACGGCAGAGATAGCGCCTCCCTTAGCCACACTGTGGCAGAAGAAGCAGGACAGAGCACCGTTGCGGGCAAAGTCTCCGGAACCGCCGATACCGTTCATCAACTTGGTACCGGTTACATGCGTGGAGTTTACATGACCGTAAATATCCATTTCCAAAGCGGTATTCATAGCCACTACACCGATGCGGCGGGCTACTTCGCCGTTATTGGAAATTTCCTGCGGACGGAGGATGATCTTCTTGCTGTATTTTTCAATATTGGCATGGAAGCGTTTCAGTCCATCCGGTGACGGGGACAGGGATGTCCCGGAAATCATATCGATCTTGCCTTCATCAATCAGGTCGAACATGCCGTCCTGGATAACTTCCGTATACACAGACAGATTCTTGAAATCGGAATGGACAAGGCCGTTGATGACCGCGTTTGCCACATTGCCTACGCCGGACTGGAGAGGAAGCAGGTTTTCCGGAAGTCTTCCATGTTTTACTTCATTCTTCAGGAAATCAACCAGATTGTTGCCCATTTTTTCAGCGTCGTCATCAAGCGGAGCCAGGGCGCGGGTAACATCGGGCAGATCACAGGGAACAATAGCAACAATCTTTGCCGGATCTACCGGAATGTAGGTCTTGCCGATACGGTCACCGGCTTTAACGATCGGAATCGGCACACGGTGGGGCGGATTCGCCACTTCATAAATATCAGCCATGCCGTCCAGCGCTACCGGCTGGGTGGTATTCACTTCGATGATGACTTTTTTACCCTGGGATACGAATACAGGAGAATTGCCGATGGCGGTCGTGGGTACGATACCGATTTCACCGTCTCTGTTAACGATCTTGCAGGCTTCAATGACCGCAAAATCCGGACCGGTTACATGTTCTCCCTTGACATTGGTGAAGAAACCTTCACGGATCTGCTGCGCCACATGGCTGAGATGCAGGTCGAAATAGTTGATCTGGCCGGCATTGATTGCTTTTCTCAGATTGGCGTTTGTCTGATAGGGCATACGGTTTCTGATACCGTTTACTGCCACCAGTTCGGTATCGATCTGGGAACCTGTGGAAGCACCCGTCCAGACATCTACCTGGAACGGTGTCTGCTTCATACGTTCAGCCAGTTCATGCATCGTGATTTTCGGATAGCCGCACGGTGTGAATCCGCTGATCCCCAGGATATCCCCCGGCTGGATCATGGCTGCTGCCGTTTTGCCGTCGCATACTTTGTCCAGCAGTTCTTTAGGCTCGATACGGCTAAGGAATTCACTGTCATTGATGTCGATCATTACTATCATCCTCCCAAAATAAATAAAATATAAAAGCCCGCGGTGACGATTCGTTATTTTTCTCAGTCCGCAGAACCTTTAGCCCGGTAGTCCCCCTCCAAACTTCATCAAAACAGTTCGGAATGAAGGCGCTGTAAAACAACCCTCCGTGGCTCATTACCTTGTTTATTATAGCATACTTTTACGGATAAAGTCCCATAAAGAATGCTTATCCTTTCTCAAAATTCCCTAACAGGGATTATAAATTTTTCCTATTGGACAAATACATTTTTATATGTACTTGGATCCGCATAATTGATTTACCCTGCCGCGCCCCGTCTTTCTTCTGAAACACAAAGCGCAGACAACGCCCAGAAGCAGCAGGAAACCGGGCAGCTGAAAAGCGCATAATCTCCGATCCCGTCTATGGCTGCCGACAAGACAAGAAGCATGCCTGACAACCCGAAAAGTTTCATAGTCCCTTTCCCTCTGCGCCAAATCCGCCATGACATCACCCCTTGCCCGAAGAAGAAAAGGAAGTACAAAATGCCGCCGGGAATGCCCACTTCCGCAGGGATATGGATGTACATATCATGGGCGTGGAAAATAACGACATCCGCGTCCTCTATAAAAAAGTTGTACTCCGGATAAGCCAGCCAGTAATTCCCCCAGCCGACCCCAAGCAGAGGATGTTCCTCAATCATGGCTATCGTACTTTCCCACAAAGCCAGGCGAAGTGAAAGCGATGTATCCTCGCCGGAAAAAAGAGAAATGAAACGCTCTGCCACCTGTCCATGGTAAAAAAATAAAATAAGAGGCACCGCCAGAAACACCAGACCGAACCGCTTATCATAAAAGACCGCAAGGCATAGAACTATCCCTGCCAGACTGATCCATGCCCCCCGGGAATAGGTCAGTGCCAGGCATACGGAAAGAACAAAAAGAAATCCGGCAAACAGTATTTTTCTCTTATTATTTCTTTCCCCCAGAGCAAAAGGCGCAAACACACTGATAAGCATCAAAAGGTAAGCGCCGAAAAGATTCGGATTCCCCAAAGTGGAAAACATGCGCCGCCGCAGAAGAGGAAACCTCTCAGGATCCACCCATCCTTCGGCATTCAGGTCTCTCGCCATGCAGCCCGCATCGGCATACTGTATAAACCCCCAGATGACGACACAGACGGCACCCGCCAAAAAGACATAAAGCGCTTTCCTCTTTTCATCCTCTCCCGCAAGGTATGTAGAAATAAGCACATAAAGAAACGCATACGCCAGAGGCAGAAAGCACCAGTTAAAAATAGAAAAAAAGAAGTCTGCCGCACCGGAAACAGATAAAAGCGAGCAGATTAAAAAGCCCCCGCCAAACCATCCCCACTTGCCGCCATAATTGACCTTCCGCTTCGTAAGGAATATGTCCCCCATAGAAAGCAATGCCGCCGGAACAAGGGCAAAGTAAAAAAGCCAGGAGCTTAAAGGAAGGAGAAATATCGTCAGATAAAGACAGATAAGAATATTCCGTTCACTGCAAATCCGTCTCCCCATCACCATGTGCCCCCTCCTCTTATTTCACTGTTTATAAAAATTATGAAAATACTCTTACCGGCTGTCAGGTAATCAAAAACGATCTGCCAGCTTTCATTCCTGCGATCCACTTCCGCTGCCGTGCACCCTTGCGGGATGATAGAGTCTCCACCCGAAAAGGATCGCGCAGATGCGGAGAAGAAGTACCGCGCCGAACCCGCTCCACGATGCATATGCAATCCCTGTATGCGGATACAGAACGCAGATAACAATACCCCCGAGCACCGAAGCCATGGCATACACATCTTCATAAAGCACCACAGGAACTTTCTGCGCCAGCACGTCACGAAGAATACCGCCCCCTACCGCTGTAATAAGACCGAGCAAAACAGGAAGCACATACCGGTAACCGGGATAACTGTGGATCGCCGTTATCACACCGGTCACCGTGAAAGCAGCAAGCCCTGCCGTATCGGAAACGCGATAAGCAAAAAGGACAAGTTTCCGTCCCCGATGGGGTCCCCG
>ERZ791765.1374-NODE-1374-length-15023-cov-19.256748_pt1 | contig 15023 bp, 14 predicted proteins | sample MGYA00509949_ERZ791765 | MGnify/ENA primary metagenome ERZ791765 (study PRJEB30046, sample SAMN00791980) | human gut metagenome | study: EMG produced TPA metagenomics assembly of the A metagenome-wide association study of gut microbiota in type 2...
GCCGCGAAACCATCGGTGATGATCAGCCCGTCCTCATTGAGCGACTGGTCAGACCCGTTGTCTAAATGAAAGTGCAACACCCGTTAGATTGGAGATTGTCCAGATAACCAGTCCGAAGGGGTGTTGCACCTATGGGAGAAGTGTATTCGCACCTGTCGGAAGAGGAACGGCAGGTCGTCCGGATCGAGATGGGCAACGGCACCAGCATCCGCAGGATCGGTCTGATGCCCGGCCGCAACGCCTCGACGGTCAGCAGGGAGGTCAAACGCGACACGTGGTTCCCGTCCAACGAGAACGAGTCCTGACGGCCGTACCGGCCGAAACGGCTGGAGACGGGCCCGTGGACGGGCAGATACTACATCGCCGGCCCCGCCCGGCGCAAGGCCGACCGCAGGCGCGCCAAACCGCGCAGGCGCTACCGCCCGTCATGCGAACGCCTGTGGGCGCGGGTGGCCGAATGGCCGGGTTGCGGCTGGTCGCCGCTGCTCATCAGCGGCAGGCTGCGCGTCCTGTTCCCCGACGACTCCGCCATGCGCGTGTGCCCGCAGACCGTCTACCGTTGGATCTACGCCGACCGCCATCGCCGTGAACGCCGGGCGCGCTGCCTGCCGCGCGGCCGCAGGCGGCGCCGCAAACGCATGGGGCGCAAGGCGTCGCGGTTCCCGATTCCCGGACGGGTCTCCATCTCGCGGCGTCCGCCGGAGGCGGACGACCGCAGCGGTTTCGGCCATTGGGAGGCCGACAGCGTGATCGGCGCCGGATGCGACCCGCACACCGAGGTCGAGAGGAAGACCAGGTTCCTCATGGCCGACGTCGTCCCGGACAAAACCGCAGGCGAGAGCGTCGGGGCGCGGCTGGCGATGTTCTCGCCGCTGCCGGCCGGCGCGCGCGTCGGCGTCACGCACGACAACGGCACCGGGTTCGCCCGCCACACGCGTCTGCGCGACGAGCCGGGTATGGACACGTACTTCGCCGACCCGTACGCCAGCTGGCAGCGGGGAAGCAACGAGAACAGGAACGGCATGATCCGCCGGTATCTGCCCAAACGCAGCGAGATCCGGATGGACATGGCCGGGGAACTGCGGGAGATCGTCGACGAGGCCGACAACCGTCCCATGCGCGTGCTGGGCTACCGGACGCTCGCCGAGGCATTCGCCGACGAACTGCTAGAATTGCAGGACCAACAGGGGTGTTGCACCTCTAAATAGACATCGGGGGCCGAAGGCGATGTTCCCGGATAATGGCGACATGCACGCAAGCGTCGAAACCATCCGCCAGGCCATCTGCCTGCAGGCCGGGGGCGGACTCAAGCAGGAGCCGAAACGCGCCGTGAGGCAGGGGCGAACCGCCCGCAGGCCCCAAGGCGGCCAAGACCGCAAACCCCGTTTCCGCGAACCCATGGTCATGATCTCGGAGCGACCCCCGCAGATCGAGGACCGGGCGGCCCCGGGCCGCCGGGAGGGCGATCTCATCACCGGCGGCCGCGACAAAAGCGCGATCGGCACGCTCGTCGAGCGCGCCACCAGGTTCACGATCCTGCCGCACCTGCCCGACGGGCGCGACGCCGGACACGTCCAGCGGGCCATCATCGACAAAATGGCCCCGCCGCCCAAACTCCTGCGCGATTCGCCGACCTGGGACCAGGGAGCGGAACCCGCCCCGCACAAACGGACCGGCGCCTCGCCGGACATGGCCGTCTACGTCTGCGACCCGCACTCCCCGTGGCAGCGCGGCGCCAGCGAGAACGCCAACGGGCTCCTGCGCCAGCGCTTCCCCAAAGGCGCCGGCCCATCCGTCTACCCGGAGGGGCACCTCGACGCGGTCGCCGAGGAACTCAACGACCGGACACGCAAAACCCTCGGGTTCATGAAACCAAGCGAGAAGATCATCGAACTGCCCGACGCCGCGTGACAACCCCAACAACCGACAACGCGGCCATGGAAGACCGCTCAAACCTCAGGCGTTACAACCACCACTAGAATCCACCCCTCGACCATTACACGGTCCGTGTCGACAACAGTACGGCGAGCATAACGTTCCGCACCACGGATGACGAACTGCGATGATTCGCAGGCGAACTCGAGGATTTGATCGACTAGCTTGAGATTGGCTCATCGGTGTATGTGGGGTTATTCCGAAATGAGATTGTTACGGCGGGAATCGCTTCATTACGAATAACCCTCTTCTTTTCGCATGCGTGTACGGATTATCGAACGTTATCGGAGAAGAGAAAACGGTTGCTTGAGCCTAATTCGAGGCTCAAGATGGTTCGCTTGAGGGTGACATGCCATTTGACATACTTACTTACAAGTAAGTAACATTATGCGTACTGGATATCGAGTCCAAAAGAGGATTCGAATTGCAGCAGTAACAAAGATGTTGTGTATTGCATTCCTTTAAGGAGAGTGAACGAGCATGGGCGCTGCAGAAAAAAGCAGGAGAATCTCCACCCGGAGGGAAAGGGCACGATCCGAAGGCAATGTCCACCGCGTCAGATCATGGTTCGTCCAGTTCGGGAGACAATGGCAGCTGCAGGCCATGATTTTGCCTGGCATCATCTTCATGATCGTCTTCAACTTCATCCCCATCTACGGTTTGGTCCTGGCATTCAAGCAATACACGGTGGTGGACACCATCGAGGACGCGCCTTGGGTCGGCTGGCAGAATTTCGAAACTATCCTGAAGGACCAGTATTTCTGGCAATCCGTGGTCAACACCCTGGGCATCAGCTTCATCAAACTGACGCTGGGATTCCTCCTGCCCATCGTGTTGGCGGTCATGATCTACGAAATCCCATGGACACCATTCAAGAAGATAGTACAGACGCTGACCTATCTCCCTCATTTTTTTTCATGGATCATCCTCGGAGGCATGCTGATCAACTGGCTGTCAACCAACGGCCTTCTTAATGAAATCCTTCAATTCCTAGGCTTCAACGCAGACTCGAACTATCTGCTCGACGCCGACAAATACTGGTGGATCGCTTCCCTTTCGGACGTGTGGAAGGAAGCCGGATGGGGAACGATCCTGTATCTGGCGACCATGGCGGGAATCGACAACGCGTTGTACGAGGCCGCGGAGATCGACGGAGCATCCAAGATCCAACGCATATGGAACATCACCATCCCGGGCATCCGCCAGATCATCATCCTGAACCTCATCCTGACGGTGTCGGGACTACTGGGATCCAACCTGGACCAGACGCTCGTCCTGATGAATTCACAGAACCAGCCCAAGGCTGAGGTCATCAACTCCTACGTCTACCGGGTGGGCCTGTCCGAAGGAGACTTCTCCTATGCGACGGCCGTGGGCCTCGGCGTCTCGATCGTGTCCACGATCCTGCTGGTAGCCGTCAACCTGGTGACGAAGAAAATCAACGACAATCAGTCCGTGCTCTGAGAGAGGAAGACGACATGAATGCAAAGACCGTGAAAGGCCTTCCCGAAGGGAAACCTAGTTTCGTTGCCCGATCCCAGCGCGTGAGGCATAATTCGATCTTCTTCGACGTAGCGAACGCCGCCCTGCTGCTGTTGTTCACCATTATCATCGTGGTTCCGGTGTGGAACATCGTCATCTCGTCGTTCGCCACTTCGGAATCCCTGTCAGAAAACGACTTCATCTTCTGGCCGAAAGCGTTGTCCCTCGACAACTACGCGGCAGTGTTCTCCGACGATGGATTGTGGCAGTCGCTGTTCATCTCTGTCTCCAGAACCGCGGTGGGCGTGATCGCGCACACGATGTTCTGCGCCGTGTTCGCCTATCCGTTGAGCAAGGCATATCTGAAGGGAAGGTCAGTGTACTCCGCGATGGGCATCATCACGATGTTCTTCTCCGGCGGTATGATCCCGACCTATCTGCTCATCAAGTCGTTGGGCCTTCTGGACTCCTTCTGGGTCTATATCATCCCCGGACTGTTCAGCTACTACGACGTGATCATCCTGATGAACTTCTTCCGACAGGTGCCGAATTCGTTGATCGACTCCGCAAGGATCGATGGAGCGGGGGAGCTGCGGGTCTTCTCCTCGATCATCCTCCCGCTCTCCAAGCCGGCGTTGGCGACCATCGCTCTCTTCCACGGAGTTGCCCAATGGAACGACTTCATGACCACCAAGCTGTACATCAACAACGAGGCGTTGTATCCGCTGCAGATGAGGCTCTATGAGATCATCGTCCGTTCGCAGGCCTCGGCGCAAATGGGCACCGTGGGATCGCTGATGGTCGACACCACGACAAGAGGAATGCGTCTGGCGACGATCATCATCACCATCGCGCCGATCCTCATACTCTACCCGTTCGTCCAAAGGTACTTCGTCAGCGGCACGATGCTTGGCGCGGTGAAAGGATGAGACGGCCGATGGAGACCCTGATCCGCGCGAGCCCACGGCAATTCTCGCCCAAGGAAGACAGAAAAAGAAATGAAATGAAAGGAATGGAACAATGAAGTACAAAGGAGTCTTCACTAAAATGGTCGCGGTGGCTGGAGCGGCCTCCATGCTGGTGTTGGCCGGATGCGGCGGCAGTTCGTCGGCCAAGACGGACGACGCTACGGCGAACTTGCCAGATCCCAGCTACGAAGTGTCCGCGGACACTCCGGCATGGAAGCTGGACAAGACTAAGGACACCAAGCTCACCTGGTACGTCAACGCCGATTGGTGGAACAAATCCTGGGGCGAGGATCTCGTGACCAAGCAGATCAAGGAAGACCTGAACCTCGACGTCGAGTTCATCACAGGTGATAACACCAAGCTCAACACATTCTTCGCCAGCGGCGACATGCCGGACCTCATCACGATCTTCGACTCCAGCTCCCAGGTGGCGCAGACGGCCAACAAATGGGCTTTGCCACTGCAGGACCTCGCCAAGAAGTACGATCCGTACTTCACCAAGGTGGCTCAGAAGCAGACATTGGACTGGTACAAGCTCAAGGACGGCAAGACCTACGGCTACCCCTCGTACTCGAACACGTCCCGGGACTATGAGGACGGAACCATTCCTCCCACGGACGCGTTCATCATCCGCAAGGACGTGCTGGACGCGATCGGAGATGTCGACTTCAAGACCCCGGAGGGATTCGTCAGCGCGATGAAGACCATCAAGGAGAAGTTCCCCGATCTCGTCCCGTTCGGCTTCAACTCGTTCGACGCATCCAACAGCTCCCTCGACGCCACATTGCAGAACATGCTCGGCGTTCCGATCATCAAAGACGGCAAGTTCTACGAGAGGAACCTAGACGAGGACTACGTGACCTGGCTCAAGGCGTTGAGGCAGGTACACCAGGATAGAAACATCTCCGACGACAGCTTCGCCGACGACGAGGAAACGCTTAAGGAAAAGGTGAGCTCGGGCAAGTACGCCACCATGCTGCTCCAGGCGTTCCACCAGAAAGGCACCGAACTTCAAACCTGGATGTCCTCGAACCCCGGCAAGGAATACGTCGCCGTCGACGCCATGGAGTCCACGGAGGGCAACGAGCCGACCCTGTCCCAGGCCGGACTGAGCGGATGGACCATCACCTACATCTCCAAGAAGACCAAGAACCCGGCGAAGGCCATGCAGCTGTACACGTATCTGCTCGACGACCCCGGCCAGTACCTGGTGAACTTCGGCATCGAGGGAAAGACCTACACCAAGAACTCCGACGGCACCGTCTCATGGACGGACGAGGCCAACGAAGTGCGCGCCAACGAACCGGAGAAGTTCCAGAAGGAATGGCGAATCGGCGAGTTCGTCCTGTTCAGCCACGACCGGTACAAGGCCCTGAACAAGGATTCATACGTCCAAGCGATCCGTCAGATGCAGGACTGGGGACGAGACTACCTCAAGCCCCAGTTCGAGATCGAGAACATCAGCCCCGACGCGAACACTCCTCAGTCTCGGTCCCTGTCCGCGATCAACACGAACTGGTCGACGACCCTGGTGTCGATGATCCGCGCCGAATCCGAAAAGAAATTCGACGAACTGCTGACCACGTACGAGAAGTTCGAGAAGGACAACGGCATCGACCAGATCAACAAGATCCGCGACGAGAAGATCGCCGCGAACATGAAGAGACTGGGCGAGTGAGCCCATCCCCCCATGGGGGTGAACGGTTCCGGGCGATTGCCCGTTGTTCACCCCCATGGGGGACCATCCAGACATAAGCACGGCCATGACGTCAACGTCGACGAACGGTTGATTGAAGAAGGAGGAACCCATGGGAGCGAAGATCTTCCGCACCATTTCCCAAAGGCATCTCATGGAACCCATCGAACAAGCCTCGCACGAGGGGACGTTCGACGTGGAGATCATGATGAAACCCGGGGAAACGATGCAGCGCGTCGTCGGCTTCGGCGCGTCCCTCACGGACTCCTCCGCGTATCTGCTCAACGAGACGCTGGACGATGAGAGCAGAAAACAAGCCATGACGGACCTCTTCGACCCGGACCAGGGCATCGGCCTGTCGATGCTCCGCAATCCGATGGGCGCAAGCGATTACGCCAGGGATGTCTACAGCTACGACGACATGCCGGATGGGAAACGGGACGACTCGATGGAGCATTTCTCCATCGCGCGAGACGAACGCAACGTGATACCCCTGATCCACGAGGCCAAACGGCTGAACCCCGACCTGAAGGTCGTGATGAGCCCATGGAGCGCCCCCGCATGGATGAAGACCAACGGAAGCATGAAGGCGGGAAGCCTCAGGGAAGACTGCCGGGAAACCTACGCCAGGTATTTCGTCCAGTGCTTGCGCGCCTACGGGTCCCACGGCATCGAAGTACATGCCGTCACGCCTCAGAATGAGCCCCTGTACGAGCCCACCCATTACCCCAGCATGGCGATGAGCGCACAGGAGGAGACCGTCTTCGTCAGGGACCATCTCAGGACGGCCATGCGCGAAGCGGGATTCAAGACGCTGATACTCGGATACGACCACAATTGGGACAGATGCGACTATCCGCTGGCGTTGCTTGACGGCGCGGCCGAATCGTTCGATGGAATCGCATGGCATTGGTACGCGGGCGACCCCCAATCGCAGAGCGTCGTGTCCGAACGCCACCCCGGGAAACTCTCCTATGTGACCGAAGCGTCGGGCGGAGAATGGATCCCCGGGTTCGAACCGGCGTTTAGCCACCTGGTTGGCATGATCATCCAGGCACTGAACCATGGGGCGAATGCGTTCGTCCTATGGAACATCGCTTTGGACGAGCATCGCGGACCGACGGTGCCTGGATTCGGGGAATCCACATGCGGGGGGCTGCTGCGTGTCGACTCCGAACGTCGCAAGGCGAGCAAGGAGATCGACTACTACGGGCTGGCGCATTTCAGCCGTCACATTCGTCCGGGGGCCCATGTCGTCCCCACCATCGCAACGGGAAGCACGGACGGCGCGCGATGCGTGGCGGCGCTCAACGAAGATGGAAGCCGCGCCATGGTTCTTCTGAACGATGGGGAATCTCCGATAACCGTCAGGGCGGGGTGGGAGGATAACGCGGCCAACGTTACGCTGACGCCTAAAGCCGTCGCTACGATCGTATGGAGGTGAGGCAAATGATCAAGCAGATATTCTCCACGGACGGCAAACTATACGCATTGCTGAGCACCATGGTGCAGATTCTAGAACTCAACGTCCTCATGGTGCTGTTCAGCCTGCCTCTCGTCACCATAGGCGCCAGCATCTCGGCGGCCTACTCGGTGTGCCGCAGGATGAGACGGGAGGGGGACGTCGCCGTATGGAGGGAATTCGTCCGTGAATTCAGAAGAGGATTCGCAAAACCGACCGGATTATGGGCGATGCTTCTGACGGCGGGCATCGCCATGGTGCTGGGATTCCAGGAATTGCAGAACCTCACCAACTCGTTCACGCCCCTCATGCTGCTGATCCTGGCGGCGTACGGCGTCATCCTCATGGCCGCGACGTACATGTTCATGCTTCCCGCCTACTTCACGATGAGCGTGGGCGAGATTATTCGAGGATCGTTCTCGCTGGCCTTGCAGCACCTCCTGCCGTCCATGGCGTGCGTGGTCGTGACCATCGTCCTCATGGGAGGCCTGCCGGTCTTCGCGCCGCGCCTGCTGCTGGTGTGGCTATTGTTCGCCCCGGCATCATGCGTCTGGATCAACGTGCTGATACTGGAGCCGATCCTGCTCGAACACGTGGCGCAGTCCAGACCGGCGGCGAGCCATGGGACAACGCCTCGAACCGAACCCACAAGAATGAAAGCCGACATCGAATCATGAACAACGAGAAGAAAACCACGCCACGGCACCGACCCGAGACCGAGGAGCGACGCCAAAGCATCATCGAGGCCGCCGCCGACGTGTTCGGCAGCAAAGGCACGGCGAACGGAACGCTGCAGGAAGTGGCCGACAGGGTAGGAATGACCAGGGCCGGGGTCCTGCATTACTTCGGATCAAAACGAGGACTGCTGGAAGCGGTGCTCAGGAACCGGGACTCCAGCGAAGTCGCCGAATTCGACCAGGGGCATCTGCCCAGGGGGGCGCAGGCGTTCCGCCACTTGGTGGAGACCGCAGAGTTGAACGCGAGCCGTCCCAACGTGGTGCGAACCTTCGTCACCCTGTCGGCCGAATCAGTGACGGAGAACAACCCGGGAAACACATACTTCCACGAACGGTACGACGGACTACGCAACGAACTCAAAGAGCGAATGCAGGACATGGCCGACGAAATGGGACGGGACCTCGACGAGGAAAAGGCCGAAGCGGCCTGCGCGTCCATCATCGCGGTCATGGACGGCCTGCAATTGCAATGGCTCATTGATAAAGACCACATCGACATGCCCAGCACCGTGGACTTCGCGATAAAAGCGCTGATCGCGGTGGTGTTCGATCACAGGCAAACCGAAATAGGCCACGAGCCGCAAAAAGACGAAAGGAACGAACAAGTATGAGCGAGAACATCAGCGGCCAGAAGCTCCCCTACCGCAACCCGGATCTGCCGGTTGAAGAACGCATCGACGACCTGCTCTCCCGCATGACCCTGGAAGAAAAGGTCGGGCAGATGATGCAGCTCGACGCACGCTCCGGCGACTTGGACGACTTGATTGTGAACAGGCACGTCGGCTCGATCCTGCACACCAGTCCGGACGCCCTTCCTCGAGCGGCCGAGACCGTCAACACGAAGACACGTCTCGGCATTCCCCTGATCATCGGCGACGACTGCATCCACGGATACTCCTTCTGGCCCGGCGCGACAATCTTCCCCGAACAATTGGGCATGGCGGCAAGCTGGGATCCGGACAAGATTGAATCGATGGGCCGGGCAACTGCCGAAGAGGTCTCTGCCACGGGTGTGCATTGGGCCTTCTCCCCGGTGCTGTGCATCGCCCGCGATACCCGCTGGGGACGCGTGGGGGAGACCTTCGGCGAAGATCCGACGCTGATCGGCGAACTCTCCAGCGCCATCGTCAAAGGCTACCAAGGCGGAGCCAACGCCACGGAACCATTGGGCCGAGACGCTATCCTTGCCTGCGCCAAACACTTCGCAGGCTATTCCGAAACTCAGGGCGGCCGCGACGCATCCGAGGCTGACCTCAGCCATCGCAAGCTTGAGTCATGGTTCCTTCCACCCTTCGAACGCGTAGCCAAAGAAGGCTGCGGCACATTCATGCTCGGATACGAATCCATTGACGGCGTCCCGGTCACCTTCAACCAGTGGCTCCTGAAAGAAAAGCTACGTGGCTCCTGGAACTACCAGGGCACACTCATCACCGACTGGGACAACGTGGGCCGCTCCGTCTGGGAACAGCACGTCAAGCCAGACTATACGCATGCGGCGGCGGACGCCGTCAAGTCAGGCAATGACCTGATCATGACCACGCCACAGTTCTACGAAGGCGCGATCGAGGCCGTGGACACAGGCCTGCTCGACGAATCACTGATCGATGCCGCAGTGTCACGCATCCTGGCGTTGAAGTTCCGTCTGGGACTCTTCGAAGACCCGCGTCTACCGGATCCCGAACGTATCAAGGTCATCATGGGTTCGGCGGAACATCGACAGGCGAACCTCGAGCTAACCCGAGAATCCGTGGTCCTGCTGCGCAACGACGGCTCACTGCCCCTGAACATCGAAAACAACAGCTCCTCTGCCAACACAATCAAACACATCGCCGTCATCGGACCGCTGGCCGACGACGCGCAAACCCAACTCGGCGACTGGGCCGGCAACTCCGGACAAGTCAACTGGATGCCCGACGGCCATCCACGCGAAGCGATCACCACCGTACTCGACGGCATCAAAGCCATCGCAAAAAAGACCGGCATCGAAGTCGCCTACATGCGCGGCGCGAACATCGTGAACATCGTGCCCGACCCCGAGGGCGAACTCTATCCCGACGGACAACCCCGACCCAAGGTAGCCGTCCCCGCACCCGCCGACCAGACAATGATCGACGAAGCCGTAGCCACAGCCCGCCAATCCGACGCAATTGTGACCGTCGTCGGTGACGTAGTGCAACTGATCGGCGAAGGATGCTCCACCGCCACACTCGAACTACTCGGCGGACAAAACGCACTACTCGATGCGCTCGCCGATGTGTCGAGGGAAACCGGGAAGCCATTGGTCGTGGTGTTGGTCAGCTCCAAGCCGCAGGTGCTTCCGCCGTCGGTGGTTGGTCCCGTTCCTGTCGTCGCCAGTCTGCGTCCCGATGGCACGCCTATCCACTGCCGTGAGAGCGAGGGCGGGGCAAGCGCCCTGCTGTGGGCTCCTTCACCGGGCATGGAGGGCGGTCGCGCCATAGCCGAGATCATTTTCGGTCTGACGGACCCATCCGGGCGTCTGCCGATCACTTTCCCGCGCCATGCGGGTCAGCTGCCGGTCTATTACAACCAGATCAGAGGCCAGCATGGCGACCGGTACGCCGATCTGACGCAGGATCCGGCGTTCGCGTTCGGCGAGGGACTCGGATACACCACGTTCGAGTACGATGATCCGACGATTAGCAATGTCCCGCCTTCCGGCGTCTTCACCGCAGCCGACACCATACATGCCGAAGTCACCGTGACCAACACCGGGAAGCGTTACGGCGTCGAGGTCGTGCAGGCATATGTCGGGGACCTCGTGACATCCACCAGCTGGGCCGATCGGGAACTCAAGGCGTTTCGACGCGTCGAACTGCAGCCGGGCGAAAGCAGGATCGTCTCCTTCGACATTCCCGTCGCAGACTGCACCATCGTCGATCCGGACGCCAACCGCATCGTCGAACCCGGCGAATTCGAACTGCTCATCGGCCACTCCAGCCGACGAGAGGACTTGAAACGCGCCATCTTCGCCGTAGCCTGAAGCACATCGGAAAACGGCGCGCCCCAGACAGTTGGGCGCAGCCCGTTAAAAGGGGCTGCGCCGAACATGACGAAAAATAAAGAACAACACTATCCGAAAGGGAGCATCATAATGGGGACGACAGGACACAGCGACGTGCCAAGGCCCGAACATCCCGAACCGCAGTGGCAAAGAGACAATTGGCGCTGTCTCAACGGCACATGGGACTTTCAACTCGATCTCAACTGCAGCGGACAGGACAGGGGATGGTACAGGAAGCATGACTTCGACCAGAGCATAGTCGTGCCTTTTTGTCCGGAAAGCAAACTGTCGGGTATCGAATACAAGGACTTCATTCACTGCTGTTGGTACAGGCGATCAATCGAACTCAGCGAAAAAGAACTCGCCGGTATAGTCAGACTTCACTTTGGCGCCGTTGATTATGAAACGACCGTCTACCTGAACGGGGAACGACTTGGAGTGCATCGCGGAGGATACTCCCCATTCAGTTTCGACATCCAGAGAATAGCGCACGTGGGTGTGAACGAATTGGTCGTATGCGTGAAGGACGAACTGCGATCTGGACGACAGCCAAGGGGCAAGCAATCCGAACGCTACGACTCATACGGCTGCTGCTACACCCGCACTACAGGCATATGGCAGACCGTATGGCTGGAATTCATGCCGCAGACCCACGTCGTTTCGGCCCGCTTCCATCCGAATCTATCGCGAGACAGTGTCGGCATCGACCTGACGGTCAATGGCCGAACCCGGCAAAGATCACAGCTGGCGAACATAACCATCAGCTTCGAAGGGAACCAGGTGGGCTCTGCGTCCATCGCCATGGGCAGTGACAGATGCTCCCTGGAGGTGCCACTTGAGAAAACTGTCCCATGGACCGTCGGACAGGGCAACCTATACGATGTGCGAATCAGCTACGGCGAAGACGTCGTCTGCAGTTACTTCGGCATGCGATCCGTGGACATCGACGGCAGCCGAGTGCTCATCAACGGCGAACCCGTATTCCAACGCCTCGTCCTGGACCAGGGCTACTACCCGGAAGGCATCTATACGGCCAAGGACCTGGAAGAACTGTCCCGCGACATCGACCTGTCGATGGCGGCGGGATTCAACGGTGCGAGGCTCCACCAAAAGGCGTTCGAACCAAGGTTCCTGTACGAATGCGACCGCAAAGGATACATCGTATGGGGGGAAATGGCCAACTGGGGTCTCGACATCACCACGGCATCAGGATTGACCGCCTTCCTTCCCGAATGGCTGGAACTCCTGGAAAGGGACATCAATCATCCATCGATCGTCGGCTGGTGCCCGTTCAACGAGACCTGGGACGTCGACGGAACGAAACAAGACGATGATGTGCTCCGGCAGACATATGCGGTCACCAAAGCCATCGACCCATCGCGTCCGTGCATCGACACCAGCGGTATGTTCCACACCGTCACCGACATCTACGACGTGCATGATTACGAGCAGGATCCCATACGCTTCGCAGGCAACTACGCCGGACTGGATCCCTCGGACGGCTCGGGCTACGTTGACCCATTCCCCGAACGCCAGCGTTACCAAGGATGCAAACCCTTCTTCGTCAGCGAATACGGTGGCATCAAGATAGCAAGCCGCGCACGCGTGGACGGAGGAGAGTCGTGGGGGTACGGGGAGGCCGCTGCGGGCGAGTCAGAGTTCGTGGAACGCTACCACGGTCTAACGAAGGCTCTGTTGGACAATCCGGCCATTTTCGGCTTCTGCTACACGCAGCTATATGACGTCGAGCAGGAATGCAACGGACTATACACATACGACAGAAAGCCCAAGGTCGACATCGCAGCGGTGCGTGACATCAACATGGAACGAGCCGCAATCGAAAAGAGTTGAACCTGACGTCCAGGTGCGTCTTCAGGCATGTGCTGATTCCGAAGTTAGCTGTTCCTCGCCGGTGAGGAACAGCCAACCCATTGCATTGGCGAATTCCATCGCGCTTTGCTCGTCGAGGAATGCCTCTGCGATTTCGGCGGGACGGTTTTTCTTGCTGCTCGGGTAGTCGCGTTTCGCGATGTGCGATGGTTTGGTTTCGAAGCTCATGGCGTTTCCTTAACTCCTTGTTGCTTCAAATCCCATTGTCGTGGGCGAGGCGTGCGCGAATCGACGCATTCGCGGACATCGCCGTTCCGCTCATAACGCATGGTTTTCGTCCGAGTTGTCGCTTCGGTTACACGACCTGCGTTCGCGTCGCGACAAAGAGGCGGGAGGCCCGGGTTTGCCCTAAACCGCCCGCCAGTCACCTTATTTATGTAGGTCAATCTTGCTGTTTGTGCATCTTCGCCGAGGCGAGCACGCAGCTTGCGTCGGCGATCGTCATGATCGCTGCGAGGGTGAGTGCCGTCGCATCGCCGGTTCCGGTTTGGGCGAGTTTGTCACCACTTGCGGCGTTCGCATTAGTGTTGTTGGTGTTGCTGTTGCTGTTGGTCTGATCCAAGACGCCGTCGTTGCCGTCGGACGGAGTGTCCGTATCCTCGTCGCCGGTGGCGGCGTCGTTGAATTCGGCGAGATCCTTGTCGGCCTGCTCCTTATCCGACTGAGCCTGCTTGACGGCCGTCTCTGCGTCCGCCAGAGTCTTGTCAGCCTTGTCTTTCGCAGCCTGAGCGTCCTCGAGGGCCTTCTTCGCGTCGTCGAGCTTCTTCTGAGCGTCGGCTATCGCCTTGTCGGAATCCTTGTACGCGTCGACCTTCAGCTGAATGGCGTCGACGTTCTTCTGAGCTTCATCGACCGTGGCCTTGGCCTTGTCGTACACCGTCTGAGCATCTTTGACGGCTTGTTCGATCGACGGGTCTACGGCGCCGTTCATGGCCGAGTCGACAAGCTTCTTGTACTCGTCGACGGTGACGGCCGTGTCGGTGTCGGTGCCGAAGTTCTGGCTGGACCACACCCATACTTGCCGCTCGTGTTGTAACCGACGCCGATGGTCGTGGCTTTGGGATTGATGATGTTCAGGTAGTGGCCGACCGTCTTGTACGCGGCCTCATCCTTCTGCATCAGCTCGTAGCCGGACAGGTCCTTGTATTCCGGATGCTCCTGGATGAGCTTCTCATAGGTGACCTTTTCGGCGTCGTACCAGCGGGACACCGGATCGGGGCCGCCTGCGATGTTCTGGCCAACACTAACGCCTTCATTGAAGTTGTGTTCCATCGTGTTGGTCGAAGCCATATAGTTGGCCTCTGTGCTTGCGGCCGCGGTTTGAACGAAGCTGACCTTGAATTCCGGCAGGCCGGCGGACACGCGACGCTTGTTGGTTTCACGGTTGACCTCCTCCCCGGTCTGGAGGCCGGGAATTCCCTGTCTTCGACCGTTCTTTTACTTGCCCTGCCTTGATGGAGGCTGTCGGGTTTTCAATCGGTTCACGTTTGGGGGATCGTGCGCTGCACCCACCGTAAGAGGGCGGATTCCGTCTTATTTGCATCCCTGTCCCAATCCCTGGGGTTGGGCTGGCGTGCTTTTTGGTGACCGTGGCGGTCGGCCCGACCGGCCCACGATTGAGTTATAAGGTTTGTTTGCGCCGTTTGGGTGGCGCTTGGAATCATTATCGCATGTTCTCGCAGTCCGTATGGGGTTCCCGGATTCAATTTGTAAGCGCAACGCTTGTGTTCGGGCTGGCTGCCTTCGATTGTAGCTTGGCGATCTCCTCGTCCCATACCTCGTTGGGCGTTTTGTAGCCGAGGAGCTTCATGGGGGTGTCGTTGATCTCCCC
>ERZ791765.1379-NODE-1379-length-14967-cov-18.173216_pt1 | contig 14967 bp, 12 predicted proteins | sample MGYA00509949_ERZ791765 | MGnify/ENA primary metagenome ERZ791765 (study PRJEB30046, sample SAMN00791980) | human gut metagenome | study: EMG produced TPA metagenomics assembly of the A metagenome-wide association study of gut microbiota in type 2...
TTGAGCAGTACAACCTTACTGCCCATGCATTCCGTTGGACTTATGCAGGGGTTCCTCTAACTATATAATTCACAGTTATTTAAGCAATACTGTACTAGTTTGCTGGAAAGCAGATGGACACAGAGATAGACATCGGCGAGCTGGTCCAGCGCGCTGTGGTTGCGTTCCAGCGTCTCGATGCTGTCTGAGGTTCCGGGTATAGGGATACGCATCGGGGAATAAACGGTTCCAGTTCTGTCATCACAAAGCATAATCATAGTGATACCTCCATTCGTTTGATTTTTGAAAGACTTTATTGTCTTTCTATTTCCTTAGCTTCGAAATGTGTCATTTATCTACATGGATAACAAAAAATTTTTCAAAAAGTGATGGTGCTGCTTTGCGTGAAGGGTGTGCCGCCCCGACTTCTATGGTCGGAGCGGCTGGGGCAAGTAATGCAGATGCATGGGCGTTACTTATTGCTGCGGGGAATCCTTTTTCTTACGCTCCTTTTCACATTCACCTTCCTTTGCCTTGCGGGAATCGTTAATTAAGTCAAACGCCACTTTGAGTGAAGGACTTAGTTTGGAGACAGCACGGGCTCTTGAGTTTGCTATGGTGCTAACAGAACAGCCACGCATATTTGCAATTTCCTTATCAGTCAGACCATAGACATAGTTTAGGTAAAGAGAATCCCACTGAAGATCGGTCAAGTCAGATAATACATCTTGAACCAATATATGAAGCATAGCGGCCTTTTCGGTGTTTAAATGGGAGGCAAAGTCTAAATTGCAATGATCAGTGCTATTGATATCGTTCGGGCTGTATTCCTCGCCGTCATCTCCTAAGACAGGCTTCACAACAACATTTCCGTTTTTTGTTTTGGACATTTTTACCTGCTGATTTTTCTCGATGTGATCTTCGCCAAAGAGGGTTACGCCGATAGTCCAGTCTATGTATTCGATGTCTACCGTCTCCCTGGGACTGTGCGGGTATTCGTAGGTTTCTGGAATGTCCTCATCTATCCGCATGATGGTATGATGCAGAACACTCTCTTGATATATGATGAATCCCTGAGTGTAGGCTTCCATGCGTACACCTGATGAAGTGCGTACTTCCGCAATCAGTTCGTACTGGGGATCCTTGCGGAGGACTCCCATCTTAGGAGAATCTTTGAATCCGTTCGTAGAGGACGCCATCATCTGGCGGAGTTCGTGGAGCGTAATCTTCTCGGTGATGAGAGGCTCCTTGTGGATAGCTGCATTGGTTGAATAATCTGTCTTTTTCATCTTCTGCTCCTTTCTTGCAAGGAACGAAAAAGCAGATTATCCGGCAGTTTTGTCCGAGATACCCCGGAGAGGCAAAAAGGGCGCCAAAAGTCAGGGGTATCAACACGCGGTTCCGGCACTCACCCTGCGGGTGGTTTTGGAATCGTATGTCATACTCTGCTTTTGGCGTCCCTTAAGCCTGTATGTATTTGTTAGTAGTGACTACAGCAGGTTGAAAACCTGTTAATACTACTATAGTAAAAACCACACTAGCCCGACAGACTCCCGGAATACGAAAGAATCACAAAGAATACGAAAGAATAGAAAAGAATCCAAGAATAGGTAAGGTGATGTTTGGAGTGGCTGTTAACGGAAGCTGCCACATATGCGTTAAGGCTATTCTTGGCAGCAAATGTGTGATAAACTACAAACAGAAGGAAGGTGATGATCTTGGATGCAAAACAGAAAACTGGGGCAACCGCTCATGATTTTTATGGTCATCTTATTAAATGCCGTCTAAATCGCACATCACAGAAACGAAAAGATGGATCAAAAGTAACTCTAATGGAAAAAGATTTTTCTCGACTAGTGGAGTTATTGGAAAAATGTGCATATTGTAACCCAAAGGACTTCTATAAGTTGCTTGGCGTTAAACAAGAGCTGATAGATGCTTACAGATTTGACATTATTTATAATGTTTTTTGCGAGAAATATTTAATCGAACTATTAGATGCTTATGCCGAAGCATCTGCCGATTCTACCAGTAATTGTCGAAGAGAACTGGCTCTTGCTGTGTGTGGACTTCTTAAAGGATACGAAGAAACAGATTCATTGAAACTGCGGCGTGCAAATTATGCAAGAGATGCATATGGAAGAAATATGCTTATTCGTCCTGCTTGTGTAGATACAACCAAATATGATGATCCTAACAAGAAACAAGAATCACTAAACAGAAGGGCAGACAATGTTTCTAAAATTGATGAAGCGGCGTTTGAGAAAATTGCGGACTGGATTGCGGATGAGTATAAAAAAAGAGATGGAGCTTGGGGGATTGCCAAAAATGTTGCGATATATTTACGTGCCCAAGGTGTTCCATCCGTTTTGCCAGAAAATTATCTTCCGTTGCCGCAGTACGCTATTAAAAGCGATGAGTCTGATGATGGAATTTTTACCAGTCAAGTAGATGAACATAATTCTGCTGCGAGTACGCCCAGCAAACCGACAATCACTAAAGAACCGGCAGTTGCTAGTGATACAACAATCTCTAATAAACCAGACGAGGACATCGAATTTCATTTAGATTATAGAATATCCCCCTATCGCGTAGGCGTATGGAAATACGATGATAATCTGAGTCCCATGAAATCAGTTTCATCTGCTCAAAAAATAAAGGTTGAGAGCGATGTGGAATATGAAATTCATATAGCTGCTCAAGGATTCCATTTTAGCCCTGAGATCGGTCCGGAAAATATATACGGGAGGGTATCTTTTGATTATTTTATCCATATGTCAAGAATGCATGGGATTCTTCATAATCAAGCATATACATGTGTAAAATCGGGCGAAGAGTTTGATTTGGAACTTTATAATAAAGAAAATGTTTTTCATTTAGAGTATGTTCCGGGAACAACATCTCTTTACAATACTTGGACTGCAAAATCATATCCAATGAGGGATATATTTCGTGAAAAAGAAAACGTGTATCATGGAACGGACAGTTCTATATTTTTGAATACTAGCGTTTTTGGCGATGATTGGACGGATGGAAATATGCTCTCAAGTCTGTACGGAGTAATTTCCTTTCGGGTTAAGGCAATTTTTGATACCGAGTTTTCTTTTACTGAAATGGCACGTATTAAGGGAGAAGCTGCTTGGAGAAACAATATAGAAATTTCTCCGGGTGACTTGGTGGAACTAAAGATTGAATACAAAAATACAGGAAAAAAGTCTGAAAGACAGAATATAACCATTGCTGGCATGCTGCCACAAAGCTTGGAATTTATATCGGGACAGATATTCCCAAATGAAGGCACCGTCCAGTTGGAAGGCACTGAACTGAAAGATGTTATAGATATTACAAGTGAATCGTTATTCAGCAGAGGGATTAACCTCGGTACATGTCAATATGGGGAAAATCGTGTAGTCCAACTGACTGTTAAGGTCGCAGATAATTTGGCCCATAAGAATATATCATTTTTGACTGTTCGTGCAGTGGGTACAGTCGGAACGATTTCAAATGAAGCTGCGGCTGTGCTTACAGTCAAAAAGTAGCAAACAAAACCTCAAGTCAAATTCATTGGCTTGAGGTTTTGTTCTTGAATATCTGATAGAAAATTTTTTCAAAATTTTTGTTGACTGCTCAAATGGCTTTTTATATTATTTCCACCAAAAACAAGGATCTTTTAACATAGGCCAAATCGTTTGAAATCATGTAAGATAAAAAATAGACTCACTGAAGCTTAAAGCTAAAACGAGCCTATTGGCCTTAATTATTCAACATTGATTCCGAATTTCTCCATCAAATCCCCGAAATTTCTTAGAAAATACTGATATTGTATGGGGTGTGTGGCCTTTAATCTCTGATATCTATTGCAACCGTCACATTCCATCTGTACCCCAAAGCCGCAGTACATACAACCGTTTCTTGTATAGCCCATCTCATAAAGCTTCGGAATCCTTACCTTATAGGTTTCAATATATTCGAGTATGTCCTCATCTGTCCAGAAAGATAGCGGTCGCGATTGATTATCTTTCCTTTCATGAAATACGTTGCAACCATATTCCAGCCAATCTTTTTCTCGCTGATAGCTTTCAGAGGCAAGTATGCCGAGAATGGCGCACTCCAGCCCCAATTCCTTGGCTTTTCGCCGCAGAGGATCTTTCTTGAGCCTATCACAGCATTTGTCGGAAATTGGCAGTTCTTTGAAACCTGCATACTTTTTGAAGTTCCTATTGATGTAATCAATCGAATTTTGCCTCGTCCGTTCAGATAATGCGTGCCGATAAGTCCTTATCGCATTAGAAACGCGCTTCGAGAACATCGGATATCCATAATATTCCACGACTTTCTTGAATGTCCAGACTTCGCCATTGGCATCCATAGGAATTACCGTCACTATATTTGTATGGTTTTTCTCCTGTTCCCACTTGATATGCTCAAGTGTTTCAGGAAATTCGTTGGTGGTGTTGGCAAAGATGTGCAGAATATAGGGGTATAGTGATTTTGCGATATGAGAAAGAACCGTAGAATCTTTGCCGCCGGAGTAGGAAATATAAACCTTGTCGAGACCAAATTCGCTTACAGCTTCCCTGATCAAAAATTTGGTCTGAATAATCTTGGATGCCAAATTCATGTCCCGGAGAGAGGCTAGTGTCGCACGTCTATCCTTCAAGTATTCAGTATGCGCCTCACCACAGTCGATGCAGTAGCGCTGATCGGACGAGTAGACATTCTCTGAAGTCAAATCTACCCCGCATATTTTACAAATCATTTTTGTTTACCTCCCATAATCCTGCGATAGAACTAACAGAATATTTGTATTTTGAATCATACCACACAAATATTATGTTAGTCAAGGGGCAAGCATACAAAAAAGTCTTGTATGTGAGAACTTGAGCGGTTATAATTTGTTATTAGGGAAATTGTGCAGAGTGGACGGAACACCCTCTATTGATTCATCTACTATAATGAGGTGACTTATGCAAAAGCTAGGCAAGCGAATAGCCAAATTAAGGAAAGAAAATCACTATAAACAGACTGATATTGCCAAAAAATTGAATGTTTCGCAACAAGTGATAAGTAACATAGAAAGAGATGTTACTACTCCCGATATTGAACAGCTAAAACAGCTGGCTGATGTTTTCAATATCTCATTGGACGAACTGGTCGGTCGGCACTTTTCTGAGGATGATGCCAGTGATGTAGAACGCCAAATTATTAAATGTGTCAAGCAAATGGATGACGATGGAAAGGAACTGAGCCTAGGATTGATAAGTCAGGTGGCTCAGCATCGAGGTAACAATGATGTCAACGAATAGTTATTTTAATGAAAATACTCTGGAAGAGCTGATTGATGAAATTAGATATGTTTATCGCTCCGATGACCGTCCTTGGGTTATTGGTTATAGCGGTGGCAAAGATTCCACTACTGTCGTAGAACTAATTTATAAAATGCTCCTCTCTCTTCCGGATTGGCAACGACATAAAAATGTATACATTGTTTCCTCGGATACATTGATTGAGAATCCGTTGATTAAGATCTATCTGAGTAAAATGAATGAGTTACTTGGCGAGGCTGCCAAGCGAGATGGTTTGCCTATTAAGTCTACGATGGTCACTCCGCCGCCTAACAACTCGTTCTGGGCAAATGTAATTGGACGCGGTTTTCCAACTCCAAGGATGAACGGTACTTTCCGTTGGTGTACGGATCGACTAAAAATCAATCCTAGTGCAGACTATATTCGTGAAGTCATCAAAAACGAAGGGCAGGAAGCAGTTGTTGTTCTTGGAGTTAGAAAGGCTGAAAGTATCGCCAGAAAAAGGCGTATTGAGGGGCGTGAACTCGCTAACCGACTAATGAACCGGCATGAAACGATTCCAAACGCTTATGTCTATAACCCCATCGTGGAACTTACCACAGATGATGTTTGGGATATCTTGCTGAGGCTTGATGACGGAAAAACTCCTTGGGGCTCCGATAATAACGAGTTGATTGCTTTATATGCGGATGCAGATAGTGGAGAATGTCCATTTGCCGGCATCCAAGCTGGTGGCGGACAGACGCAGTCATGCGGCAACTCACGTTTCGGATGCTGGGTTTGTACAGTTGTTAAAGATGATAAATCGCTTAACGGTTTCATTAGAAGCGGTCACCGTGAATTAATACCTCTTGCCGAGTTTAGGAAATGGATCATGGAAATCCGAGACAAGGATGAGTACAGGGAGAAAAAGCGTCGAAACGGTACTGTTTACGAAACCAAAAGCGGCGAAATGGGTTATGGTCCTTTTACTTGGGAGGCCAGACAGCTTATCCTAATAAAACTCATTGAAACTCAGAAGCAGATGGGTTATGAGCTCATTACGACTGATGAGTTAAAGGCTATTGATGAGATATGGGATGACGAACTGGACTTATCTCGGAGGACGCTTGTTGAACTATATGAAGATATTACTGGTGAGCGCCTGCCTTGGTATCAGTACAAAGAAGCCTTGATTGACGCTGATACTGTATCAGAGTTGGAGAGATTGGCGAAGGAGAATGAAATTCCCTTCGATTTGGTACGGAACATGATTCTTTCTGTCAATCATAATAAAAACTTCTCCAATCAAAAAATATTAAAGGATGGGATGGAACGATTGCTGAATCAGCAATGGTTACATCATAAAGTGTTGAAGGAGATTGAAAATGAAGATCAATAAACTATCGCTCTATAACTTCAACTCCTTCGAAGGCTTGAATGAGTTTGATTTTACTAATGATGATCCGGATAAAAATATTATTTTGATTGGCGGAAAAAACGGTGCAGGTAAGACATCGTTGTTTTCTGCTATCAAAATCGCTTTATTCGGACCCCTTGCGTTTGGTTACATTGGGATTAATCCTCATTACATTGCCAAAATCAAGGATTGTATCAATATGAAAGCATTTCAGCAGCGCACTGTGGAGTCGTATGTGCAGCTGACACTTTCGCTTATGGTTGAGCGAGAGGTAAAAAAATACGAAATTACCCGGTCTTGGGATTATTCCAAGCAGAAATTAGAGGAAACCTACTCTGTTAAAGAAAACGGCAATGACTTGGATGCACAGGAGTTGTCCTATTTTCAAAATTATCTGCAGGGTTTAATTCCTCCGGATTTGTTTGAGTTTTTCTTGTTTGACGGCGAAGAGGTTGGCAGTGTTTTTTCAACTAGCTCCTATAATAGCTATGTCAAAAATGCCATTTACACTCTCTGTGGTCTGGATGTTTTTGAAATCATTCGGAAATATACCAAGGGATATATTGGCAAAGCTGCCAGCGAGGCAGAGGAAACTGTCCACAGTGAATATGAGCAGCTTTGCCGGGAAGTGGAACAGCTTAGTGAGCAGGCTATCGAGACGGAAAAATTGGTGGCAGAAAAAAATGCCCGCTTAGAGGAACTGGATACAGAAATTATTGAATTAGAGACGGCATTCAAGAATGCTGGCGGCATTACGGAAAAAGAACGTAAAAGGCTTGCCAAGGAGTTTGATGAATCCGAACACATAAAATCTGAATGTACGGCAAAAATCAAGCTCTTCGTTGAGGGGCTTATGCCGTTTTACATTTTGAAAGACTTTACTCCGAGAATTTCTAATCAGTTGGATTTTGAGGAGAAAGGTGAAATTTACAATTATATTCAGCTAAAACTGAATAAAGACGAGCTCAGAAGCGTTTTAGAGGACATTGAGGGAGTTCCGGCAGATCTTGCAAACACACTCTTTGCGATTATCGTTGAGAAATTTAGACCCAAGGGGTATGTGGATGGCTGTCAGCCGATGCATGATTTGTCCAGGGAGGATTCAGCTCGTGTCCAAGGCGTTATGTCGATGATTGAGGACTTCGATGCTGACGATATGGTCGGTACTATTGAGAAGCGAAAAGCCGCATCAGATCGCACGGCTGAAATCAATCGTATCCTGAAAGAGGCAATGGCGGAAGAGGATGCCACAACTTTCGCCGAAAAACATACTCGTCTCTATCATGAGAAGGACGAGCTTTTGAAAGAAATTTATAAGTTACAAGAAGAGTGCTCGTCTATCCAAAGCAAAAAAGATTCGCTCACAGCACAGAGAGATAGATTGCTGCAAACTCTTAAGGACAAGGCGCAAAATCGTCATGTTATTGACCTTAGTACTGGTCTCTCGAACATGATGGAATCGCTCCTCTCTCATAAGACCGAGTCGTTTAAGAATGATTTGGAAACGAGGATTGTAAAAAATCTGAGTTATATATATAGAAAAGATAATCTTATTACGCACATTGAGATTGAGGACAGTTTCCAGTTTAATCTCTATCAGAATGCAACCTATAAGATTGTCGATATTATCAATCTATTAAACAACGTGGGAAAAGACTCGTTTTTGGAGACTATCGGTCATCGTGGCGAGGTCGAACTGTTTAGAATATATGGAGTAGATAGCCTGAAGAAACTCCAACAGGTCATTAAGGTTGAAAATCAGGAAAAAGAACTGGAGCTCTATAAACGGATTGATATTAGCAGGCTATCCAAGGGGGAAAGGCAGATTTTTATCCTGTCACTCTATTGGGCAATTATTGAGTTGTCTGGAAAAGACATCCCCTTTGTCATTGATACGCCATATGCCCGCATCGATGCCAACCATCGCAAAGAGATATCCGAGAAGTTTTTCCCGAATATCAGCAAGCAGGTGATTATCCTGTCAACGGATGAGGAAATCAATTCCGACTACTATGGCATTCTCAAGCCATACATAGCGAGAGAATATTTATTGGTTAACGATGAAAGCCAGAATCGCACATCCGTTGAGAATCATTACTTTTTTGGAGAGTAGCCATGATATTTAGATTAAAGACATCAAAACGCACCCTAGAGATATTCCAGGAGCTTGAAAAGCGTACAAATTATAAACCATACACGTTAGTCAAGCACGCTATTGCCTGGTCTTTGAAAGAAAATACATCCGTTGCGGATTATAAATCCGATTCTGATGGATTGGATTTGAATAGACAGACTATTACGGGTGATTACGAGACCTATTTTAAGGTGTTGATAGAAGAAGTTGAGGGACGGCATCTACCGGAAAGCGAGTTCTTTCCGAAATTCGTCAAGGCTCATATCGACAGAGGGAGCGCACTGCTGCTTGATATGTACAATCATGCCGGGAGCATGGATAAATATATCATGCAGTCACTTGGAGTTGGAGATACCGTATGATTTATTTTGATAACAGTGCAACATCGCCGATTGACCCGGAAGTATATGAAGCCATGTTGCTCTATTTGCGGGAGGAGTATGGAAATCCATCCAGTAAGTATTATTGCAAAGCTATCTCTGCGCACGAGGCCGTAGAAGCTGCCCGCGAACAGGTGGCAAAACTTCTTGCGGCAAAGCCAGAAGAAATCATCTTTACAGCAGGAGCGACGGAGAGTACCAATTTCATTATTAAGGGGTACTTGGATTATCGAAAGTATTATGTGGATGGAAAGAACCATATTGTCACTTCCCTTGTTGAGCATAAGGCAACCCTTAATACTTGCAAGTTTTTGAATGGCGATATCTATTCGAATAACGATCCTACGGTGACTCTCTTTGGTGGAAAACGCAAAGTGGATCGTGGCTTTGAAGCAACCTTTGTCGGAGTGAATTCATACGGGAAGATATTGCCGAGCGACATAGAGGCGGCAATCAAAGAGAACACTGCCATTGTGTCCGTTATTTATGCTAACAATGAAATTGGAACGGTAAGCGATATAGCTGCTATTGCAAGGGTTTGCCAGTCTCATGGAGTGGCTTTCCATTCTGACCTAACTCAAGCTCTGGGAAAAGTCCGACTGGATGCTAAAAGCCTTGGATTGGATTATGCTTCATGTTCCGCTCACAAAATATATGGGCCAAAGGGCATCGGGGCAGCTTATTTAAAATCTGATGACTATGGGATAGCTCCTATTACTGCTTTTATGCATGGCGGTGAGCAGGAAAGTGGTTTCCGTGCGGGAACATTGGCTGTGCATAATATTGTTGGATTTGGCAAGGCAGCGCAAATTGCTCTCAGGGATATAGACATCCGAGAAAAGGAACTGCGCCGACTTGACCAGATTATGGTAGGAAAACTGCTTGGAATTGAATCCATCAAGCTTACCAACCCAACCGATAGCAGGTTGCCTGGAATTATCAGCATAATTGTCGATAAAAAAGACTTTAATAACGAGCGCTTTTTGAAACACGTTAGTGATGAGGTGGCACTCTCCACGGGATCAGCTTGCAGTGCCGGCGAACCATCATATGTGATAGCAGCCCTCGGATTAGAAGAAAAAGTTTCAAAGGTTCTCAGGATCTCTATCAACAAATATACGACCGAGGAGGATATAGACCATTTGGTAGAGGTGCTAAAGAAGAATATATAAGATAAACAGCGAGGCGAAGGCATATGGCTATGATGCAAGATGTTAAGCCAACTGAATATAAGGGTGAGGCGTTTGTCTGGGAGAAACTGTCCGATTATCTTCCGAGTGACGTTATTGTCTATAATCATCGTGAGATTATTGATGGTCGGGAGTTTGACTTTGCTCTGCTTATCAAGGGTCTTGGTATCCTTGTTATTGAGGTTAAAGGTTGGCAGGCCAAATATATTTTTGATGTAAAGAGTCCTGATGAGATTATTATGCAGGATGAGCCGAAGCCCATCAAATCCCCGGAAAAACAGGCTCGGGGATATAGATTTGACTGGCTGAATTTTGTGCAGGATCAGTTTGGATTAAGCCCTGTCGTATTATCAGCCGTCTGCTACCCCTTTATCTCAAGGCAGGAATATAAAAAGTGTCGTTTGGACATTGTTTCATCAGAGGAATTTACCCTTTTCTCTGATGATTTTGTAAATGCAAATCGGCTTGGCCAAAAGATAAACAACATCTTTATTAAAAAGAAGCCCCTAAACAGCACTCCGATGGATGATGTTGCGATTTCGACCATTCGGCAGTATTTCGAGCCATCCTTTAAGGTTCAAGACACAGATGTTGCCTCTGTTATGGATCAATATTCTTTATTGAAAATATATGGGCAAAGTCTGTCGGAGGCAGAATGTCAAGATTTATCGGATATGTACTTCGCTGGGACAAAACTCATCCTTTTTGTAAAGAGTCGTGAAGATATCCAACTGCTTTGCGATGGTCTGTCTAACGGACTTAGTGAAAGGAATATTGTTGCTGATTCCGGCAATCTCCGTCTTGCAGAAGCTGCCGATTCCGAATGTCGCTTTGTCTGCTCGGGGCGTAGCTTTAGGATTTTTAACTTTGAAGTCTATCTTCAAGCGCGGGAACACTCTGGTCAGGATATTATCGTCTCAGAGGGGCAAATGGACGAGTCCACCGAGAAGGCAATACGCTCTTATATTGATGCAACTGGTTTTAACTATGAGCAATATCGGGTTGAGCACGCCACGGTTGACCGTGATATCTTAGTGCAGGCCGGTGCCGGTACGGGAAAAACCTACTCGATGGTGTCAAGGATAGCATTTCTGTGTAATAAAAGGCACTTGCCGATTAATAATCTCGTTGATGAGATTGCTATGGTGACATTCACCAATGAGGCAGCTGACAACATGAAGGCTCGTCTCAAGAAGTATTTTATGAATTGCTATATTCTGACTCGAAAAAAGCGGATGCTGCATCAAGTGGAGGCTGTTGATTTGATGCAGATTTCTACAATTCATAAATTTGCCAAGACGGTAATTCAAAGTGCCTCTATGTCTTTCGGACTTGGCTGTGACTTTTCGATAGCTTCTGGGAAATATGCGAAGGAGCAAATTTACGACAAGTATCTTGATGCGTTCCTTGTAAAGAGACAGGAAAAAGATCCTTTCTTTGCGCAGCAGCTTCAGATGCCGGTTCATCGGTTTCGCAAGCTCCTAATGCAGTTTACTGGGCAGCTTTTTAATAAAAGCTGCAGCGTAAAGAATCTTGAGCCGCAGGATTTAGGCACTTTTTCTGAGTGGCCGTTCTTTAATGAAGTCATTACCGAGGTAATGATCCCGGCTGAAAAAGAGTATGAACAAAGCGTCATGTCCAAAAACAAGATTGACTTACAAGAGAGCATGATTTTATTGAATGAGGTCGTATCCGGGGCATTTAGCAGGAAATGTGACTTGCGCTTTAAATATCTCTTTGTGGATGAATTCCAGGACACAGACGATATCCAGATAGATTCTTTCTTGAAATTACAAGGGATATTGAAAGATGTCTGCCTGTTTGTTGTTGGAGACCTCAAACAGAGTATTTATCGTTTTAGGGGTGCTACAATCAGTGCCTTTGAATTAGTTAAGGGTAAAAAACAAGATTGGCTTGAATTTACCCTTACAACAAATTATCGGACGGACAGTCGTCTGCTGTCTTACTATGACTCGATTTTTACAAAGATGGGATTTAGAAAGTTTCTCCCATTCGAACGTGGCAAGGATACTCTGACCAGTTCGATAGATGCACATCTTCCGCAGCATGATTTAGTCACTAAGATTGTCTTTAACGGTGATGCGGAGCGCCTGGACTTGTTGTTTGATGAGATAGATCGTCAAAAGGCAGAGATCGAGTACTTATCAAGGCACTATAATTTGAGCAGCGAAGAACGGACCATTGCGATTTTAATGCGCAATAACTGGCAGATACATGATGTACTTGAAAGTGCAAAGAATAGAGGCGTATATATCGAAACTGAGGTTGGCGGCGATTTGTACCAATTGGTTCCAACCTTAGACCTTTACAAACTTGTTTTGGCATTGCAAAATCCGGCAGAACCAGTTTATTTGTATAATTTTATCTGCTGCAACTATGTCAATATTTCCGTGGACATCCAAGCTCTGCATGGTATGGAAAAAGCGAACCAAATTGTTTGCCTGACGCATATTTTGAATGAGTATTTTATACAGGTGCTTGGTCGGTCTTGGGACGCTATTGTCAAAGACACCCGCATTTTGCCGGTACTGATGCTGCTTAGAAACATCTATGAAACCGCCGCTCCCTGGCAAAATTATGATGCCTCGGAGCTGGGACAACGCTTTTATAAAGCAAATTATGAGCTGGTGCTAGAGAAAATTATCAAGATGTACAGCGTGGATTATCTTACATTAAATGTCATCAGCAACAATTTGCATATCAATATCCTTGCCCAGCAGGAAGAAATGGCAAGGAATGTGACAGTTGAATCCGAGGATATCCGGGTTATCTGCACTACTGTGCATAAGGCAAAGGGGCTTGAATATGGAACTGTGATTTTACCCTATATGAGCTCTGATATCTCATCTATGCGAAAGGCAGACTTGGATGTATATATAGATGATGGAAAATTAGCATATGGCATCAAAATTGGAAAAAGTCCGGATAAAAAGTATAATTCCAATTATGATGTCTCTCAGGAACAGAAAGAACGAATCAACGAGGAGAGCCGTGTTTTATATGTAGCTTTAACCAGAGCGATTAGAAATGTGGTCTGGTTCGCGGATCAGAACGCAAAGAGCAAAATTTCGTGGCAGCAGCTTATGGAGGTCTGATATGTCATTATCGATTTATACATATAGCAATCCATATGAGATACATAACGAACCCTACTGGGAGTCGATAAAGAATTGTGCCCATTTTTGCGTTTCACAAACGATGGTTAATGGCCTAAGTGAAGTTTACTCTGATCTGAACCTGGGTCAACTGGCAACGATTCAAGATTTAGTGGATACCTTATATCCACATTGGTTCGACACTCGAACATATATTGAGCAATATACTGCCTTAACTAATATTTTGGACTCCGTGCGTCCCAAAATGCCAGCTGATGCATGGGTTCGGATTAAACAGTCACTCAGGTTTAACAAAAGTGCCATGTTGGATAGTATCCGTCTTTTGATTGAGATGGATGTTAGATTTGAAGATATCAAGTTAAATAAGATTTCAGAGGAACAGTCTTACCTTGCAGCAACCTATAAAAAGGCACTTTCGGAATGCAGTAAGCTTTTCAGCATAAAGCGTAAATTCTCGTCACAAGAAATTGACAATGCGGTTAAGGGGGCGTTGGTGGCATTAGATAAACGCCGTGAGAGAACGCCGCACTCCATTGCGCACGTGGACTGTGATACGGTAATTATTCATGGGGTACATCAATTTACCCCTACCATACTGTCTGCAATAGAGGCTGTTTCAAATAGCAATAAACGAGTAATACTACTGTTTAATTATCAAGAGCAGTATCGAGAAATTTATCAGACATGGCTGGATGTCTATTCCTGCTTTGATCTGAATATCAAAAGCCAGTTTAACAACGAATTCCATCCGACCCAGTTACTTCCCGCTTCTTATGTTGGGAATGTATTGGCAGATAAGCTCGTCCGTATTTCCGGCGGTGAATATACGGAAAAGGGGGTGGATTTATCCTCAGTTTCTGTGCTGGAGTTTGATAACATTACGGAATTTTCAGCGTATGTTGCAAAGATTTATGAGGATGCGGTAAGGAAGCACGAGGCAGACAGCGAGAAAAAGAATGCCTCCGTTCTCTTCTATATGTCCGAGCAGTTTTATTCTGCCAACAATGAAGTAAACGACATACTGAAGGTCTATTTCCCGGAACAATTTGGTGAGCGCCACTTCCTCGCTTATCCTATTGGACACTTCTTCGTAGCGGTTACAAATATGTGGAATAACGAAGAAGGTGGCATACGGATTGAAGATATGAACGATGTGGCGGAATGTCTCTGCTCGGATGCCTTGCCGGAAAAATCGGTCGGAAGTCTTATCAGTACATTCAATGCAACCAAAAATTACTTTTCCCGCGCCACCTGTCTGATTGGTGAGGATGAAGATGAGGGAATCGTAGACTTATTGAGACGGTTAAGACGGCAAAAAAAGAAAATTGACAAGGGAGATACTGAGCTGAAAACGCAGCTTCTTCGTCTTAACTATTACAATGTTTCCATTATAATGGTCTCATAAATTAAGACACTTTTTCGGACAAATATTAATGAATCTG
>ERZ791765.1388-NODE-1388-length-14849-cov-2.184467_pt1 | contig 14849 bp, 15 predicted proteins | sample MGYA00509949_ERZ791765 | MGnify/ENA primary metagenome ERZ791765 (study PRJEB30046, sample SAMN00791980) | human gut metagenome | study: EMG produced TPA metagenomics assembly of the A metagenome-wide association study of gut microbiota in type 2...
CATAATTCATCTGGATATGGAGTAGGGAAGTAGTGAAGCATTAAAAACACCTCCGTTCTATCATTTGATATGTTCCTAAAGTCTGGATTAGATATTCTGCTGATTTATTCTGCTTCCAGATTGCCACCAGGTCGGCTTTCTCTCGTTCTGTCTGCTTTCTTCCTCGCTGGCTGGCATAAAACCGCTTTGCAGGCTTTGTGGTGGCTTCTGTAGCTGCCCCTGGTTCTTCCTGTGTATGTATAAGAATTTCCGGCTTTGATTCCTGGTCTGGAAGTCTTGGAAGGGCTATCACCTTCGATTCTTCCACTACACTACATTCAATCTCAATAGCAGATTCGTCTACATCATCAACACCAATTTCTTCAAATACAATCTCCTGAACGGTAAAATCTGATATGGAAGTCCCACCACGAGCATATACTTTGGGAACCTCAATCCCTAAATATGAGACTGCCTGTTTAATGGATTCATAAGTAATCTTTTCTTTGCCAGAAAGAATTGCCTGTGCCTGTGCTTCTTGGAATATCTTGACAATGTAAGCAGGAATCCCGGCTGACAGATCGTAAATCTGTTTCATCAGCTTTTCCGTGAGTTCCGTTTTCTGTAATGTTGCCTGATACTCCCACAAAGAAGAAATAAATTTTCGATATGTCATATCATATTTCATTGGCAACAACCGTAATCCTCTGGTACGGCGTTTCAAGTGTTCCTGTTTCATAAATAGTTCTTCGGCTTCAAGGGTTCCACAAAAGCAGATTCCCGTTGAGGTCTCGTTGGTGAGTTCTACGAGGAATTTTATCAGTGGTTTAATCTGCTTATTTTTTGTAGCTGTTAAAATCGCATTCTGTATCTCGTCTATGACAATTAATCCTATATGATGATTCATGCAGATAATTTTTAACTTCGTACTGATTGCGCTTGCGGCCATGCTTTGTTTTGCGGCCTGTGTAAAGTATTCGGAACCAATCGCTCGGTCAATAGCAGACAGAATATTAAATGCAAGGGTTTTCACAGAACAATCGGACGGGCACTCCACTACAAGGTAATTAATTTGTTTTGTATAAAATTGTTCTTCCCTATATTTCGTATGTATGATTACCTGTGGCATGGTGCTTAAACACCTTTGTATGGTTGATGTTTTACCAATTCCCGGCACACCCAAAACCGCTCCGCTGTACGCTTGGGTGGAGTAGTTCAGGGTTCTTTCTCTCCCTGTCCGAAAATCCATGTAAATCTCGTTTAATTGCCTCACGGATTCAACCACGGTCTTTGTCTGGTAGGTGGCTGCCATAGCACGGTATAGCATATCATAGAGAGTATACATATAATCCATGGGCTGGAACCACGTTGTCAGTTCTGTCAAATAGTTCCTTCGCTCCTGTGGACTTCGTTCCGGCAGATTGTAAGGAAAATCAATCTCACTTTTCATACACTCCACAAATTCAGCTTTTCCCATTAACTCCGGCAGGGCTGCCAAAAAAGGATTACCCTGCTCTTTGCCATACTCGGCGGCTACTGTATTTGTATGACTATCGCTATATTTCATCATGCTAATTCCCTCCTGCGGTTGTTCTGGATGACTGCTCCATCAATTTTACCTTTATCAGCACATTCCGCCTGTCCTGCAATAGCTTGGATATTTTGTAATACCTTGATTCTCCCCTCTGTGTCCAGGCGTTCCAATTCTTTACTGTTGGCTTTGTGCTTATCTTTTTCGATCTGATATTCCGCTTGACTGGCCCCTACATATCTCTGACAATAACTTGCTAATTCAAAAGGTATGTACTCCATGCCATCAATTAAATATACTTGACTGATGTTATCCAGATCATAGGCAATCTGGATTGTATCGCCAACTTTCTTACGCTCCAGAAGTTTTTTAAATTCAGTTCCCGTATACCATAATCCCTGATTGCTGATTCCCTTTCTTGAAAGAGTGGCGGATTTTCTTGGAAGTCCAAACTGATATAACCGTTCTCCACTGACCGGAATCACCATAGATTCACCCTGACTGTCATACCATTTCCAAAGTTCAGCAGCTACGGGTGTGGCTTCTCCCACCTGGCAGTTTTGAATGATCCGACAACTGTTAAGATACAACACACAATGGATTATCACCTTTGTGAAATCTTCCAAAGTGAGTACGGCTTGACTTCTGTAATCAACCGCCCACCGTTCCTGTGCGTCCACTTCAATCACTCCTTTCCCTCTTAGAGCTGGTTTGTATTTCTGTTGGATTAAATCAAAGGACTTTTCAACTAAACTTTTTCCATCCGGTCTGAATGGCGGCAAGGATTCAAACTCAATCCCGTATTTCATGGCAAGTTCCTCCATTCGTGTCCCGATAAACTCTTTTCCCTTGTCTGTGATGATTTCTCCCGGCAGGCCCGTGTTCGGCCACTCGTCTGATTTAATATCAATTCCGTATTGTTTACAGAACGAAACTTTATCCATGGCTGCATTTGCAAGACAGGAGATTACCGCCTGTTCTCCGGCGTCAAGTCCCACATAGATTCCGGCTATTAGCTGTGTAACGGTATCAACCGCCATGTAAATGTTTGGGCGTCCAATGACGGCACTCTTATCCAATCTGGATACAAGGTAAATATCTGCTTGTGTTGCGTCCATCTGAAACGCCCCGATTTTATCCCTCCAACTCATAGCAGAACCAAACAAAGGGCGCTTGTTTCTCTGGTAGTCTGTTAATCCGTTTCTGGCAATCGTATTTCTGGATTTCACATGATAACCACCCTCATAAAAGTAATGGCGAAAACTATGCCATGATGGGCGACCTTCCATTAACCGCCCATCTGCGTCTGTGTATCTGGAAAGCAACATCATATCGTAGGCACTCCGTAAACTCATTTTCTTGGCAGAGTAATAAAACGTATCAATCGCCCATCGAAAGTCCTTCTGCTCCTGCGTTTCCGGCTTTTCTGGTAACTTCCTTTCCTCCACCAATGACCGCCCTGCAAGACGACGGAAGTATAATTTCTGTATCCGCTTTACTGTGGTTCCCTCACGCTCTGCCAGTTCCTTGATTTTCTGGTTCCGTGCCTGCCTGTCCATGATGTAAATTTCTTTTTCGATGAGTTCCGTAATCAGGAAAAGACGTTTCTGCTGTCCATCAGTAGGATTCTTTTGTTTGTCTATGTATTCAAGATATTCCTGTGGCGGCTCGATTCTTGGATATGTTTTTAATTCCTGTTCCGACACATACTTAGGGCTGCATGGATTTTCGTATGATATGATCCACGCTCCGCAATCTGTCTTTGATATGATTCTGTAAACTTCTCCTGCAATCTCAATAAACATATCCTTACGCTCCCTTCTCCATGAGTACAATTTTCCAATCCTTAACAGATTCCGAAGCAGACCAATACCTTCTTGAAAACTCCAACTTCTCAATGTTCGCTCTCTTTGCCAACATGGCTTCTGTAGCAATCTCCCGGATTCCTGTGCTTCCATCCGCATAGTGCAATATAAAGTCCGTGGCCCACTCCACAGCAAAGTAATCCTTCCGAAGATCCAGAGAACTTACAAACTGGTATCTCTCCATGTCCAACCCCTGACAGACTTCATACGATACCACTAATTCATCGGATTCCAAAATCCTTGCATACTCTCTGGCTTCCCTGCTGTGTACACACATGACCTTTTGATTCTTTTCACTACGAAAGGTTATGTCCCTTCGTTTACCCACTGCCTTGTCCATACTGTTTACTCCTTATCAAAATTTATTTGTGAATGAATCAATCCTGATTGAAAGCAAACTCATACCCAAAGCCAAAAACTCCAATTAATTCCGAATTAATCTTAATTTTTGTAGCCAAATTCTTGGATTAATTCCCTATCCGACCAATTATTCCGAGTTTTTGTAGCCAAATTCTCCGATTAATTCAATTTTCGTAGCCAAAAACTCCGATTAATTCCAATTGATTAGAATTACTCTGTTCAAGTGCGATTGAAACTCGCCCTTTTCTCCAGATTAAAATAGACTTTTTTATTTCAGCTTTTTAGATATTTAGACGTGTCTGATTCTGGTTCTGATTCCGTTTCCGTTCCTGTTTTCATCAGCAAATTTATCCTTAGAAACGGATACAGAATCCCATAGAACCACTTGAAAAACCTTGAAAATACGTTGTTTTTAGCTTGTTTCGGTCTTTTTTCTATCCTTTTTCATGCTTAAAATATTCGGCTGGAATTGGGACAGATACAGAAACAGAGCCGGCAGGATCTTAAATCCTGTCGGCTCTGCGAACTTCTTACTTTATTCTATTTTCGGCCGGATAACAGATACGGAACCGGAGGGATAGAGATAAAGTAATCAGGATTAATTCAACCACTGATTACAGTATAGCACGCCGCTCATAGGTTGTACAGCCGGGAATTTGTACAAAGTAAAAAGGATTGCATATAAGCAATCCCTTTTTTAAAAAATTAAACATATAATAGTTAAACATATATAAAAAAACATATACCAAATTAGACATATAATCCACTTGATTTATATATATCACATTTCAGGATAAAAGTCAATAATTAATCTTTGATTTCTTTAATTTTATAACCTTGATATGGCTTTTCTCCATAAACTTCAATTTTTTCCTCGTTTTCTAGGTTGTTTATTACCTTCCATAAAAGTTTTGATGATATTCCCAGTTGCTTTTTTAATGGCTCAATTAAAAATTTAGCACCTAAAATCTTACCTCCCTGATTTTTAGGATTTTCATGCCATTTTTTTATATATTCTAATGTATCTTGATAGTATAAAGCTGGATCACTCTTACTTCGATCAACATTGAATAGGTTTAAAATATCGCATGCGAAATTTGCATAAGTCTCCATATGCTGTTCTGTTGATGTGTTTTCTCCCATATAAAACAAATGAACCTGTTTTCCCTTATATGACATTCGACTCATTATAGGAATCATATCACTATCTGCTGTAACAAAAACATACGTATCAATATTAGGATTTCTATACGAAGAATCCAAGGCATCTAGGCTAAGTTCAATATCAGAAGCATTTTTTCTACGATGCTCTTCCTTGCCGTTTCCATAAACATTTCTAATTTGCACTCTATTTTCCTGTAACTTTTTTAACAATACATCTACCTGATCAAAATCTGCATATGCTCTAAATGTTCTAATTCGATCTTTCCCATAAACATCATTTAAAAAAGCACATATGTCATATTCGTTAGAAGAAACATCTATACTAAAGTCTTTCATGGAATAATATACATTATCATAATCTATAAATATTCCAACATTCTTCGATTTGTGCGCAACATTAATTAATTCTTTTAAAATGGTTTTATCCATACTTTCAGTGTTAAACATTCCTTGTTCCTCCACCACTTTTTTTATATTATATAACAATGTCTTGCATTTTTCTACAATATTCTACAGAAATATAGGGTTGATATTGAAAAATGCACTCCAAAATCAAAGTCAACTACTTTTTTAATATTTTTCAAATATTTTCCATACCACCTTTTCTATCCCCACTCTGGCCCGTTTTCCACTACCCAATCTTACATCCTGTTTTTATAGGGATTTTCCTATCAAAAACAAGGAGATGTGATATACATGAGTTTTACTTTTATTGACCTTTTCTGCGGAATTGGTGGTTTCCGGCAGGCACTGGAGAGCGTGGGCGGCACCTGTGTCTTTTCCTCCGATAAAAACAAAAACGCCAGGCTGACATATCAGGCGAACTATGGGGAACTTCCATCCGGTGATATTACAAAGATTCAAGCTGAAGAAATCCCTCCGTTCAACGTACTATGTGCAGGATTCCCGTGTCAGCCTTTTTCGATTGCGGGAAAACAGCGGGGATTTGCGGATGAACGGGGAACTATGTTCTTTGAAATTGTACGGATTATTAAGTACCACAAGCCAGAGGTCATTTTCTTGGAGAATGTATCAAACCTGGAAAGGCATGATAATGGAAACACACTGAAAGTCATTTTAAGGACACTAAAAAGAACGGGATACAACGTACAGTACAAGGTGCTAAATTCAAAGGATTACGGGGTGGCACAGATACGGAAACGGATTTACTTTGTCTGTTTCCGCAAGGATTTAAAAGTAAGATTTTCATTCCCGGAACCTTTTGAATCGAATTTAGCTGTTGAGGATTTTCTTGAAACGGAGGTAGACGAACATTACTACATAGATAGGCCGGATATTGTTTTTTACAAACCAGACATTACAGAGCGGGTACAGGATACTTACCGCATGGGATATATCGGGAGCATAGGGCAGGGCAGACGGATTTACAGTATTAAGGGATTGACACCAACTTTTGTGGTCTCTGCCAGAGGGCCAGGAGGAGGAACCGAAAGTTATTATATCAATGGACGGGTACGGAGATTAACACCTGATGAATGTAAGCGTATCATGGGCTTCCCTGATAATTTCATTTTCCCTGTGGCTGAAGTCAGGGCCTATGAACAGTTGGGAAACAGTGTGGCGGTTCCGGTACTGAAAGCAATCGCAAGGCAGATAGTAGCGTCAGGCGTATTTGAGGATGTCCAGAACGAGCCAGGTCAGGTGTTATGATGGAGACTGATAAAATATGCTGCCTGGACTGTTTAGAGGGCCTAAAACAGCTTCCAGATAAATCCATTGACTTAATCATGACCGATCCGCCCTATCTCATTAAAAGCACCAGGGCCGGGGGGCATAACCGATTAGCTAAAACCATTCAGCCTGTCAATAACCTGTTGGAAGAAAACGGCCTTGTATCCGGCATGAATCCCGTTGTACTCCCGGAGCTGGTCCGTGTCATGAAAAAGATCAACATTTACATATGGTGCAACAAAGCACAGATACCGGATTACTTAGCCTACTTTGTGAGGGAACTTGGCTGCTCCTTTGATATTATCATCTGGTGGAAGTCGAATCCTCCACCACTCTGTAATAACAAATATTTGAGTGATAAGGAATACTGTCTTTATTTCCGTAAAGGTGGCTACTGTCAGCCAACTTCCTATGAATCAGCAAAAACGGTATTTCACCAACCTATCAATGTCATAGATAAACAGAGATATCCGCACCCTACGATTAAGCCATTGAACATAGTAAAAACGCTTATAGGCAATAGTACAAAGCCTGGGGATTTGATTCTTGATCCATTTATGGGTTCCGGCACAACGGCTGTGGCCTGCATGGAGCTTGGAAGAAATTACATTGGATATGAGATAAACGAGGGGTATTATGAAACAGCACAGAAACGGATACGGGATACCAAAGATATTCTGAACTTATAACCGCATTTGGGGGAAATGTAAACCGACAGAATTACAGAAATTCACTATTGCATTTTGGATATAATCACGATTCGTCTCCATGACATTAACATTCGCCTTATCAGCCAGTTATAATATATATGTACGAGGGACGGAAACGCCTTTACCTATTAACCATTAATCCATTGTGAGCTCATACAAATATAAAAACAAACACGGTGTGAAAGTCCCTCTTTATATAGATTTGGACACATAATATTATAATCATGAAAAGGAGCATTGTCTATGTACCTAATAAGAAACGTAAACGAGTTGGATTATAGAAACGATTTATCACCTCTGGAATATATAGCATTGGAAAGGATATTAACCACTTTTATACAGGGCTATGAAAAGCTATATCTGCCATATGAACGACTTAGTACCATAGCAGCTAATTCTACGAGGTATGAATCTGGCATAGAAATAGTGGATTCCAAAAACAAAGACGTATACTTAATGGGGAAATTTGCCCTCAACTGTATACAGATAACAACGGATAATCGAATTATCGTTATTGGGTATGATGTACCAGAATTCCCGGCTATTGAGTACATAAGCACGGAAACACCCATTGTCGGGTATGACATAACAGACATTATGGAAGATATGGATTATCCCAGAATCGAATACGGAATGTTATTATAAACGGAGACCGCTTGCTACGGCAGGCGGCTTTTTTGTTGCTCCGAAAAAGTGAAAATAGATATGAATGGGATTATAATAAGAATTCGAAAAAACCAACAGAAATATCAAAAGGCAGTTATTATGAAGCATGGTGGATTGGTAAAGAATGTAGACATGAATATCAAATGAGAGTTAATATAAAAACAATGGGATGCGGATGTCCATATTGTGCTAAAAAAAGAGTTTTAAATGGTTTTAATGATATCGCTTTTTTGAAGCCAGAGTGGCTTAGTCTTTTTGATTATGATAAAAATGAATTAATGCCGAATGAACTGATGCCTAACACAGCAAAAAGGTTATGGTGGAAATGTGTAAACAATCATTCATATCAAAAATCTGGCAATGCTATGATAAGATCGACAAAATGTCCATATTGCAAATAAAAAAGACTCCCGAAGGAGTCTTTTTTATTTATAGCAATACAGGAAATGAATCCCATATCCATCATTTTTGCCATCCACATCTACTCTAATCATAATGTTATTCTGTTTACAATATTCAACTAACGCAGAACCAGTTAAATTCGTGTTCGGCAGTTTGAAATAATAGGTAGAATCATATCTAAAACTATCATAAATAGCAGTACCATCATTCGAAGTTACATTGATAGTTTTTGTATCAGGATTATACTTATATGCAGTAAAAGTTACTTGCAAATTATCCGGATTCAAATTTGATTTGTTACTTAAAAATTTAAATGATGTAATTGTTTCTGGAAGGATAAAGTATTCATTTCCATTTGAATCCATTACACTCTGATATTGCTCAATATCATCATAGAGTTGCCAATCTGCATCATAAAAAGTTTTTGTATGCACTCCATCATTTGTCATTTGTGTTTGTGCACCCTGTATCCAAGCTCCATCTGCCCCTACCTGATAACCATCTGGTGTTGTGGTATTGACTAACATAGCTCCGTCTCCGCCTACGTAGTAGGTTCCGTTGATCCATTTGTTAGCAGCCATATAACCATTAGCCTCAAAGTAGTACCATTTGCCATTTACCTGCTTCCAGGCATTAGCTGGATAAGAGCCATCTGCATTCTGATACCACCAGCCGCTTGTATCCTGCTTCCATCCTTCAGTCACAGAAGACTGTGTGCCAGATGTATTTGCCCCAGAGTGGGACCCGATTGCCGGATAAGCTGCGGTGTCATATGCATATGGATGTGTAGAGGACTTATAGATAGCCTCAAATCCTGAAGCAATGTTCGCGTCAATGTCGATGAAATAGAATCCATCGTTGAATTCTACCAGGTTCCACTGGTGATCGTTTGTGCTTCCATGAATCCAGTATGCCTTCACATCAACGGCATCCATCAGTGCTACGAAAGCTCTAGTCATGCCGGAGCATGCAGCTTTCTTCTCAACCAGGGCTCCATATGCAGTGTTTGCATAAGTGGATTCTCTCCAGTCGATGTAAGTTACGTTGTTTTTGATGTAATTGTATCCTGCGCGGATCTTTGCATCATTGTCCATTGAGCTGTTTACATAGTTCGTTGCAAAATCAGCCGCTACATTCGCTACTGCATTCAACTGATCCTGGTTAAGCTTAGAGCCGTATACAGAACTGGTTCCTGCGGTATAGCTTCCCTGATTCTTAGCAATAATGTCCTGTGCTGTGGCGGCATAAGCCGTCATGCTTATACTTGCCGCTATTAATCCGGCGATCATTGGAACTAATATTTTCTTTTTCATGATGTGTTCTCCCCTAATGAATACAGCAATCACTTGCTACTAATGGTGTTTCTGATTTTTTGGTACTGTTTTCATTCGCATATGCCAGGTGGATTTCCAGTCCTATTGAACCATCTCCTTGTGCCAAACTATCTATAACCGATATTTGAATAATAATATCATTTTCTTTACAGTAATTTGCCAGCTTATCTGGAGTTTGGAGCCAGCCTAAAAAGTCTAATGAAAAATCCGTATCATAAGCAAAATCATATCTTTTAGGTTCCCCGTCTTTTCCCAAAGCTATCCATGTGTTCATTTCTGGCAAATAGGTATAACCGGTAATCAATATGTAATGTCCTTCTGGTGTAATATTGGAATCAGCGCTATCGAATCTAATTGAAGCTACCCCTGAATCAATTATACCGCAATTTATATCATGCCTGTTTTCGTCAATCCAGTTTGTTGTTCCTTCTGCGTTAACGTGGAAACAAAGGCTTGCACTATCTTGCCATACTCTGATTCCGTTTTCTCCGTTATATATTCTAGGGTTATATGAGCCAAACGGTCCGATTGTAAAACCATCTTGTTTTTCACCTGGGTCTAAAGAATAACCATCTTCATCAAGATAAATATAACTATCGGCTCCATGATCCTCATAGGTTGTGTATAAACATACCCACTGATTCTTCAAATAACTTCCATTCATTTTTACTCTGTATAGTATTTGGCCTTTTCTAGTATATGGTTCTAAATGTTCTTTGCTTTCGGCACTCCCATATGTGCTGTCTATACGATATGTATAGGGTGGTATCTGCGAATTTCCTTCATCGGCCCATGCTGTTATACTCATGCTCACGGCCAGTATTCCGGCTGTTAACAGTGTTAATAGTTTCTTTATCATTTTGTTTCCCCTCCCTATTCAATGTTCCAATACGAAAAGTATAGATTATCTTCTTCTGCGTTTTCTTCCATATTCCCATATTCCGGGCGGATATAGACTGATTTTTCAGAACCATCCTGAATAGTGATTGTGTCTTTCCCATCAAAGCTAATCACAAGGTTATCTCCGAAACCCTCTTTGATTTCAGCAATCAAATCCTGATTATTGCCTAAATACTGGAACGTATATACCCACCTAAAATGATGAACTCCCGTTTCTTGATCCACTGTCAGTCGATAGGTTCCGTCCATTACGTTGTTAGTCCAAACTGGCGTAATGCAGATACACTTTCCCGGTGCATCGCCATTATGGAGGTAGTCATAAACAGTCCCATTCTCAAAAAACACTCCAACAATGCTTTTTTCTTCGTTGGAATCTAAAATGAGTGGTTCGCCAGAATACGGATCAATGACTTGTCCGTTTTCATTTATCGGATTTCCGTAGTGAGTGGTATTCACTAAAAGCCAACCGTCTTTGTCGAAATAGTAAAGTTCCGAAATTCCGTCTCCGTTTCCGTCTATCCACTGGCTCTCGTCTTTGGGATAACTGCCATCATCGTTTTGGTACCACCATTGTCCATTATCCTGTTTCCATTCTCCGGCATAGCTTGTAAGCCCCATTCCCACCGTCAAAACAATGGTGGCAAGCAATACTTTTGCTGTTATTTTCCTGTGTTTTCTCATACTCTCTATTCTCCTTTATCCTTAGTTTAAAAATTCAAAATTCGTTATTAAAACTCTCTCTGTTATTTGGGCCTGTAAATTTCTTTCATCATCTGGTTTATATTTTGATACCACATCATTAAGAGGGTCACCAGAAGCATAACTAATTTTTACTTTTTCACCTATTTGCGGTAAATGATCCCAGACAGTAATTTCACGTTCAACATTTCCTTTCCAATCAGTAATGGCCCATAACTCCGGTGAAATAACAATCTCTTTCCCATCTGTTGTCTGCAACGCTACATTTTGAGGATATTCTTCACCGTTTTCTTTCATCTGATATGCAACATCTATAACTTCTCCCTCCAAACTACTTTTATCCGTTGGAAATACTCTAAAACAGTACCTTGTATCGCCATTATCATTGAACGTATATGACATCACATTCCCATTTGGAAGAACAGTGAAGTTATTACGAGCACTATTGGTCTTGTTTTCATATTTGCCCGCCATATAGCTTTCAATCTCGGCTTTATAATCTCCATAAAATTGTGGCTCCAATCGCAAAGTCAGCTCGTATCTTCCTATCCCTTCTTTGGTTTCTCCTGTCTGGGAATCCACCCCATAACCATCTGTTGAATAAGACCACTTCTGTTCAAATGATTCTTTGGGTTTAGGAAAATTATTATCTAAGCCAAAAATCTCAAACAATCCCTTCTCATAAGGATCTATTCCTGACACTGAAATATCTACTTGAAATGGATCAAACTCTGCCGCTGTTTCCAGTTCTGCTTTTGTATCTGCCTTTTCTTCTCCTTTTAACTCTGCCTGTGCCTCTTTGATTGCCGCCTTATCATCTGCGCTTAATTCCTTTTCCAATTCTGCGGCAAGTTCGGCCCTTTCATCTTTAGGACTGCTTGAACCACCTCCGCAAGCTGTGATTGCCATTGATACAGCTACCACCATTATACCAACATAATACTTCTTCTTCATCTTCTTTTCCTCCAGATTTGTAAATTCTTTACTTATAAGACGATCCATATGTTGAATCGGACTTATCTTTGTAAAATGTTTTTGTTGCTAATTCAGTATAATTTTCCAGTTCTGCCTTAGAACGAAATAAATGTATCGTCAATTCCTCATGTACTCCATTCATATGGTCGTGAAAAGTTCTGATTTCCTCAAAGATTTTGTCTGTATCTGTATCCGCTGTGCATTGTATCACCCATATATTACATTCCGTGTAGTCCCCTCCTGTCATGGTTATGGTTTGCCATATGCGGAACCTCTGGCATGTGTCGGGCTGGATGCGCTCTGGTGGGGCGTGTGATGCTGAAAGTGTGCATGATACCAGAATCATTACCAATAATATATATCGCCGCTTCATTGTTCTTCATACCATCTTTCAGCCTGTTAGTAAGCTATACGGATACCCGATTGCTGATTTTATAGTATACCATTACCTTATAAAAATCAAGGAGTTTATGATTGTATGGACGAAATCAAAATCCGCTCTGACAACAGAATCAGCGTTGGTGCAAATATAAAACGGATCAGGCAGGCCAAAGGTATCCGGGCCTATGACCTGATCCGTGAATTACAGTTGCAAGGATTGGACATTAACAAGCAGCGGTATTATAAGCTGGAGCACGACCTGGCTAACGTCTATGCTTCGGAACTGGTTGCCATGGCAAAATTCCTTGATGTAGATATATCCGAATTTTTCAAGTAGGAAGTTACTCTGTGACCTCCTGCTTTTTTTGTGCTTCTAATTTCTCTAATAACTCTTTTTTATCTCTGTGCAAGCTAAGATTTTCATTATTTAAGTCGCTGTTAAGCCATGTAGCAATCATAACCTTGTAGAATAGAAAGAGTGTTGATGTCAACAAGACGGCTGACATAATCGCCATATACAGGCAACGACTTTCACTTGATATATCCAGTCCAACAGGATTGCGGAGAGTGGCTTGTATGAGCGTTTCCCTGTCCCGTTCAATATCAAGAATTGATGAAGTTCGTTCTGCGTATTCTTTTAAAATTGGCAGGATTGCTGTGTCAAACCACGCTATATGCTTTGTGGTGGCGTCTGTTTCCGTGTCCTGCTTGATTCTTTGGATTGCTTCATGTACCGCAATCATTTCTTTGTTAGTCAACCTGTCTAGTTCTTCCGGGACGCTCCCGGCCATATCAGTATTGACTGTAAAATCGTATCGTTCCATAGGCATTTTCTCCTTAAAATATAGTGGCGCCACTCTAATTTTACTACCCGAAAGAAACCAGGGACAGCCGGGAGAACCGCTGAAAAATCCGCTTTTGACCTGTGCAATTTGATATAGAGCCGTGGAAAGTGCCTATTGTGTATGGGCGGTATCATGATGAAAGCCGTTGATTGTGCTGAACCCGGATAGGGCTGGAGGCTGCCCGCTGGATTAATAGCCTGACAATTTAAGTAAGAGCCGGAATTTTTGTTTTGAGTAAGTCCGGGAAAAAAAGCATTGACTTTTCGTGAGCCTGTGCAATCTATACAAAGAGGAAAAACAAGATTGCTTTTGAAGTGCTTGTAAACAAAGGAGTTTCTTCTATGTAAAATAGTAATCACTTCATTGAGCCGTTGATTTTGACGAATGGACTTTTTTGCATCCTACATACATGGGGTGAAAGTCTGTAAAGAACTGACAAGAACAGACAATTTTTCAGAATGTGTATATTATCTGATTATACGAAAAGCCAACTGAAAATTCATCCAGGGGCTGCCCGGTGGCCCCCGACCTGGAAATAGGGCGGTTTTACTGGATATGAGTTAAAAAACAGGGGAATTGCTCTCGCCGGCGTGAGGATTTGGTAAGGAAATGAAAGAAAATGCTTGAATCTTAGAGACGGATTGATTATAATAAAGGTGTAAAAGAAAGCACCCACTCCAAAAGTGGATGCTCCTAGAAGATAGTTCTAAGTACCCTTACAGGGCGGGCTTTTTATTTGAATGCAATGGGCCGCTGGCCAGCCTGCGGGCGATTGTTTTCGCTTATTTCTCTTATCGAGAAAGGCGATAATCGCTATAATCAGACTACCAAAGGACATCAGCAAAGCTAATATCCCTATGAAGATCGAAATAATCTCGTATGCTGTCATAGGCGCTACCTCCTTTCTTATGTATTCCGGCGTACCGGTGTTACAAAGTCTAGGAGGTTGCCACTCCTGCCGTGAGTGCTTTCCTAAAATTTATTTACTATAAGAACGTATGTTTTGCAATCAACAGGCTCTTTTTCATTCATTTTAATTACTATAATGAAAAATTATTTTCCTTGTAAATACGTTATTTCTGGGTGTTTTGCTTTCTGGCTTTCCTTTCCAATTTGCCTTTCTCCTTTTGAAAACAGAGAGAAAACAAAGGGCAAACGGCTGATAGAACTGTGAGTGAAAAGCCGGAAAATAAAAAGCAGAAGTGCCGGAATTGTTAAGTCCTGACACTTCTGCTTATGTTTTACTTTGTTCTATTTTCGACCGGACAGTGGGTAGAAAGGAGACAATTTTTGTTCAAGTGCGATTGAAACTCGCCCTTTTCTCCAGATTAAAATAGACTTTTTTA
>ERZ791765.1392-NODE-1392-length-14828-cov-3.927909_pt1 | contig 14828 bp, 17 predicted proteins | sample MGYA00509949_ERZ791765 | MGnify/ENA primary metagenome ERZ791765 (study PRJEB30046, sample SAMN00791980) | human gut metagenome | study: EMG produced TPA metagenomics assembly of the A metagenome-wide association study of gut microbiota in type 2...
TATCAAGGCCTTGGCCCTGTGTGTCAGTGGCGCTGTGCCCTGCTGACTTGTATTATTATGCACCATAACCTTGCATAAGTCAATAGCTTTTTTTATTTTTTATTACTTTTTATTTCATCTTTCATTTTTTGCCTTTTATAGACACAATTCTTCTCCTTTTATATAATGAACTGATATCAGGCTTCATATCACTTCCCTATCATTTTCTTGAAAGGTGCCTACAATGTATTTTATCCTTAAAGCTAATAAAAATATACTTAACTGTACCTATCTTTTTACTTATAGTTCTATTTGCTCTCCCTACTTCTGCTTTTACATTACCTGTGCTTCTAAAGCAAAACACAACTCTAGTCCCCTTAAGTCTTCTGAGTGAAACTCTTGGTTATACTTTAAACTTTACAGGAAATAAAAATCCTATCCCCTAACTAAAGGAACCTGTACCCTACAGTTTACAGTAATTAGTAATATATTGGCTATATAATGGTACGCCTATTGCCTTATCCCTCACTCTAAAGAAAATTAATGGTACATATTACTGGGTTCGGGAATAAGCTTATTGTTACCAATGTGGTCCTACTGGACAAATTTCTAGGTTTCAGCTCCACTAAACTTAAAAGTTATTTTACGGGTTCACTTAAAATTCCAGGTACTTCTAATTACATTGCCATATTACACCTAACACCCCATAAGAAGTTACTCTTACTTTCCATTATGCTTTAAGTAGGAGTCAAAAACCTTACTACATTAGGACAAGCGCCACAAAAAGGGATGAATATTTTTGGTTTTAATTATACATACTCATTTACCCTCTCCCACCTTACAGAAAAGTTTGGTCCCCTATATCTACACAAGAACTCTCCCACACTGCTACTTCCTATCTTATAAAGATAGGCAATCATTATTTGAATTTTACCTTTAAAGATAGCACATCACAGAATAAAGAAGTGTCTTTATAATATTGATTGATATGCTTCTAATTATTTTCATGATTAGTGTATCTTGTCAACTTATTTAATTAATGTTATACTACATTTATCAAAACAAAGTCTTAAAATTGCCAAATTTTAAAGAACCTACTTTCGGGTATGGTTTATGTTGATGAAAAAAGAGCCAACTGACATGTCAGTTGGCTCTTTTTTCATCCCATCCTTTCAAATTGAGTATTTAATGTAAAAGCTTTTTAAATAAATAAGGTGCTCCTGCTATAAGCCATAAAACTAAAAGCGCATACTTAATCATACTTAGTATTAAATCACCTTGTAAAATAAACTTTAAGGCTAAGTAAATAAGTATTGCTCCGCCTAAACCTATTATAATTTTTAAAATCTGCTGTTTTAGTGTTCCTTTTGTTTCAAAATGAATATAGTTTTGTTCTAAATAACAACCTACAACAAATCCCCATAGGGCGCCTACAGATTTAAGTAAATCCTTTTCAATAGGTACAATAAGGAAAATAAACGCTAGTATACCTACACCTAGTACATGCCATCTAGTAAAGCCTGTCTCCTCATCATATAGTTTATCTGCAACCACTATTACAATAAGCCCAATAATAATACCTGCAATAACATCTACAGGCCAATGTACACCTAAATAAAGTCGTGTAAAAGCAGTTAAAATAATCATAGTTATTCCAAGTATATACATAGACTTATTTCTAAAAATCATCATAGCACTTGCCCAAAAGCTCGTAGCATTTTGTGTATGCCCACTTGGAAAGGAATAACTTGTAGCAGTCTCAACTCTAAGTGGTTTTACAACACCTTTCTCAAATGGTCTTGGTGCTTTTATAAGATTTTTAATAACACCATTTACTACAGTACTGCATAATACAGCCCATCCTATACGGACTGTTTTTTTCTTATCACTACACCAATATAAGATGGCTAATACAATGACTAGTGGTAGACTCTCTGCTAGTGCTGTTATAGCTTCCATAATAGAAGTTAAAAATGGATTTCTTATATTTTGTAATACTTGTAAGATAGCAATTTCCCAGTTCATATCCTGCTCCTATTCTCCAATTCTCTAATTCTTTAATATATAACGTATAGTAAGACTTCTAAAAAATTCTAATATGGCACAACTTACATCTAGTATAATGTGAATCCACTCATATGTTAAATACTTTCTTTTCTCTATTAGTAAAGAAGTCCCAATAACCTTCAATAAGAGATCCTACATACAACAAACTAATAAGTATTTCTATATTAATAAAACTCCTGTCAAAAAACATAATTCCTATAAGTATTAATAGATTCAATCCTATTTGTGTTAAAGAAAAACTAAACTTAAGCTTATTACTTACCCCTATATAAGCACAGCTAATCTTTTTTAAACTTTTTGTTCCATTTAATCCCCTCTCTTGTATTTGTTGTCAGTTTTTTATTTCGGCTTTAATCCTGCAGATTCTACTTATACTACTATTATAAATTATTTAGTGGATTATGAAAGGAACAAAAATATGAATATGTTAGCAAATTTTGATCTTGATTTTGATACCATCCCTTTAGGAAACCTTTGGAATACATTAGCTGGTGAGGCCCCAAACTGCTATCAGTATGAAATGATTATAACCAAATTTCTTAGTCAAAAATAATCTCTTTTCCATTTAAGCATCTTCATATAGGTGCTTATTTTTACTTACTTCTAACAGAATTTTTATTTTATTTGCCCTATACTTGTCATATAATAAAAGAAAAGTCTTTAACGAGGTGATTCCATGTCTACTCCCCATCTACTTGTAGTTTCTCTTGATGCTGTATCTTCTAAAGACCTTACCTTACTCAAAACACTTCCCAACTTCTCAAAGTTCTTATCTCAAGGTGCTTTAATTGAAAGAGTACATAGTATTTCTCCTACACTTACTTATCCTGCACATACTACAATAGTAACAGGTAACTATCCTATCCACCATGGTATTATTAATAATACACTTTTAGAACCTAGCCATTCAAATCCTAACTGGTATTGGTATGCTAAAGCCATTAAAACTCCCACCTTATTTGACCTTGCCCATGAAAAAGGCCTTACCACCTGTTCCATTTTATGGCCTGTGACAGGATGTAGCCAAATTACTTACAATCTCCCTGAAATTTTTCCAACAAAAAAATGGCACCATCAACTTATTATGTCTGGTCTAGCTGGCTCACTAAATTATCAATTAGAAATTCTAAAAAAGTTTGGCCATTTAAGACAAGGTACTAAACAACCCTACTTAGATGATTTTGTCATGGCTGCTACAAAATATACGCTCCTCAAATATAAGCCCGATCTTATATGTGTGCATCTTACAGGTGGTTATTGTTAGTTGTTATATTGTGTAAAGCCTTATATTTCAATGGTTTTTCATTCTATTTATCAATAACTTTTTACATCATTTCAAATTATTTTCCATATGTATTTGTCCAATTTTTGTCCAATTTTTGTCCATTTACCATTTTGACAAATTTCTATATCCCCATCTAGAAAAACTTAGAAGTAGATTAGTCCGCTCCTATTTTTATACCATCATAAAATCATCCTAGTATCTAAAATCAATTCTATTTCTATTAATAGATTGCTTTTAATTTTAGGTTATGGTATATTATTTATATCTTTAGTGATTATATTTTTGCTAAAATCCTCACGATACATGTATAAAAGCAGCATGTTACTCTCATGGCATACTGCTTTTTTATTGCTATTAATTTTATGCTATGGTATATTATTTTTTGTATTTTTAATTCTTTAACTCATATGAACAATAGAAAGGTAGCCTACGGGCTACTTTTTTTACTGCTTAAAATCTATTTACTTTACATACGTCATAGTATTATAATTTATATCGTTGTAATACAACCAGTTCTACACGTCCCCATGTAGAATAGCTTAGGAGTAGATTAGTCTGCTCCTATTTTTGTGCAAATAAAAAAGATACTAACTTAATCCCCATTAAATTTAGTATCTTTTTCTATATTATACTCCCCTAAATAACTCCCAGCATTCAGTATTATATCACATTGTTAGATATATATATCTATAAAACCTCTTAAGCTAATCATAATATTTTATAATAATTTAATATATTTACTATTTTTGCGTTTAAATGTTATTATATACTAGTAAATATTACTTGTTCGTTACGGTAATATTTATAAATACACCCTGTAACTCCCCTAAAATTACAAGATCCCTAACAAAAAAATAAAGGCTAGAACCGAAGTCCTAGCTCAAATAATATTTTTATCAAAATAACTACTTTCTCATTGCAGTCTATTCATTATCTAATAAATATCCAGTTAACTTTTAGTCTCATATTCTTAAATTTTATAAGGTTGATACAATTGAATACGCCCATTTTTTTATATTTTCTAGATCATCTTGGTCGGGGTGAGATAACGCCTCATCAAAGTTTTTAATACTTACTTCCAACTGTTTATCTTCTGGATGTTCTGTAATTAAAGCAACATATCTTTCTCTTACTCTAATTGGCATTTTACCTTGACAATAGAAATTTCCTACTACTTCATTTGAAGCAGGAATAATACTTTTCACTCTTGAAAATAGGGTTTCATAATACTCTCTAGAACCTCCAAAACCAGCTGTCCCAAAATAAGCTATTTTTTTATTTTCTAGCTTCTTTATAAATTCCGCAATTTCACTACAGCACATCCCCTTATCTGTCCAAGATCCAATGAAATATAATTCAGCATTTAAATTGTCCTTTGGCTCTCCACAGTATATTATATCTTCTTTTAATGCCTTCTTTATATTCTCTGCAACTAACTTTGTATTTCCTGTTAAACCTTTATATACTATCGCAATTCTCATCAATTCTTCCTCCTTGTATGTATTGTTAGCTAATGATTTCTTTAGTCTAACCTTATCATATTTTTTTATTAAAAGCATCCATCAAATCAATGCAAATGATATTCTAAACAAAAAAAGAAGACCATGTTGCCATGGTCTAAAACAAAATATACTCCTGTTGTATAGGGTAATACTAGATAACTCCTGTAATGGGGGAGCTTGCATAATCATTATAGAACAAACGTTCGCATTTGTAAATAGAGATTTGTCATTTTATGCAGAAAAATAGAACCAAGCTTTCACTTAGTCCTACCTTAAAATGATATTTTTATTGTCTAAGTAATTTTCTAATACAACTACAAAAGCCACCTTCAATTAAGAAAGTGGCTTTTGATTATAAATTTGTGTCTTCTTTTATGCCGCTAAACGGCTGTGTTTTCATGTTTATTATATGTATCTATTATTAAAATGTCAACCCTTTTATTCAAATACATATAGTTTTTTTATCTTATCATTTATTTTATTTAGACTTTCTGAAGACAATTTTATTCCACTTAATACATCATATTTATTTCTTGGATTATATATACGCATTTTACTAATAGTTGTAATCTGACTGACTAAAGCGATACTTCCTTTTTTCATTTTATCAATTTCTTTTTTTATTTTCATTAAATCTTTTTTATCTTTTTCATAAATAGCAATTTCTTTCTCCACTCTTTCAATATCTATCTGATTTATATGTAATAACTTTCCAGCATTTTCTTTAATTTCTTCCCTTTCTTTTACATCTTCAATATTTTCTATGGTTTTTAACAACTCTTTTGTTTTTAAATTTCTTTGAACAAGTATTTCTATATCCACTTTTAATTTGTTAATATGAGTATCAATCTTATCAGCAACTACATCACCTTTTAATTTAAGCTTCTGATATATTTCATCTCCTAACAGTACATCTTTATAATTTATTTTTTTCTCTATATCTTTTATAGAAGTTAACGGGATTATTGTAATGACAGGAGAATTTAAATCATTTTTCATATCTACTACAACTGCATAATGTAGTCCACCTTCTTCACTTCCTACATTATACCCTAGATTTACCTTTATAATATCCCCTCTTTTATATCTTGGTAACTTATGTGGCTGGAAATCTTTTTCTCTACTCAAATATCCTGTATAGTCTTTCATCCAATAAGATAATAATGAAATCCTCTTGTGATCCCTATCATCTCCTTTTTCTAATTCATCTAAATATTTACTTAGATATTTAATTGCATCCTGCTTGGCTTTGCTAATTTCTTGTTGCATTTTATCCACCTTTCTATTTTGAAATTTATTAGATAAGTATATATATACTTTAGACTATCTAAGTATAAAAATAAAAAATGAACTTTGCAACTTATCATCTAAGATTAAACTTTATTATCTTAAATACTTATAATTTAATAATTATTGTTTATTATTTATAAAATAATGAATGTTACTTGATAAAATCAGTATTTTGAGTAAAAAAAATAAAGGGTAAGCCGAAGCTTACCCCAAATAACCACTAACCTTAACTATTAAATCTCTTACATTCTGCTCTGTATACTTCTTATCTCTCCAAATACTCGGGCTATTAATAATCTTAGCCTCTACCATCTTAGCTATTACAGTATCATAAGTGCTTACATCAAATAGCCTAATACCTATCTTACTAATAAGTGCTGGCACATTCTTAAGGTTAATACTTGTCCATGCTGCAGGACTACCGATAATACCTTCTAAAACTAAGTTCTGCACCGCTTTTTCGTATTCCTTATCCATTTGTATCCCTTGTATAGATTTTTTAAAATCTGTCCATATTTTAGGCTCCCTAAGCATCTTTGCAGGGCATTGTTTACCACAACTATCATAGTGCCTAATAACCTTATCTGCTGGAATATTGAGCTCTTTCATAAGCTTTCTAGTCAATTCTACAGCATTGCCTACAGCTTTACTGTAATCCCCATCCTGATTGACACATATTTCTATACCTATGCTATTGCTGTTATTACATTGTGGCATTGCTGGATTAGAAACATACTTCTTTCCGTTATGCCAAGATTGTGTATTGTGTTCTACTAATTGGATAACTTGTTTATCATCCACCACATAATGTGCACTAGCACCTCTATCTCCACCATTAAAATACTTATAATGTCTTTCTGCATCTGCCCCTATATCTGTATTACCTGTTTCATGTATTACAATATAGGCTGGTTTATTAACTCCACTATGATTGTATTTAATGAGTTTCTTTGTTACCTGGACCATCTTATTCACCTACCTTAATAGGCTGTATTTCGGTTAGATTTTTTAGACATTCTTCTGATAATATAGTCGTACCTGCACAAACCGAAATCGTATTAGTTAACCTAGATTTAGCTTGATTGTTCTTAGATAAGTATTCCTTCATTTGAAGAACTGCAGCTTCTATGTAGCAATCTATCTGTTTAGTAGTAAACAATAATCTCATGATAGGTGGTAGCTTCTCATACACCCATGTTACTACAGCAGAATATTTCAGCTCTCCAGTTCCACTGCCGTACAGTTCTTCAGCTTTACATACAAGGTAAAGTAACATATCTTTAACCTTGCTCTCATATCCTTTTCTTACAAGGAAAATACACCCTACTATAAACACTATTACTGTTAAAATATCGTATAAGTTAGCTTTAATAAATTCTAACATTCCTCATCATCCTCTCTTGATTTATTTAAATGTTCTTCTTTCGTTTCAAAAAATGACTTACAGCAGTAAGAAGGGATAATCCACTTTAACCCATCCCAACAACTCGAAACGATACTATCTAACCCCATACCGTTTTTAAAATTAATATAAATAGAGGCTAACGTTGTCACTAACGTCAGCCATAATACTAGGTCTATAACTAGCTTGGTATATTGCCTTTTCTTTTTTTCTTTCGGTGTATTTACCCATTTAAACGCCATAACACATACCTCCTATAGCCCTAATAGTGCAACTAAACCCAACACTACCGAGCCTACTAGTGTTCTTACTAACCATGTTTGATTATTTTCTAGCTTTGCTACTCTTGTTTCGAGTGCTCCTACCTTTTCTGATAAGAGCACTTCTATTTTAGTGAGGCGTTGTTTAATTTCTACTACATCATCTTTTTCCATAAGCACCTCACATACATTTTCTATATAACTCTAGGATATGAGGGTGCTCTTTAAAGTCCATCTTAGTTGCTTTAGGAGGCACAGCTTCAAAAGAGTTGCGATTTCCACCAATATAAGCTTCTGCCTCAGAATACATATAAACTTTCTTATACTTGCCATGATTTCGTACAGTAGGAAAGCCTCCTGCATGCGTAATTTCTGTTGCTACCATTGTTGCTCCTGTTGGTACAGATGAGATTGAACTTACAATATGTAAGATTCCGTATCTGTCTAAATAAGCGTACCCCATTTTTTTGTTTGTTTTCATTTGTATTTTCTCCTTATAATAAAAAGTTTGTATATAAAAACAGCCTATCAAAGTTGATAGACTGCATTTATCAGTTAAGCTATTTTTATTCCAAACATGTTTTCTAGTACATTATTATCATTCTTCTTTAAGTAACCTTCCGTGGTTGAAGTGTCTTCATGATGTGCATAAATTTTTAATTCTTCAAGGGAAAATCCATTTTCCTTACCTAGCTTTTGACACATATAATGAGTACCATTCTTCATATTTTCTAAGCTACTATGCCTAAAGCTGTGGACATTGATCTTAATATATCTTCCTTCTAACTCTGCCAAAACTATACGCATATTCCTTATATATTCATATAAGGTTTCTTTTGCACAAGGCCTAGCCTCTTCATAACGGCTTGTTACCCATAGTTCTTCTAGGTCATCTGTTCTTGTATCTAAGTAAAGCTTAAGACTTTCTTTGCTCCTATAAAAGTAGACTAATGGGAACTGCTTACCACCCTTACCTCTAACAATATTTGTATAGTTTCTTTCAAGTAGCCCTTCACGCTTTATCTGCCAAACTTCAGAACGTCTACCTGCACTATCATAAAGGAGATCAAGCAAGCACATATGCTTATACATTTGTCTTTCTTTAAGTTCATTACGTAATCTTGTAATTTGCTCATCTGTTAGGAAAATGATTTCTCTTACAGATTCTTTGCTTACGCCTTTAACCTTTTTGCTTAGATTAAATTCATATTCGTAATCTTCATCGTCCTCCGCAAAGTCTAATAAACTGTGAATGACACTCATTACACGATTACATCTAGCTGCACTCACTTCTCTTTCTTCTAGCAACCACATCTTTATTCTTCTAAAGTCCTTTTTCTTCAAGTCAAGAATATAAGCATTATCGAACTCATCTAGCATATGACAATAGATCATTTTCATATCACAGCTATATTGTTGAATACTACTTGGACTTTTCTTATTACTTTTCATCTCCAGCAAGAAGTCCTCTAATAAGTTTTTATTCTTCTTATTAACAGACATCCATTTTTCTTTTGTGTACACATTTTCTTTCAACATTTGTTATGCTCCTTGTAATGTAAATTTACAAGTTACACTACGAATGAAATAATAATGTATAACATACAAAAGAAAAAAAGCATAAAAAATAGCACTATCTCTAGTGCGTAATATAATTCTTAAAATAATTAAATTTTGCGAACCATTAACTCTATATGATATAATTAGCCCTAAACTATAAGAAGGGAGGTATTCATATATGATTAATGATTTCCTAGTTGAATCACAAATTGAACAAGATATCAGAAATATAAATTCTATTCTTAATACTAATATTTTTGACAAGGATCATGCTACACACCCATTACGCCAAGCCGCATTTATACAGCTTCTAATCTGTTTAAGGGACTTAATGTATAAGACACAAAAGTATTCTAGAAGAATAAGCTTTGCTGATGATGTTATAATTACGGACAAAGTTCATGATGTAACTGATCTAATCAAATATGTTAGGGATGCTGTATGCCATCCAGATATCCCTAATCATAAAATAGATCAAACCATAATTACTTTTTGCGTTATATACGGAAAAGGCTCTTCAATAACTATTGGTAATACTGAATTAAAGTCTGATTATGATGATGATGTTTGCTTTGTTTTTGGTGCACAAAAAATATATCTGAAAAGACATATTATCAGAGCATTTAATGAAGCCTTTGCTAAATTAACACCGCTATTACATAATCCGATGTTCTAATAATAATACCACTGCTCTTTTACAAGATTATTAGAGTGGTGGTATTATTATATTCTTTTCTATATATTCATTAATTAACTTTTTAATTTCTTCAGCTTCTTGCTCATCATAGTAAGAAGGGATAATTTCAAAAATTTTTTTTACTAGATTCTCTAGTTCATTTTCCTTGTCCATAATTTTTCACATCCTTTATATGCATTATACACCATTTAGGGCATAAAAAATACACCATACTGGTGCTTCTCTATGCCCTATTCAATTTAGCAAATCAGTCTTTTATTAGCAATCTATTATTTCAATCCAGCACCTACATGAGGTACGGCTATGAAATCATTCTTTTATAGCGTTTGTCCTTCTTCCAGTACATCTATTGCATTAGCATATTCATGTAAACCCTTAAGATACTCGTATCCTTGCTGGATAAAATTATTACTTTGAACACTTATATCTGGGATAAATTTATAATGCTCTGTTTTAATCAAGTATGCCTTGTCACTTGTTTGATAAATTCCAACAGTAATACCGATACTATCTTTATCTCCTTGTACAGATAAAATTTTTATATAAGCATCCTTTATGAGCAAATCTTTATTGATTTGATAAGGTATATCACCCTGTTCATGTATTGCAATATGATAATCTGTAGATAAAAAGTAAGATAGATTTAAATTTTTATTAACTGATAAAGCCATTGTAATCTTCACTCCTTCGTATTTTAATAAAATCCTTCAATTTTAGAAATGTAATATCCATGTGATTCTAATACATTTCGTACAGTAAATGTATTATCTTGCATAATAACTTCTCTAGGTGCAATAATTTTCAAAGACTCATTAGACATAGAAATAGAACACTCTAAAATTTCAAATGTATTACCCGTATTGCTTATATTTATTAAGCTAATACTATTTGATGTGGTAGAGGTAGCTATACAGATACTTTTTAATTCTTTAAACATAAATGTTACATGCAACATCTTATATTTAAGCGGATTTTTCTTTAGTTCTAATATACTTTGGTCTTTAACTTTAAAACTATCTCCACTATATATTATATCTGTATTATTTATCTGATTAGGCGTTACAACTATATCAAATCTATCACATTCAAAAGATACATTGTTATTATACTGACGAGTATTGATGAATGGGTATTCTGATGTTTCCAGCATTCTTACCCCAAAAGCTATTGAGATACTATTATCTTTTAAAAAGGTGTTATCATGTATTTCACTCTCTACCATGCCATAAAATCTTGCAAAGCAATCATCTTTACTTAGCGTATTACAATTTTTAAAATTATTATTATGAATCTTCATATAAAAGCAATTTTGATTCGTTCCAATCCCTACTCCACCACATTCTTCAATTGTGTTTTCAGTAATAGTGATACTTTTTGAATGTGAGTTAATGTATATTCCAACTTCTTCTATATCTGAAATAACATTCTCTTTAATGATAAAGTCTTGCATAGGTTTTGAAAGTCTTGAATATATACCTCTACCACAAGCCCGAATAATATTTTTTGATATACTGCCATGAATAAAATTACCATAGCTTATGCCTGCACGAGTGCACCCTACAATTTCATTCCCCTCAATATAAATATATTCACTTATATCTGTGTTTGAATGGCTACCAAATGCTGTAGGAAAAGCTGAGTAAGTTGAGTTTACAAGCTTACATTTATTATTTACTATTTTTATGTTTTTACACTGTGTTCCATCTGCGTTTGCATTTGATGCCCCTACGCAAGCATCCTCTATTTGTACAGCTTCTCTATGTGCCTCTGTTTCAGTTCCTGGTATATCATATGTCGGATTACCTATCCAACCATCAAACAAACAATTATTAATAGTAACATCTTCACATCCTGTTATTTCTATAGCATGTGCTCTAAAAACATCCTGTATTCTAACATTTTCTATCGCAATATTACTACCATGAGCGATAGTTATACCTTGATTACCCCAATCGCCTTTATTTAAGAATATATCTCTATACTCTTGATTAGGCGTACAAAGTATTGTCCCACCTGAAATTTTAATATTGCTTTCACCGTTATATGCTGTTACGATTTCGCCAAGGTCATAGTTAGATAATACACTTGTAGAACCAGTTAATATGTAGTTTATTAAAACAGCTTCATTGTGCATCTCTAGTGTAGTATTACTATAGACCTTTATTTGTTTTGTTACCTTGTAAATACCTTCTGGAATGTATACTTTTTTAGATGCTTTTAAAGCATTTTGTATAGATTCTGTATCATCTACAATTCCATTCCCTACTGCTCCAAACTCTTTAATGCTAATAAACATTTCATCTACTTTATTTTTCAGTGGTACAAATTCTTTTTTTGTAGTCAAAACCATGCTTGAATCTATGGTTACATCTACATTTGTATTACTGCCAACTGTTGCAATCATGCTTACAAGTATTTCTTCCATCATGCCACTATCTGATGCAGCAATAAAATCTGGTTTGGTTGAGTAAGCGTAATTGTAAAGTATTTCACCGACATCTGGATCCATAGCATAAAGCCCTGCCTCACGCCAAAAAAATCCTTGTTTTACGGAAGAAGTTAAGAGCTCACCACCTACCGTACACTGATTGTCATTTCTTTCAATCCTTGTCACATCTACATTTTGCTTTGGAGATACCACACCTTGAAGGTCTGATATTTCTCCTGTCATTGTTCCATCTCCAAGTACTAATCTAGTAAACTGGATAGTGGCACCGCCTACAGCCTTACCCATAAGGTTAATGCCCGCTTGTGTCATACCACTTCTATCAAAGTTTGCCATTTAATTCCCTCCTATCGTAACTTTCTTTACTGTTCTTACATATGTTCCTACATACATTTCATTGTTGTTTTGCACATTAATGGTAACTTGGTTACTTGGCGTAATCGTTGTAATCTTACCTACCCTTGCAACGCTACCCATATACATAGGTTGGTGCGAAGTTCTTACCAAGCCTATACTCATATCAATATTACATGGAATGCATTTTCTAAGGTCTTTTCTTAAGGTTTTAATACTACTTATTTCATTTGCACTTGTATCTATTCTTAATACGTTATTTTGAATGTTGTATTGATATCTATCTTCACCTAACATAGCAGTTAACTTATTTCTTAACCAAAATTTATTGTAGGGCATATAATTTAATAATCTATTTAATACCCTCATTTTCCTATCTTCTAAACCTTCATTCGGCAAAGGATTTATATGTAACATTTTTTCTCTGCGCTTTACACCCTCTTCAGTAGAAGTTATTATAAACTGGTCCTTGATAAGATTTATTATCTTTTCATTAAGTATCCCTAGTTCTTGTTCCTCAGTATCTGCTAGTACTTGGAACTCCTTTACTCCTCGAATTTCATCTATCCAATAAGATTTTATTTTTCTCAAATATTTTCCACTCTCCCAAGAATAGCTATATTATCAGTGGGAAGCACCACATTTTGAAAACTCCCATTAATGGATGTTCTTTGAATATCCAATACACCATCTATATTAAGAATCCTTGTATCAATATAGCTCACCCTAACAACAATACAGTCTGTATTTTCCCATGTCCTATTTAGCTCATCAAAATAACCTTCTATAACTTCTCTAACTTTGTCTTGAATATCTTCCCATAAGTACCCATCTTGTAATGTGATATTACATGCTATATTGATAATTGTTTCTGCAGCGCCCTCAACTGTAACATTATGACCTATAGGCGCAATTCCATAACCCTCTCCCTGTGCTTCTATAGGATCCATAATATTTTGTACATTATTAATTAATTGTACAGACGGCCTACTGTATGTAGTGTCTAAAATAATCAACTTTACTGTACCTGGTCCATTCCAAACAGGATAAACCTTTACGGCCCCTACACCATCTATACTTTTTGTTTTTTGTTTATAATCATCTGTATTGCCACCATAAGCTTCGCTTTCTAGACTATCAAAATAACGCTTTCTTAATAACTCATCATCTTCTACTTCCTCGCCTGGCACCAATACATCAGTTAATTGAGCGCTTGCAAGATTCTTGATATACTCTATTGGCAGTAATGTACCCACATAATCATTACCTATGCGCCCATATTGCTCACACTGTAATTCATAACTTGTACTGTCTATCTTTCTTACAACACTATATGTTGTCTCTTCAATCCGAAATCTTGCACCTATAGGTACACTTGTATTAAATATACCTTTTCTTAATGCATGCGTTGCGTTTTTGCGATAAATTCCTCTCTCTGCACATCTTCTTGTTAGGTCTTCACCTTTACTTGTATCTGCAAAAGTCATATCCCGTATAGCCTCAATCTGCATATAAGCTTCAGCTAGTTCAAAACATGCTGGTGCTAGTGCTAAATAGATAGGACTGCCTTCTCTTTTATCCATATCATTAGGCACACGACTTAGTGCTCTTTTTAAAATTTCTTCAAAGGTCATACCTTCACCTCACTTTCTATAGAAATATCTCCATGTAAGGTTACTGCAGTAAAACTTACGTGAAGCCCATCTTCAACATCGGTTATAACTATATCCTCTATAGCTGATATCCTATCATCTGCTAACAAACATTCATTAAGCAATCTAGGGAGCTCTGCTTTTGCTAAATCTTTAGGCTTGCCTATTAAGTTATTTATCTCCTCTCCATAATTCCAGCTAAAAATTAAGTGTTCATATCTACCTGTTTTTAACATAAGATAAATGCTTTGTTCTATAGCTTTTTTATCATCTATCATTCCTAATATTTTCTTACTTTCAAAATCTATATAAAAAGTTTTAGAAGGCATAATAT
>ERZ791765.1401-NODE-1401-length-14800-cov-27.341472_pt1 | contig 14800 bp, 10 predicted proteins | sample MGYA00509949_ERZ791765 | MGnify/ENA primary metagenome ERZ791765 (study PRJEB30046, sample SAMN00791980) | human gut metagenome | study: EMG produced TPA metagenomics assembly of the A metagenome-wide association study of gut microbiota in type 2...
TACACTGCGGAAAAACACCGCTCACAAAGCGGACGCCAACTTGCTAAAACACACCCGCGCATGCGGGGCAAACTCATGCTGCGTGTCGATCTTCTGTAGGATCGCCGGATCATCCCCGCGCATGCGGGGCAAACTGCGCCAATGAGAGCGCATTGTCCGCTGTGGTCGGATCATCCCCGCGCATGCGGGGCAAACCGATGATACAGCGAGTCCACGTCGATTTTCCACGGATCATCCCCGCGCATGCGGGGCAAACAGCCATGATATTGGAGACATACGCCCTTCGGTCGGATCATCCCCGCGCATGCGGGGCAAACGGTGTGTGGGGCACGTTCAACATCCGTGGCCACGGATCATCCCCGCGCATGCGGGGCAAACCCATCCGAAAACTCGGTTTCCGGCACCGCCATCGGATCATCCCCGCGCATGCGGGGCAAACCGCGCTGGAACAGGTTACGCATAATCCACCTCCGGATCATCCCCGCGCATGCGGGGCAAACTACCAGCGGCTGGATAGGGTCGGTGGCAACCTCGGATCATCCCCGCGCATGCGGGGCAAACTCGGCCTTGCCGGTGTCGTCGGACACCAGCGCCGGATCATCCCCGCGCATGCGGGGCAAACACCTGACTCTCGACGCGAAGCACGTGGAGATCCGGATCATCCCCGCGCATGCGGGGCAAACCAGGCGGTGGGAGAATCGGCCTGATTGCGATTCGGATCATCCCCGCGCATGCGGGGCAAACGGCGGGGCTTCCCTCGGAGTCCAGGCGCTTGCCGGATCATCCCCGCGCATGCGGGGCAAACGGAGTTGCCGCCGTATCGGTGCCTGACGGTCACGGATCATCCCCGCGCATGCGGGGCAAACGTCCACCTTCGCCCATGGTTGCTCGCTCGAGCCGGATCATCCCCGCGCATGCGGGGCAAACTGTTCCCGTTCTTCGTTCTTCTTCGTCCCATTCGGATCATCCCCGCGCATGCGGGGCAAACCTGTTCAACACATCTGACGAACTCATGCGAGTCGGATCATCCCCGCGCATGCGGGGCAAACCACGTCTACATCCGACCGAATCGCCTTACCGACGGATCATCCCCGCGCATGCGGGGCAAACATTCGACCTAAGTATCGCACGAAAATTCACGTCGGATCATCCCCGCGCATGCGGGGCAAACACGGCATGATACTGGAAGGGTTGGATACACCCCGGATCATCCCCGCGCATGCGGGGCAAACATCGGGTTGAGCACGAAGAACCCGGCGCACGACGGATCATCCCCGCGCATGCGGGGCAAACTAATGGTTCTTCACCGTGTCGTCCAGGATATCCGGATCATCCCCGCGCATGCGGGGCAAACCCTTGCCGGTGTTGACGATGTCGCTCACGCTGCGGATCATCCCCGCGCATGCGGGGCAAACTTCGGATTACCTGACCGGCGAGCATGGGTATTCGGATCATCCCCGCGCATGCGGGGCAAACCTGTCCAGCCAGAGTCCGTCATGGTCGGGGAGCGGATCATCCCCGCGCATGCGGGGCAAACAGTCCGATTTTATGCGAAAACTCTTGAGCGCTGGACCCTCAATAATTGGATTCGCACAGTGGCTCCAATCTTCGTACTATTGTTCCTGCCTCCAGTCATCGGCCAAAACGCCTATATCGAGAGGCACTACTCCAACCAGTCTTTTTCTTGGTTTTCAAAACTCCATTACGCTTCTGCTTTTGACTTGAGTTTGGTCGCATAATCAGCTTTAATCCATCATAATCCGCTGGCTCCCATTCTTGCCCATGTGTTCTGAAGTCCAAACCTTGTTCGTTATTGGAAGAGTACACCATGACGGCACGCCCTTCGCCAATATTCTCCAATATCTGCTGCCACAGCAGCTCCCGAACACGAGCAGAAACTTTGCCTACATAGACACCAGGGGATACCTCAAACAGCCAACGTGTCAAGTGTCCACGCAGCTTCGGAGGGGACACTGTAAGTACGATAACAATCATTATGAGCCCCTATGCTTCTGCTTGTTTGCTCGATTGTCCTATATCTTATACTGGCATATCGTCCGCACTAGAATTCGCCATCTTCCACGTCAAAATCTACATGCAAATCCCCATCATCATTGATGAACATGTCCGATTCGACTGAGTAATTTTTGCCGCTCGCTCTATATCCCGAAGCCCCAGTCCACAACTGCGTCGTAATATCTTCAACTTCCGGAGAATCCGATTCGGCCTCATCCGGAGTCAATAACAACGAACGTATATCCTTCACACAACGTTGCATAAATTTCCCATCTTTCATTCTGTCTCGTATGCCTCGACGAGCCGCGACGGATACATCATCAACTTGCTGTGCCACTAAATCAAATGCCAGAGGAATCGTGATATCCACTTTGTACAAATCTGCAATGTCATAGACAAAACTTCGCTCATTTCTTGCGTGAACGAACCCCAATCCAGGAGAACACCCAAGAGCAACGATAACTGCATGCACCACACCGTACAGAGACGTATTAGCAGCAGACAACGCACGATTCACCTCATCCGCATCATCGAAATCCGTGACTTTGTACGATCGCCCTGACCATATTACCCCGGTACGTTTTGATTCTCGCTCATACGCTCGGCGAACTCGTGTTCCCTCTTTACCAAGTAGTTGTTGCATGGTAAGACCATCAGTTGATTCATCAGGAAACCGCATCGCATACATCTTCCGAGCCACTTTCACACGGGTGCGCTCGGAAGACACCAACTTGGCCTGCGCTTCCAACAATCTCGTGGATTGCGCGAGAGAGGCCCCGTGACAGTAGTAGCGAACACCATGCTCTCCCACCCATATGCATGTGGATCTCGACTCGGCCAACAGACAAATAGCGGCATAAGTAATGTTGCTACCTGGTCCTAGCATCAGTACGCTCAACGTCGCGGCGGGCACATGCACCGTTCCTCGTGCATCAGTTATTGTCACAGCATTGTCGGCACGATTGACTACACAATGCTCCGCGTACAGAAATGTCAAACGATCTTGCACGCGGAGCAACGACTGCAACTCAGGTGGTCGAACACCAGGTATGCCGCTCATGACCGAGGCTCCTTGCGATGATCGTCAGCCAAGGGCACCAATGTCAAAAGACCGAATCCATAGCCTTTAGCACGTCCGATCCCCTCGATCAACGACCGTCGAAGCAAGTCCGGATCATCCACAACCAGTACGCCATCATAGGTGGCCGAAGTCAATGTAACTGTCGAGCCCTTACGTCTGAACTTCTCCCGAACCGAATGTCTAACTAATACCTCAGGTAGCTCAAGCCTATTGATCGGCATATGGAATCCGGCACGCCGAGCCTGATGGAACAACCATTCTTGCTGTTCTTCGGCCCTGATGATGCCCGTGCGCTTGCCGCGTTTACCCGGCTCTCCGGACAGCTCGGAATGTGTCGGATTCGCCTTGAGACGGAATCCCCATTCCTGCCCGCATTCCAATCTCGACAGGAACGGTTCATATGAGCATGTCGAAATATCGACAGTTCCAACTCCAAGTTCCTGACGCAGAATTTCCGCATCCGGGACATTCGGGGAGACGATATACAGTCGACTCGGTTGCCCGGTACGTCCCGGGTCAAGCCGCCACAATACTCGGGATGAGTCGGTATCACCATCGGTAGCCCTAGCAATGATAGCGTGCATCCTCTCCAGTGACGCCAACGCTCGCATCGCAAGACGATGCCTCGGGTCAATCATGGCTCTGGTGAATATTGTCATTGTTCCTCTTCCTCTTCTGCATTTGCCACCGCATCGAAGAATGCGTCGTCATCGAGCACCGACTCGGATTCACTCGGACACGTATCGTCGCCATCCGCGGGCCCTAGTTCGGGAACAGTAGGGCGAGGCGACGCTCCATCATCGAGTCGCATGTATCGCCGCGGCTTCCACAGCCGTTTCTGCTGGCTGAAACTCACCGGCTCATCCATAAGCTCATCCACGAATCCCAGCTGACTTCCCTCCCCGGGCAATGGTTCCACGATGATGGGCAAGAAGTCCGGCTTGCCGAAGGTCAATCTATGCATCACCCGATACTGGTATCGTTCCGTGGCTTGCCATGGAGCCTGCCGCAGTGCATCCTCTAACCCAGCGTCCGATATCCACGCATGCACAGGACCGTCTGGCGGGCACGATCTTCTGCCAAGAAACAGTTGGTAGTACGGGGACGCCAGTGCAAACCGGTATCGTTCAAGCTCAGCACGATTGGTGCTTTCTAGCCCAGCGAGAAACACCGCATCCTGCAGATAGTATCTGCGCGACAGAGGAAGCATGTCCCCGTCATCGGTACGGGCCGTCTGATAATCGCTCATGACGGTGCCCGGTTGGTCTACACGCACACCAAACCGTAGCCCGTCGAACCGTTCAAGCGATTCGTCGCGCCCGATTCCTAGCGCTGCGGCGATTATGCCGATGACGCCGCTTTTGGTGGGCCATGCTTCGGTTTCGCGCCGGGTGAACCGGCTTCGCGCCCCCCACGACTGCATGGGTGCAGCCAATCGCATCAGTAAAACTGACATGGCTCGTTCACTCCTGAGTCAGACGATCCGCGACGGTTCGCTCAACATCGGCGACCAGGTCACGCAGCGACGTGGTTTTACCGTCGACCAAAGCATCCGCAGCCGCGGTGTCGTCGCCGATACGTACGACCCAGGTCTTCACCGGTGTGATGCCATAGGCCTTGTCCAGGTCCTGTTGGCGCCGCACCAGAGCCTCAGTCGCATGCTGCACATAATCCGGTACGACAGGCCGCTCAAAAGCACCAACCAAGTTCACCGCCTGCGTATCGCGCAGATTGACCACGATGAGATCCGGCAGAACATTCTGTCCAAAAGTATTAATCTTGCCCTGCGGCACACTGGTCAGGAATGCTTGCGCAAATGCGGAGACTGCCTTTGCCGTGGCGTTGACATCGCCCAGCCGGTCCTGCAGCCGGTTGGCGTCTACGTTCGCGTACCGATAGAAAGTGGCGGCGTTGAATTCAATCTGTCCCATCATGGCTGCTCCGGCATCGCCCGCCTCATCTTCTCCCCCGTTGCGCTGATTATCGTCCACCGCGGTGAAGAAATCAGATTCGGGCTCGACCGTTTGCACGCTGATTGCGTGCGCCACCTGAGCACAGGCATCCACATTCAAATTCGTGTCATCGGCAACCATGCGGCCGAACAACGCCACGTCAATGGAACGGTCATTGGATACAATCTGCTTGATGCGCTTTTTGTCACCTTTAATCGTTTTGGTCGGATTCTCGGTGTCAGCCGCTTCGATGGCAATATCCGCCAACTGGCCATATTGACGATTGCCTAAGAACAGCAGATACTGAGACTGCTTGGCACGATCATCATCAGTCTCGTCACCTTTTTTCTTGCGAGGCTTTTCCAGCTTGATACCGGCACCGCCCTGCAATACGGTTTCGGCGAGATCAGTTGCCTGATCCTCACCCAGATCTCCACGGCGTTCGAGGATACGGCTCGCTAGTTCCTCCACGACGCGCTTGGTGCGCACTCCCAGATCGTTCGGGTCAACCAGTTCCTTGAACAATTCGCGCGTCGGCCGCTTCCAAGCCTGACTAGAGACCCTAGCTCGGGTTACTCCACCGTATTCCACGGTTTTGGGGCTGCCTGTATCATCACGGTTGAGGTTGCCGGCGGCGGTGGTTTCCAGCGCGTGGATTTCGATGATAGTGCGATTGATAGTTGACATGATGTATTGTTCCTTTCCGGAAACGACGGCACTTGCTGCCGGATTGTCTATATACAAGACGTCGATGTGAAGACGTCATGGGTCAATAAGTCGGTAGATGAATAGAGATGAATCAAGGTTCAGAGCACTGAACTAACCATTCGGATTATCACTGGTCCTCGCGGCCCCATAGCCTCGCTGGAAGTCACGTCCCCATCGCAGTCGAACCGCATTGGCTCGCGCCCGTCCGGAACGCAGTCCTTCCAAGTCCTGAGCGAGCATCCCGTAATTAATGGCGATACGCTCGCGTCGGAGTAGTCGAATCAGGCCTCGCGCATGTCGTGTCAGTTCCTTCCAGCTGTTGGCGGTCTGCAGCCGGTCGAACATGCCACGGATGCCGTTCTCATTGAAATTGTCGTATGCCATACGGCCTACCGCAAAGCCAAGCGAAACCCCTGCATCGGTGTGCATCGACATATCACGAATCGACTGTTGATGCAGCGCAAATAGCGTGACAGCCGCATAGATGGCATGTTCTTGCGGCGTTGGCGTACCGGAATTGGTGGAATCGTATCCCCTGATCTCGCAATCCTCCGTATCCGGCAGAGTCCATGCGAATACATCGGGAGCATCTCCGATTTCATGTCCGACGCTGTGTCTGAGCTTGGCTATGGCTGCGGTCGCGTAGGCGCTGTCGCCCAAATACCCTTTCTCACTGCCACTGCCGTTGGCAAGCCGACGCACTCGCCCCGACACCCATATGCCAAGCGGCGTGAGCCGTATGGTCGAAGGCTTGCCTTGACCGGATTGCTCCATATGTTGTTCCATTATTCGTTCTCTCCTTCGTTGGGGACATCGGGGATAAGCTTGTTGATCTTCCCTCGGTACCAGATTTCGGCAAGCGCCACGCAGTAATGTGTGGTCGTCGATGCGCCGGTCTTCGGGTTTCTGCGGGTGACGTCACGGCCAACGATCGCACGGGAGGATGCCTGAGCGGCGATCTGGTCTCCGAGCCGGAACAGGATGCGCCGTGCAATCATGCTCCATTGCTGCCGGACATCTTCCGTATCGGTATCGGAGTCAAGTCCTTGCACCCACTGTCGAAATGCGCTATCGAAAGCAGTGTACCCGGCGTCCGCGGCCCGAGCTCGTGGTCCGTCTACTGGCAATCCAGCAGCGATAGCTATGTTCCCCGCCAGATTTCGTAACTCCTGCACACCGGTATCCACCATACCAACCGCATCGCGGACGACTCCTCCCAATTCAGGATGCTGCGAGGATAGCACCGTCAGATTCAAATCGAGTACATCGTCCACAGTGGTGTCGACCACGGCTTCGTTGCTGCCGTATTCGACACCGAACGAATGCAGCCGGACTGGAAAATCACCAATCTTGACTTTGTCCAACCATCGCAACGTAAGAGGACGCAGTGATTCGGAAGGCCCTTCTCTGTGCTCTTTCCCTGCTTGTTCATCGGCGACCAAGGTCGGCAATCCGCGCCACAGTGCCCGTGCGGGATCATGCTTGCGCGGCATGTAGACCAGCGGCATCTTCAACGTCTTCTCCTGAGCGTTACTGCGTCTCCAGGCGGTCATCGTCTCGTATCGATGCGCGTTCTGAGGCTTCAACCTGTCGCCATTGCAAATGAGCACCCCAGTAATGGTCTCACCGTCATGAGCGAGCAACACACGTCGGGACTGCCATGTCAACAAGGAAGCTGGCCCAATGAAGCTACCAGCTTCGCCTGTCCGGTCCATCGGTTGGTCAAATCCCGGTTCAGCCTGCTCGGTCAATGGCTGGCGTTCCCAGATCGGGGCGTCATCTTCAACAGACCAGGCCGCACCACCATCGCCGGCGTCGAACACGTCGGCGCTGGCATAATTGAGTATCAGCGTCTTCCACAGGTCAGAACCTTCAATGAGATCCCCACCCAGATGCCCTGCCCATGCCACGCCGATGGGGTAACCTTTGCCGCCTTTGACGCGTGGGTCTCCCACCGCCCCTGATTTGATTCCGGACGGGTCAAACGCTTGCAACGTCACCAGCCATCGAGCCGCCTCCGGGACGCCCATCGTGGCAAGACCCTCACCACTGCGTGTGGTGAAGAACTTCTCGCCATTGGGCACATCTAGCACGAGACGTTCCAGTCCGGAGACCTCGTTCTTCGCGGTGTGCAGACCGGCGACCTGATAGAACGGTGCCGTATCGTCGAATAGGTCGAACCGGTTCCTGTAATAGTCGCAATAATCCATCAGCGCATCACAAGCATTTCGGGTTTCAACACCATCGTTGAACAGGGTCTTCCAGTCCGTAATACCAGAACCGCGAAGATGGCCGAACGTTCCATAGATGATTGCAAGAAGCAAACGGCACAGCGCAAAACGTTGCAATGGGATATCACCATCGATGCTGCGGATTTCATTCGCCTGCGCAAAGGCCTCCTTGATAGACAGCTGGAGGAATGAACCATCGGTCATCGTCACTGGAATCCATGGACGGTCCATCAGATTGAATGAGATATCATTTGCTGGCATCTGTTTGCCATCCCTTCCTCGTTGAATAGCGGACCGTCAATGTCCTAGTACCAATTCTCGCACCATTTGCATCCCATTCAGGGATTTGATAGACGGCGGTTCCATTCTCGTCGAGAGCGATCATCAATTGCCCTGCAAGACCACGTTCCAATTGCATGTAGTCGAACCAACGGTCCGGTGTGGCTCGTTCGAAGGCCGCGATAACGTCATCGAGGTTCATATAACTCAGGGAAGTCCGACTCAGAGAGATGGTACATGACAGTATGTCTCGCACCTGTTGTCGGGTCGGGACACCGAAACCGGTCGGGAGCATCCGCTCCGATTCGTCGAATCCGCACCAAGATGGCAACATGAGTTCGCCGTTCCGTTGCTGCAACACGATGACTTCGAACGAGTCCTCGCTCTCACGGACGCCGGCACGGCCCTTGCGTTCGTTCGCCTTACCAGGAGTATCAGGGTCGGTCATGGCGACCTTGAGCCAATTGTTGATGTCGAAAGCATCCTGCATGCGCTGTGGATTGAAAATTCTGAAGCTCTCAGCCATTGTCTCACTGCTGTGCCGATCGGATTCCAAACGCTCCTTCGCCGCGCACTCTCCGTGATTGCCATCCTGCCATGATTCCGGACATACCATCTTCCTCCCATACACTGTCTGCACCAGTCGGGGAATGTCACTCGGAATGTTCAGCTTTCGAACCGCTCCCGGTTCCATGTTCAGCACCGCGAGCGAACGCATCAGCAAATACGGCTGGTATACCTTGTCCACACCAGCCGAGAACTGTGGCGGCACATCAGGATTCCACTGACTGACCCCGGTGATTACCAGTCGTGCCTGTCGTAGTGGTTCCGGACGCAGGTTTTCCCCGTCTCCACGATGATGACGGTGGAGACGTCCCGCACGTTGCAGAATCAGGTCGATCGGCGCGATGTCGGTAATCATCAGGTCGAAGTCCACATCAAGCGACTGCTCCACAACCTGCGTGGCCACGACGATGCCAGAACGACCTTCCACAGAACCGTGTTTGCCGTATCGGTCGATAAGTTCCCGATCGATGCGGGCACGATCGACAGCCAGGAACCGGGAATGGTCCAGCATGATGTCCATATCATCGCCCATCGTCTCAAGTAGCATCTGATAGGTAGCCTGAGCACGGCTCACTGTATCGCGGATGATGACCGCGCATCCACCATCGCGGAGATTTTTCCTCAGCAACGAAACGAGCGTCTCGTCACCGTCGTCTATCAGTGACACTTCGATGTCGGTGGCACGGCCGGATGGTTCAGGTGCCGCCGTAATAGGAACACCGTTCGCCGTAGCGACCGAAATCAGCGGATACCGCAGATCTGGTTCGACGGAGACCTCATCATTGTTCTGTACCGCATCCTTCCTCTGCCTCAGGGGGATACGCCGCGGCGGCGCGATATTCTCAGCAGATACCGGCGGGATTCTCGACGGCAAGGGAATCCTTGCCGGAAGCGACAAAGCATACTTCGAAGGCCTGACTGGTTCCGCCTCCACTTTGGAAGCGGCCGATGCCCCATTCCTGTAGGCATCCAGAAAAGCCTGGCGTTTCTCCTGCGGCAGTGTCGCACTGAGCATGATGACCGGTACGCCGTAGGCACCCAGCCAAGACAGTACCGTCTCCATGTACACATTCATATAGGCGGTGTTGGAATGAATCTCATCCAGAATCACAACCTTGCCAGCGAGCGCTAGATGCCGCAACACAACATATTTGCTACGTAGTCCGGCCATCAGCACCTGATCGATGGTGCCAACAACAAAGTCGGACAGATTGCCTCGCCGCCGGCCAGTCAGCCATGAGTTGACGACAGCCTGCATGGTCGAATGGTCGTCGTATGCACGATACTTCCCATACCGGCCGTTCTCGTCGCATTCGGCATCGACGGACCCGACAGATGGCTCAGACAAATCCATTTCGGTGTCAAGTCTCTCTCCGCCGTTGTCGAACCATTGTTCACGCAGATGCTCGTACTCGTCGTTGAGCTCGTTCTTGCCGTGGGCCAAGAATAGCGAACCGATCTGTCCCCGTTCATCGGCCGGTAAATGCCCCACCCAGTCCAACACACGTGTGAACATCGCATTGACGGTCGCCTGACTGGGCAGTGCGTAATAGATGCCTCCGCAGTGGAATCGTGCGGCAAGTATTTCCGCCGCAATCAATGCCGCTTCAGTTTTGCCTTCGCCCATATTGGCTTCGACGATCATCAATCCCGGCGACTCCATGGTCCTGGCCAGACGGGCCGCCTCACGTTGCATCGAACGCATACGCGCTCCGGGAATGGAGAAGCGCTCGGCGAACATCTCATCGGGAGACTCCCCCGTTGCGAGCGGGGTCCATGGCCCGGGAATCCTCAACATGCGCCATGCCTTGTCCGCCCGTCGCCTCGCATCAAAGACCTGTTCGTCCACAGGACCCTGATTGAGAGGGAACAGTCTGCTATCGCTGGCGATCCAATCGGCCATGACCACCATTGATGTCAGCAGTATCTGCGTACGTCTGCGCAAGGAGCGGTTGCGTAGTGTATAGAGAATCGGCTGAGCATGCAACGTATCCGAGACCCAATCCAGCAACTCATTACGAATCGCGGTCCATGCCTTATCTCCCATGAACGTTTCCCTGCGGAAGCTTTTTCCTCGTTGTGAAGGATCGACCAGTGCCTGTTTATCGTCGGTCAGGGACTTACCATGATGGCCTGCTACAACGCATGCAACACCGTAGGCGAACGTCCCCGGCTCAACCGGGAACCCCTGGCTGCAGAACCACTCGATCACAGCTGCATATCCGACGAGCTCATGCCGATACTCCGAACGCATCGGATCTTTGCCGACGATTGCCTTAATGGACAGCTTGGTCTGCTTCACCTTGTCAGCGAATTTGGTGCTCTGCACGATAAATGACGGAGCCCCTTTACCAATATCATGAATCGCAGCAATGAACTGATATAGTTCCTTCGCAACTTCACGATCGCCAATATCCTCAGCCAACAGCTCCTTGATGTTATCGGAGACGAAATCATCCCATACATGCAGCGCAACCTCACCTGTGTCCTCCAAATGCTGCCACAACTGCAGATAGCTGTCGTCATCCGTGCGCCCGTAAAATGCCGTTTTCGCCCAAATCGATAGAGCCTCCGGCGACAACGCCGTCTTGCCCTTCGGAAAATGAGTGGCCATATCATTCCCTCCTCAATCGTGCTGCATATTACGAGAAGTGCTGGGAAGACATTCATTTCTCCCAATCAACTTACTGATATAAAGCATACAAGATAACACCTTTATATGTCAACTCTCATTCAATACCCCCGCGAATGCGGGGCATCCATCAGCAGAAGAACTTTCATTCCTCCCTATCAACGGATCATCCCCGCGTATGCAGGGCAAACTCGTAGTCATGCAATAATAAAGGTCGGAAGGCCGGTGCCCTCCACCCTTTAAACCTTTTGGTCTGGTGGAAGGTTCCCGGCCTTTCGCCAGGGCATCCCCACAGATTCAGAGCACGGCACCATCAGATGACTTGTGCTCGCAGAAATCTTGGCCAACCCAAAATCTCCGCGAGCACTAAATACATTACGACCTCACGCCTTGGCGACCTCCACGGCCAGCTCGGCACCTTCCTTCACCTCGAAGGAGGTAGCCAGCGTCTCGTGGGCGATCAGGTCGCGGAACTGCTCGACCTTGGCCACATTGGCGGCCGGCACGGTCAGCACCAGGGCGATACGGTCCGCGATGTCCAGATCGGCAGCCTTACGTGCGTCCTGCACAGAACGAATCACGTCGCGGGCGTAGCCTTCAGCCAGCAGGTCGTCATCCAGCGCGGTGTCGAGGATCACGAAGCCACCGGTCGGCAGAGCGGCGGAGACCGAAGCGGCGGCCTCGGTGGCGTTCTCCTCCTCCACGCGGTTGATCAGCTCGTACTCGCCTTCGACCAGCGCAAGGTCGCCGGACGGCGTGGAGACCACCGGTGTACCGGACGCGGCATCAACATGCCAATCGCCGGACTTGGACGCCTTGATGGCGAACTGCACCTGCTTGCCGAGGCGCGGACCCGCCGCACGGGCATTCACACGCAGCTCGTGAACAATCTTCAGACCGTGGGCGGCGGCGTCTTCCAGAGTCGAGAACTCAATGTTCTTAATATTTAATTCAGACTTCAGCAACTCGTCGTACGCCTTGACGGCGTCCACGTTCTCGACCACCACGGTGAGCTTGGAAAGGGGCTGGCGCACGCGGATCTTGGCGGCCTTGCGCAGGGACAGGGTGCCGGAGACGACCTCACGCACCTTCTCCATCGCGTCCACCAGAGCCGGATCGTCGACCAGCACACGGCCGAGTTCGGTGTCTTCACCGGTCTTCTCGTCCACCACGAACGGCCAATCGGCCAGGTGCACGGACTCGCCACCGGTCAGGCCGCGCCACACGGACTCGGCTTCCATCGGGGCCAGCGGCGCAAGCACGCGCATGAACGCTTCAAGCACGGTGTACAGCGTGTTGAACGCGGACGCATCCTCGTTCCAGAAGCGGTCACGGGTGTTGCGGATGTACCAGTTGGTGAGCACGTCGATGAAGTCGGAGACCGCATCGCAGGCGTCGGAAATCGCGAACTCGTTCAGCGACTTCTCCACACGCTCCACCAGGCGGCGGGTGCGGGCCAGCAGATAGCGATCCATCTGCGGCAGGCCAGTGACCTCGTCGGCACGCAGCTGGCGGGCGTCGAATCCGGCCCCGCCGTTGGCCGCGTTGGCGTACAGCGTGAAGAAGTAGTAGGAGCTCCACACCGGCAGCATAACCTGACGCACGGTGTCGCGAATGCCTTCGGCGGTGACGATCAGGTTGCCGCCGCGCAGAATCGGCGAAGACATAAGGAACCAGCGCATGGCGTCGGAACCGTACTTGTCAAACACGCCGTTCACGTCCGGATAGTTGCGCAAGTGCTTAGACATCTTCTGGCCGTCGGAGCCGAGCACGATGCCGTGGCAGATCACGTTCTTGAACGCCGGTCGGTCGAACAGGGCGGTCGCCATGACGTGCAGCAGGTAGAACCAGCCACGAGTCTGGCCGATGTATTCCACGATGTAGTCGGCCGGGAAGTGCTGTTCGAACTTCTCCTTGTTCTCGAACGGGTAGTGGAACTGCGCGAACGACATGGAACCGGACTCGAACCAGCAATCGAGCACATCGGAAATACGGTGCATGTGCGACTTGCCGGTCGGGTCGTCCGGGTTGACGCGGACCAGGTTGTCGATCCACGGACGGTGCATGTTGATGTTGCCGTCCTTGTCGCGCGGGTAGTCACCGAAGTCGGCCTTGAGCTCTTCGAGAGAACCGTAAACGTCCACACGCGGGTACTTCGGATCGTCACTCACCCACACCGGAATCGGGGAACCCCAGAAGCGGTTGCGGGAGATGGACCAGTCGCGCGCGTTGGCGAGCCACTTGCCGAACTGGCCGTCCTTGACGTTGCCAGGGATCCAGTTGATTTGCTGGTTCAATTCCAGTAGACGCGGCTTGATCCTGGTCACGGACACGAACCAGGAGGAGACCGGCTTGTAGATCAGCGGGGTGGCGCAACGCCAGCAGTGCGGGTAGGAGTGCACGTAGCTCTTCTCCTGGAAGAGGATCGCGCGGCGCTCTTCCGGAATCTCGGCGAGCGGGCCATCGCCGGCGCGCAGGTTGCGCAGGATCGGCAGGTTGGCGTCGAACACGAAATCACCCTCGTAGTCGGGGCACTGCGCGGTGAAGCGGCAGCCATCGTCGAGCACGTCGGTGCTCTTGATGCCCTTAGCGTTCAGCGTGTTCATATCGTCTTCACCATAGGGAGCCTGGTGAACCAGACCGGTACCTTCAACGGTGTCGACGTAGTCGGCGGTGAAGATCGTGTAGCCGTTCGGGCCAGGCACGTGGCCTTCGGATTCGGCCTCGTCACCCGCGAAGTACGGGAAGACCGGGTAGTAGCGGCGGCCTTCCAGCTCGGAGCCCTTGAGCTCGCGCACGACCTCGTAGTTCTCGCCGAGTTCCTTCTCATAGTGCGGCAGCAAATCCTTGCCGAGGTAGAACTTCTTGCCAGCGAACTTGCCTTCGGTCGGGCGGACCTCGACGTAGTCGATGTCGCCGCCGACCACGATGGCGAAGTTGGTGGGCACGGTCCACGGGGTGGTGGTCCAGAAGACGGCGTAGGCGTCGTCCTCATCGCGCATCTTCACGGCCACGGACACGGTGGTGTCCTGGCGGTCCTGGTACACGTCGGCGTCCATGCGCAGCTCGTGCGCACTCAACGGCGTGCGGTCCTTCGGGCAGTACGGCAGCACGCGGTAGCCCTGGTAGGCCAGGCCCTTGTCGTAGAGCTGCTTGAAGGCCCACATCACGGATTCCATGTACGGGATGTTCAGGGTCTTGTAGCCGTGCTCGAAGTCCACCCAACGGGCCTGACGATGCACGTAGTTCTGCCATTCGTTGGTGTACTTCAGCACGGAAGCGCGGCAGGCGTCGTTGAACTTGTCGATGCCCATCTTCTCGATCTGGTCGACCG
>ERZ791765.1402-NODE-1402-length-14774-cov-6.375229_pt1 | contig 14774 bp, 11 predicted proteins | sample MGYA00509949_ERZ791765 | MGnify/ENA primary metagenome ERZ791765 (study PRJEB30046, sample SAMN00791980) | human gut metagenome | study: EMG produced TPA metagenomics assembly of the A metagenome-wide association study of gut microbiota in type 2...
TGCATTCCGGATGCTGCAGGGCGTAATCCCGCAGCCGGTAATAATGGACCGTCATGGCATAACACTCCGTACGACAGGCATGATGACTGTACGTCATCAGACAGGCAGCAATGCCGGCGGCTTCCGGGCTCATTTCAGCGCGGTTGCCGTTCATGACATTGAACAGTACCCATATTTCGTCATCATCGTCATCCGGTTCGGGTGCCATAAATGCCCCGCCGTTGTTCAGAGTGTACAGATTCCAGATACCACCGCAGTAGTCTTCGCTCAGACGGTCCATCCAGCCGAAAACACGGGGCTCCAGGGTCACCCACTGTGGAATGAGACCAAAGTGCTGCGGCCAGAAGCTGATGCGCTGTTCATCAGGGACTATGGTGGCAACCAGCTGAGGCTGGTCATTCCCTGATGCAGCGGTTACGGAAACAGAAGGAGTGGTGGAATTATGCGAGACGGTTGTCATGAGATTATTCCTTATAAAAAGTAAATGAATGGAAGAAACCCCGGGGGAAGGGACAAACGTGAGTCAGAACTGCGCTTTCAGGGAAAAGGCATCAGCACATGCTCTCCAGCAGCGTTTCAGCCATTACCCACAATGCGCGATTGAGCTTAATGTCGGTGTCGATGCTGTGAATGGCACGGGTGTGGATACGTTTTCCTCTGGCACTGCGACCGGAAATTCCGCCTTTCAGCATATTCTCCTGGATGGTCTGATAAGCACTCCACAGGTCCTTACCGTAATCCTCCCGGCGTCGTGGTGTCAGAATGTCGGCGGTGGTGACGGGCTGATGTTCGTCACCATAACGGTAAGTCAGTGCCGCCTGTGCCAGCGCCTGGCGTGCCGGTGGCGGCAGGACCAGCGACTGCATGGCATCACGCTTTTCCTCAATCCGGTCAAACACGCCCACCACTTCGTAAGCACCTTCTATGACCCTGTCCACCACGTTTCCCCGGTGTGGCACCCGGACTTCTCCCAGCGACTGACCGCAGACCAGGCCATTGGTACAAATGGCACGAAAATATCCGGGTAACATCTGGTAGCTGGATGAACCGTCATGGGAGTTGAGCAGAATAATTTCAGGGACATGCTGACCGGTTATCTGCCCGGCCCGCCGCAGACGCAGCATGTGTTTTGTGTATTCCCGGCGGCTCTGGTCGCGCACGCGGGTCTGGCAGGCAAAGAACGGCTGAAAGCCTTCCTGCTGCAGATTTTCCAGGACGGTGATAGTGGGAATGTACGCATAGTGTTCACTTCGGGAGGTATGTCGGTTTTCCCCAAAAATACTCGGTACATGGCGCATCAGTTCTTCGTGTGTCAGCGGACGGTCACGGCGTATCTGGTTTACATGACCAAAACGACTCGCTAATCGCATTATTTGCTCCTTATGAATGAGTTAGCGGTATAAATGAAAAAGCCGCGTCTCCCGGAGAAGACGCGGCCTGATGGGTGAAATGAAGACGTTTATTGCCTGAGAATTCCCTCACTGGCGAGATACGGATTTAGCTGTTTTCCGGCATCAGGTTCAAAATTCCAGTACCGCCAGCGCAACTGACCTTCAGCATTACGGATAACCAGCCGGAAATGCGTTCCCTGGTCATCTTCAATAAGCACATTGCGGTAAGCTGTTGTGACGGCAACCGCCTGTTCGCGTGAGAAAGGGCCTTCGGGTAATAAACGTGATGTACAACCCGGCATATCTGTTGCTCCCTGAAAGTAAAAGGCCCCGGTCATGATGACCGGGGCCTGAAGGGGAGTGACCTGATTATCAGAAAGTCACATTCAGCGTGGCCTGACCGTTATAACCTTCAGCGCTGCTGCCGCTGACGCTGTGGGCATAACCGGCCTGAACGCCCAGGGTGATATTTTCCCGGACACGGGCTTCCAGTCCGGCCTGCAGGTCCAGTGACGTGCCATTCCGGGACGGTGAGAACGTCATGTTACTGCCGGCTGCGGCTGTACCCATGCTCATGTCACCCCGGGAGCTGAAGGTGCGGATAACAGAAGGCTGTACCCACCAGTTCACCGGCAGTTCACGCACACTGTGTTTTGCACTGTCGCGCAGGGTGTCACGGGATGAGGTGCCTTCACCAAAGGTCATATCGTTGTGGCTGCCCAGACGGAAACCGGCACGCACATGTTGTGCACTGCCATGCCCGAACTTCACATAACCGGCGTTATCCTGGCCGTCATCCAGGGAAAGTCCCTGCCAGGTATACTGCAGTTGTGGCTCCAGCATCAGGTTGTCAGTGATACTGAAGGGCAGACCGGTTTCCAGTGAGCCCAGCCAGCCCCAGCCCCGGGCGCGGAAGTCGTTATTGTCCGATGACGCTTTCATGCTGTGGCGGGTTCCCTGTGCCACAATGTCAGCCCACAGGCCGGAGGATGTGTGTACCAGATTCAGGTATCCGCCCAGACTGCCGGCATCATCCCGGACCGTGCCGGCGCGGGAGCCGTCATCATCCTTAACATCAACGGAAGAATGGCCTGCAGCACCATACACCCCTGTCGTCAGAGACATACCGGCAACCTCTGTTCTGAGCAGGTCACCCTCCAGACGGACGAAGCCATAGCTGCCGCTGCTTTCCGGCGTGGCCCCACGGGCAATACCGCCGTTGTTATCGTGCCCGAGATGACCGCCCTGAATGCTGAGACGGACGCTGTTATTTTCACCGTTTACACCGGTCTGATGGCTGCGGGAGCCTGCCAGAATCCGGTCATAGTCCATTGCCTGTGTCAGCATGGAGGCATACAGGGGGACTTCAGCACGATAAGCATTTTCACTGCGCAGGTACCAGTCTTCATCGCTGTCACGGTTCAGGGTGTAGTTAAAGGCGCCGGCCTGAAGCGGGCGGCTCAGGGCAAACGCACCTTCTTCTGTGGTGGCACCATTCTGTGCATCCACAACCCGGATACCCTGTCCGGTGGTTGCCACCCCGAGGTTACTGTTTCCGACATTTGTGAACGCAAGCCAGGTTTTGCCGGTTGCCTGGCCACCATTAATCACCAGCTGGTCAGAGGCATTGCTGCCATCAAGGCGAACACGCATATTGATGGTGCCCCCCTGACCGGTGAGGTTACTGGTGGTCAGTTTATGGAACGTTACCGGGGAGTCGCCTTTTGCAACAGCACGGCTCAGCGCGGCATCCGGTGTCGTCTGATTATCAAAGTGAATCTCTCCTGCGTTAACAATATCGCCGGTACTGACCACATCACCATTCAGTACCATGCTGGCGCCTTTACTGAGCTGTGTTCTGCCACTCAGACTTCCCCCGGCAGCCAGCGTCAGTGTTCCACGATATCCGACAGTGGTGTTGCTGGCCTGTCCCCCGGCATTAACCGTAAAGCTGCCGCCATTTTCCAGCAGCAGGCCGCTGGCCTGACCGGATATGCCATCAATACTGAACTTACCGCTGGCATTGGTCCCCTCAACAGTGGCACCACTGTCTGCAATCAGGGCACCACCGGATGTCATGGTGACACCTGTTGCCTTACCACCGGCAGACACTGCCAGGGTTCCGCCGTCATCCACCCGTGTTTTCTGCGCTGAATGGCCTTCCAGTACATCCAGGCGACCGCCGGACTCCAGAACAACGCCGTCAGCCTTACCGTTTTCCACCGTGAAATTGCCCAGACGGTTGCTGCCGGTGACGGTTGCCGCCGTACTGGTGACCAGTGCGCCTCCCTGCTTCAGGGTGACATTCGTGGCTGTACCACCGGCGTTCACCTGCAGCTTGCCTTTCTGGTTAACGGTGGTGAAATCCGCCAGACCACCTTCCTTGATAATCTGCCAGCCGTCACTGTTTACAACAGTGCCAGACGCCGTACCGCCGTTGTGCACATACTGGTACCCCCCATTCAGCGTGGTATCCAGTGCGTGACCATGTACAGTCTGGTCGCCGCCGGCATAAACCACAGTGGTATTTACCGTTCCTTCAGCAGCCACAATCTGACGACCATTTTTATTGATGGTGGTGCGTACGGCATCTCCGTAGACGGTCTGCCCGGTATCACCATTTTCTGCATCCGGTCCCCCTTCCGCGCCGGTATTCACAACCGTGTCGGTTGCCACTGCGCCGGATTTGACGGCCTGCCAGCCCTTCTCATTAATGACAGTACCCGTTGCAATCCCGCCTTCATGTACCCACTGCTCACCGCCGTTCAGAGTGGTGTTCACTGCCTGCCCCTGAAGGCTCTGTCCGCCTCCGGCACTGATAACCGTGTCTGAAACGCTTCCTCCGGCATTCACTCTCTGAAGACCACCACCGGTGACAGTAGTGTTGTTGGCGATACCGCCATTTTGTATCCATTGTCCGCCGGTATTGGCCTCGTTATCCGGCCCATACTCCAGACCGGTACTGATGGTCATTCCGTTGGCCGTACCGAAGACAATCTGGTTGTCATGATTTTCCAGTGTTCCGCCGCTCACGGTTTCTCCCGTCTGTACAACCGTGTCAGCAGCCAGTGCCGGGACTGATGTGACAGCAGCAAGAGACAGCGCAACCGCCACACCGGCGCGTTTTCCCCGTGAGCGGGCCAGTTCGGAGGTCACCACCAGGGTGCCCGTAATGTGATTCCATACCAGCCTGTAGCTGGTGTTCAGATGTCGTTTCATCAGCTTTTCCTTACAGAGGGTGAATAAAAAAGCCGGTACCCACAAATATGGGTACCGGCAGGTACAAAACAGCATGGTCAGATAAAGTGGTTTTTCCCGGACATAAATGCTTCTCCTCTCTCATCCGCCAGAGAAGTATCAGTCCGTTGTGTGCAATTCCGTTCTGCATGATGAAGAGATTCAGCTGCCTTTTCGCAGACCATTAACCACTATAAACGATCGATGGTAACGATCGATACCTGTTTTATCGATCGTTTTATTCTATTAACAGCAAGGCAGTCACGCAAGAGAAAGAGGTGGGTATGAGGTGTTTGTGTCATGTTTTCAGTTGGTTAACGCAATGTAATCAGGCATTTCCCCTGGCAGAGTGTTCAGAAGAAAATCCAGTTCCATACAGCGCGGGCAACAGAGACCACCGTGTCACGGACGACACGCAGAACCGTACGAGCCACAGAGGCAATACAGACGCTCTCCGCCGTGTCAAATATCCGGTCCACCGCACCGGTAAACTGTTCACGGGCCTGAGCGCGGACAGATTCCGTGCGCAGCTCGTCCTGCAGGCGGGTCATCAGGGGACTGGCGGCATGGTCGGGAAGTGCTGTCATGAGCGCACTGACCAGCGTATCCAGTTCCCAGCCGGTGCGGGCCGATACGGCCACAACCGGATGTACGGGCCGGAACAGCCGGAATACCGCATCTGTTTTCTCACGAATGTTCTGTTCCTGTGCGGGAGAAGGCTGAATACCTGCCATATCCCATTCATGGCAGGGCTCCGTTTTGTCGGCCTGCGTCACCACAAACAGCACCTGCTGATGTCCCCGGTGCAGGATGTGTCGCCAGAAATACTCATCCACAGACAGGGCACGGTCATCGGCTTTAATCAGCCACAGTACCAGGTCAAGTTCAGGCAGAATGTCACGGTACAGGGCTTCATACTCTGCATCCCTGTCCCGGCTCTCGCCCACCCCGGGTAGGTCAGTGATAACCATGCTGTGACCATGGCCACTCAGACGGAAGCGCTGCGCTTCCCGGGTGCCGGCGTGAACATCACTGACCGGGGTGACCTCCCCCTGAAACAGTGCATTACAGAGTGAGGATTTACCGGCCCCGCTTTTCCCCATAATGCCAATCACGGGTTCGTGGCTGGTGAGTTTGCGCAGATGTTCCAGGATGTGACGGGAAAGTGAGTAAGGAAGAGAAGAAAGTGGTTTTTCAATTGCCTCAATGGCATCAGACGGATTCATACATGTATTCCCGGTGAAAAAAGACAAAACCCCGCGCACCGGAAAGGTGGCGGGGGATTCACGGAGATAATATCTGTCTGAAATTATTTAGGATGCAGGTATCTTCAGATAATCGCACCCCCAGAATTTTATTCTTAATAGTTGAATAGTGGTATTTGGTTTCCCTGAGAGAATATAAAGATGAATCATGCTGTATTGAGTTTGATTCTATTTGTACTGAGACAGGTATCTTCATGATTATAATCAAAAGCCGGGTGGATTGGTCTGGCGCTAATTATTTTCTCGAATAAACTCACTAATTATTGTAACCATCCCAAAGGAGATGATTTTATGTATAATTGTGGTGAATCATATTCAGAATACGACATATCATTATCTGACGATGAAAACTATAACGATGACTATTATCGTGAGCGCCCGTGCCCGGGAGAAGTTTTCGGCTATGATAATACTGAGGATAATGATGAGGCGGCATCAGATTATGCATTAAAAATAAATGAAAACTCTGATTAATACGGGGGTAGCTGATAATAAGACAATCAATGACAAATATTAATGAATAAACATAATCAGGCGCTCAATACTTGATTTAATCTGGGCGCCTGATTAAAATCCGAGGTAACATATAATAATTTTCATCAAAATATTATTTATGTACTAACTAAGCTGGATTTGAAACTCTATTTCTGGGCATTTGTTATCACTTAATCCATTACTGATCCTCCTTCAGCATATGTCGTATCCGTTGAAGGATTTACGCATATCGGTAACGTCGGCAACGAGCCAGATACGAGTATCTAATGGGAGTGAAATCATCTTCCCCTCCCGCTCAGTTCACGGATCAACACCGTGAGCAGCTCTGGTGAAGGATTTTCCAGCGTCATTTTACCGTAATGGAATTCCACATAGCAGGAAGCCGCACAAGCAACTGATAATGCCTCCGGAGCAGGATCAGCTGTAGCACAGCGTGGGGGGTCGAAAAATTCGGAGAGGCCGGAAAAGATTGTGGTACTGTAGGGTCTACAATAGTTGGGGGCATTCTACGAGAAATACGGCCTTCTCTCTGCCAGAGGCGTAGCCATTTAAAAATAAGATTGTTATCAACGCCATGTTCCCGGGTCAGTTGTGCAACATTAGCATTTGGTCTCGAAGCCAGTTCAACCATATGAAGTTTAAATTCATTAGAAAATATCCGGCGAGTCCCGGAGCGCCAGTCTGTAGGTTTATCCATCAATAGAACTCCGTCTAATTTAGAAGGAGCTCTAACTTAGTCTGCAAGGAGCAGGTGTTACAGACGACACAGGCTTTACGCTGATATGACTTTCCGTGTCAAACCGGAATCTCTAATTTTGACGATTTTCTTTTTAGGTTTAATTCACTGAGGGCGACGTAGCAGTAGGTTGTTGTGCAGCAGACATTGCTATCCGGCCCATATCCCAGATAAAACCCGACAGCTCACGTGCAACAGCAACAATTCTAATATTGATATTCTTTCCTTTTGCCTGAAGTTTTCGATACCTCTTGCAAAGTCTGAGCTGAGCATCCCATGCTCTGCCAATAACAGGGCGGGGTAAATTTTCCTGCCTTTTTTGTATTACCGGACCGATGCGTGCCGGATACCGGTAACTCCACGCAGCCTCGACCAATAGCTTTCTGGCATAGCTATTTCCGGCTTTGGTAATGCTGCCCTAGTGTCTGCTTCCACCCGATGAATATTCTGATGGCGTGATACCAAACATTTAAGTGCATAAAAGTTTGTATATTTGTTGGACTTTATCTCAAAGCCAGAAATTTCAACATAAATACATAAAAGGGTTTTGTGAAACAAGAATCTGAGGCTGAATCTGCTACAGAGCTGGGTTCTATTCTGTTAAACTTGCGGTCAAAATTTTCCAAGTAAACCATAGGATATGGCATGAGTTCACTGCACACCAGTAGCAGCAGAGCAATAACATGAACATGCCAATGGAGAGCTGTACGCAAATGAACGCCGTAGAAATTGAACAAGCCATCACTGATCTTGCAGAGCAACCTTTTGATCCTATAGAGTTTCCTTATGCTTTCCTTGAAGCCTTTGGTAACAAAGAAACGACTATCAAACGCTTGCGCACCGGAGCAACGAACAAGTCCGATTTAGGTGGCGTTCTTCAGACCAATAACATTCACATTTTGGCTAGTAAAGAAGGGCAAGTAACACAAATGCTGGCTTCACTCAAGGCCAGCCCAGCAACAGGCAAGGCCAAGGCCAAATTCATCCTCGCCACAGACGGAAAAGACTTCGAAGCTGAAGATCTCATCAGCGGTCAGACTGTCGCTTGCGCCTTTAAAGACTTCCCCGATCACTTCGGCTTTTTCCTGCCATTGGCGGGTATTAGTACAGTTCGTCAGATCAGTGAGAACGCTTTTGACATTCGGGCTACCAGTCGCCTGAACCGTCTATATGTCGAGTTATTGAAAGATAACCCTACTTGGGGTACGGCAGAGCGCCGTCATGACATGAACAAATTCATGACTCGGCTGATTTTCTGTTTCTTCGCTGAGGACACTGACATCTTCGTGGGCAAGGGGCGCTTTACTGAAACTGTTGCGCAGATGAGCACCAGAGATTCATCGAATACGCATGAAGTTATCGCTACTTTGTTCCGTACAATGAATACTAGCAACAAAGATAGAGCTGCCGCTGGAATCCCGCGTTGGGCCAATGAATTTCCTTATGTCAACGGACGCTTGTTCTCTGGAAGTAATGATGTACCACGGTTTAGTAAGATTGCACGGTCTTATTTGCTCCACGTGGGTAGCCTTGACTGGACCAAGATAAATCCGGATATCTTTGGCTCCATGATTCAGGCAATTGCCGAAGATGAAGAGCGCGGAGAGCTGGGTATGCATTACACCAGCGTACCCAACATCTTAAAAGTTTTGAATCCACTATTTCTTGACGACCTGCGTGCACAGCTGGACGAGGCTGGTGACAATCCACGTATGTTGCTGAACCTGCGCAAACGCATTTCCCACATTCGTGTGTTCGACCCAGCGTGCGGTTCTGGGAACTTTTTGGTTATCGCGTATAAGGAAATGCGTGCCATTGAGGCCGAAATCAACAAGAGGCGCAGTGAGCCGGATCGTGCCTCGGATATTCCACTTACCAACTTTCGCGGGATTGAACTACGAGATTTCCCGGCAGAAATCGCCCGCCTTGCGCTTGTTATCGCTGAGTACCAATGTGATGTGCTGTACCGTGGGCTGCGGCTGGCCTTGGCTGAGCTTCTTCCTTTACGCAACGAAAATTGGATTACTTGTGGCAATGCACTGCGGCTCGACTGGTTAAGAATTTGTCCGCCAACGGGAACCAGTGTGAAATTACATGGTGACGACTTGTTTGGATCACCGCTTGATCAGGCAGAGATTGACTTTGAAAATGAAGGAGGAGAGACATATATTTGTGGAAATCCTCCATACAAGGGTAGCCAAACCCAAACTGATGACCAAAAAAATGATCTAAAAGCCATATTCGAGAAACGCACAACTAATTGGAAGTCATTGGATTATGTTGCAGGTTGGTTTATGAAGGCTGTCGACTACGGTAGTCAAACTAACTCGTCTGCTGCGTTCGTCTCAACTAATTCCATTTGTCAAGGTAGACAGGTCGAAACCCTTTGGTCGTTGATTTTTGCAGCCAAGCATGAAATATCCTTTGCTTATACGTCCTTCAAATGGGCAAATCTTGCTAGCCACAATGCGGGAGTGAGTGTCATTGTTGTGGGAATTTCTAATCATGTTAAGGGCCCCCGGAAAATATTTTCCACAACTGAGGATTTGGGGACCATCATAAAAGAAGTAGACAACATCAATGCGTATCTTGTCGCGGGTAAAAGCACAATTGTTGCACAGCGAAGTTTTCCTTTATCCGAAGTAAGTGTAATGGATTTTGGTTCAATGGCGAACGATGGTGGTGGCCTTCTTTTTGACAGTTCAGAATCAAGTCGTGCAGTTAATGATTATGGTGCTGATATTTGTTATTTTCGAAAGGCTTGGGGAGCTAAGGAGTTTATTTCTGGAACTCCTAGAGCTTGCCTGTGGTTAAATAAAGACAGTGCTAAAAAAGCAATTCTGAACTCTTGGATTTCAGACCGAATTGAGATCACACGTAAGGCCAGAGCAAATAGTCCTCGGGCAGCGACAAAAAAACTAGCAGATATTGCTTACAGATTTGGTGAAGTGAGGCAAGACGGCAGCGAGCGAATCATTATTGTTCCCAGTGTCAGTTCTGAACGTAGGGAGTATCTTCCATGTGGTTATCTCGATGTTGGTTCAATCGTTATCGCTCCGAATCTTGCTTTCTATGATTCCCCGCTTTGGAATATGGCGCTTATTGCTTCTAGGTTGCATTTGGTATGGGTGGCGACAGTCTGCGGGCGTATCAAAACTGACTATCGCTACTCTAATACCCTTGGCTGGAATACTTTCCCTGTCCCACCACTCACTGAGAAAAACAAGGCCGACCTTACGCGTTGCGCAGAGGATATCCTACTGGCGCGGGAACACCACTTCCCTGCGACTATTGCGGATTTGTATGATCCCGCGAACATGCCCCCTGACCTGCGTGCTGCCCATGAACGAAACGACGAAGTGCTGGAACGCATCTATATAGGGCGACGATTCAAGAACGACACTGAGCGGCTGGAAAAGTTGTTCGACCTCTACACGAAAATGATTGCTTCGACTGCACCGGTCAAAGGTAAGAAGCGCAAAGCAGGAAATAACGAATGAACAATAAAATCAAGAATGTACCTTCCGTTTCCGTTACTTATGCACGTAATGGCGCATCAACCAAAGCTAATGTGCTTGGGATGCGTCCTATGCAGGAGAGAGCTTATGAAAAGCGCGGCGAGCAGTACTTGCTTATCAAATCACCACCGGCATCAGGTAAAAGCCGCGCACTGATGTTCATAGCACTCGACAAACTCGAAAACCAAGGGATTAAACAGGCAATCATCGTTGTGCCGGAAAAATCTATCGGCGCGAGTTTCAACGATGAACCGCTATCGCAGTTTGGATTCTGGGCTGATTGGCATGTCGAACCTAAGTGGAACCTATGCAACGCGCCCGGTAACGACAACGGGGGCAAGGTAAGATCTTTTGGCTCTTTTCTTGAAAGTAGCGACAAGGTGCTTGTTTGCACACACGCAACCTTTCGCTTCGCGGTCGATGCCTATGGCGTAGAAGCGTTTGACGATCGCCTGATCGCCGTCGATGAATTCCACCATGTGTCAGCTAACCCGGATAACAAGCTTGGTCAGCATCTGGGGCAGTTCATCGCGCGTGATAAGACACACATCGTTGCCATGACCGGCTCCTACTTCCGTGGTGATGCGGAGGCCGTTTTGGCTCCTCAGGATGAGTCCAGGTTCGATACCGTCACCTATACCTACTACGAACAACTCAACGGTTACGAATACCTCAAGCAACTCGATATCGGCTACTTCTTTTACAGTGGCTCCTACGTCGATGACATCCTTAATGTCCTCGATCCTGACAAAAAGACCATTATCCATATACCCAACGTCAATTCGCGCGAGAGCACGAAGGATAAAATCAAGGAAGTGGAGCATATTCTTAGCGAGCTTGGCGATTGGCAAGGTGCGGATCCTGCGACTGGTTTCCAGCTAGTCAAATGCCTCGATGGCCGAATGTTGCGTATAGCTGATCTGGTGGACCCAACTAGTCAAGGCAAGATTCAGGAAAGCCTTCGTGCTGCAGAAATGAAGACAGACCGTGACTATGTAGACATCATTATTGCACTTGGTATGGCGAAGGAAGGTTTTGACTGGATTTGGTGCGAACATGCGCTGACCGTTGGCTACCGTGCCAGCCTGACTGAGATCGTGCAGATTATCGGTCGCGCTACTCGCGACGCGCCGGGTAAAAACCGCGCAAGGTTTACTAACCTGATCGCCGAGCCGGATGCTGTTGAGGGGGCTGTCACCGAGGCAGTCAACGATACCTTGAAAGCCATCGCGGCAAGCCTGCTGATGGAGCAAGTATTAGCTCCGCGCTTCGAGTTCAAGCCTAAGAACCCAGAAAGTGGTCCGGCCCCAGGCTTTGATTATGGTGATGGTGGATATGACCCGGATAGCTGTAATTTTGGTGTTAATGAGCAGACAGGGACGTATCAAATCGAGATTAAGGGACTTGCCGAGCCCAGGAGCAAAGAGGCGGCACGCATCTGCCAGGAAGATTTAAACGAAGTGATCGCGGCCTTTGTGCAGGATAAGCCCGCCATCGAACGAGGCCTGTTCGATGAAGAGCTGATTCCTGAAGAGTTAACTCAGGTTCGTATGGGTAAGATCATCAAAGAAAAGTATCCTGAGCTTGATGCTGAAGATCAGGAGGCTGTACGTCAGCATGCTATCGCCGCCCTTAACCTCACGCAGCAGGCCAAGCGTCTTGCCACCGACGATAACGATGGGACGCTCAATACTGCTCTTATTGACGGAGTGCGTCGCTTTGCGATGGATGTGCGCGATTTAGACATAGACCTTATCGACCGCATCAATCCCTTTGGTGAAGCCTACGCTATCCTTGCTAAGACGATGAGTGAAGACAGTTTGAAGCAGGTCGCGGCGGCAATCTCGGCCAAGCGTACCTCGATCACACCTGAAGATGCCAAGGTGATCGCCAAGCGTGCCGCTGAATTCAAACGTGAACGTGGCCGCCTCCCATCGTTAACTTCGCCGGATGCTTGGGAAAAACACCTTGCTGAAGGTGCAGCTGCGTTTATGCGTTTTAGGGCGGAGGGACGTTATGAATAATTCTGATTTAGACGATTTGGCAGCAGAACTTGCCGAGTTTGCACCACCTGAGAAGAAAAAAGGACGTCCAGCCAGCGAGGAACGCATCATAGCCGGTTTTGAAGAGATCCAGCGCTTTACTGAGCAACATGGGCGTGTCCCGCAACATGGCGAAGAGCGTGATATCTTCGAGCGTCTCTATGCAGTGCGGCTCGACCGCCTACGCAGTCTCCCAGACTGCCGTGCCTTGCTAGAGCCACTGGATCATCAGGGCTTATTAGCTGGAGGGGGCGATGTAGCGGAGTCTGCGGACGAAATTATCGATATCGATAACTTGGCTGCCGAACTGGCGGATGTTTCCAGCGAGGACGATATCACGGTCTTGCGTCATGTTCGTGCTAGCACCGAAAAGCGCGTTGTACAAGGAGTTGCGGATCGCAAGCCGTGCGAGGATTTTGATGCGTTCAAACCACTATTTGAGCAGGTACGCAATGATCTAAGTTCAGGGTTAAGAGTGACCCGACCTTTTGGGCAGTATGCAACGATTGAAGTGGGTCATTGGTTTATCCTGGATGGTCAAACGGCTTATGTGTCTGAGGAAGGTGAAGAGTTCGATTCTCCACAGGGGAAGAAAGATGCTCGGCTGCGTGTCATTTATTCGAATGGTACAGAAAGCAACCTACTTCGGCTGTCATTGGTTCGTGCTTTGTATAAAGACGAAACAGCGCGTCGAATTACCGATCCAGACATGGGGCCTTTATTCAGCGATGCTCTAGAAGAGAGCGATCTAGAAAGTGGCACTATTTATGTGTTGCGTTCGCTATCTGATAACCCTTATGTAGCTGAACATCGTGATGTCATTCACAAGATTGGAGTGACTGGCGGCAAAGTAGAGGCGCGTATTGCCAATGCGGAACACGATTCCACCTATCTGTTAGCGAAAGTCGAGGTGGTAGCTTCATACAAGCTTGCAGGCATCAACCGCACCCGGATGGAAAACCTGTTTCACAGGTTGTTTGCACCCGCAAGGCTTAACATTACCATTAACGACCGTTTCGGCCATCCAGTGCAGCCCGAGGAATGGTTTCTCGTTCCGTTATTCGTTATCGATGAGGCTGTTGCACGTATTAAGGATGGTAGCATCATTGGGTATGTTTATGACCCCATGTCTGCGAAACTGGTGAAGGCATAGTGAAGTGACACACTGAATTTGGCCACCTGTTCTGAGGTGATATACTCACCTCAGAACAGCACAGGAATAAAAGATACTGATTTGAATGTGCCTATACTTTGTGATGTGAGGATCAATGAATAGTAACCTGATCAAGATATGTTACCGTGGTGAGACTGGTGAAAGTGGTGAAAGTGATCTAAGAACATTGATACTTGGTGAGATTCTATATATCTCACTATGAAGTGGTCAACAAAAACTGGCCACCGAGTTAGAGTTTTTCCAGTATCGATTTTCCGATTCGTTTGGGGGTAACCCACCGTTATATTCGTGCGGTCTTAGTGCGCTATAATATCCAACGATATAGTCCGGCGTGAGCTGCCTCGCTGAAGCTTACGTAACCCACCACCGGCATCCATTCGTTCTTCAGACTCCTGAAGAAGCGTTCCATTGGGCTGTTATCCCAGCAGTTTCCGCGCCGGCTCATACTCTGCCTGATCTGGTATCGCCACAATAACTGCTGGAACTGCCTGCTCGTATAATGACTGCCCTGTCGCTGTGGAACATCACCCCACCGGGCTTACCACGGGTTTCCTATGCCATTTCCAGCGCTTTCATGGTGAGCCTGCTGTCCGGCGAGAACGACATGGCCCAGCCCACTGGTTTTCTGTAAGCGTCGTCTGAGTACCGTCTGGTCCCGAATCCAGGATCCTGTAACTTAAGCACCCACTTATTTTGCAGGTGGACACCTCATGCGCACCAAAGAACGACTCCCCCGGAAACGCTATTCTCCTGAATTTAAAATGGAACTGGTCAGGCTGGCCCTTGAACAAGATATCACGAACGGTGCAATAGTGGTTCTTCCGCAACTTGGGTGGAAGAAAATGGATGAAACTTTCTGGTGAACAAGGATCTAAGCTGTTTTAAGTTATGGGCAACGCAATGCACTCTCTTAAGA
>ERZ791765.1441-NODE-1441-length-14235-cov-45.876587_pt1 | contig 14235 bp, 8 predicted proteins | sample MGYA00509949_ERZ791765 | MGnify/ENA primary metagenome ERZ791765 (study PRJEB30046, sample SAMN00791980) | human gut metagenome | study: EMG produced TPA metagenomics assembly of the A metagenome-wide association study of gut microbiota in type 2...
ACACTACGGAAAAACACTGCCGAACCTGTCGAACAAACATTGAAGCAAAACAGACGGCTCGCGGTCGAGTTCCCCGACGACCCGCGCATGAGGGTCAGCCACGAGTGCCTCTACCAGTGGATCTACGCCAAGCCGCAGAGGATCCTGGATCTCAGGCAGTACCTGCCCAGAGGCAAGCGGCGCCGCACGCGCGCCAAGGGCAGGAGGTCGAAGGGGCCGCGCATCCCGATGCGCGTGCCCATCGCCCAGCGGCCCAAACGTGTCGACTCGCGGCATGAGTTCGGCCATTTCGAGTCCGACACCGTCATCGGCACGGCCCCCTCGAAACGGTGCATCGACACGCAGGTCGAACGCAAGAGCCGCCGCCTGTTCGCCCGCCTCATCCCCGACAAGAGCGCGCCGGCCACGGCGCGCGCCGAATACGACATCTACAAGGACATCCCCGCGCCCGCGCGCATCGACCGCACCTGGGACAACGGCACGGAGTCCTCCTGCCACCTGCTCGTGGACGAGGCCCTCGGCATGCTCACCTACCATGCGGACCCCTACTCCTCATACCAGCGCGGCACGAACGAGAACCGCAACGGACGCATCCGCCGCTACCTGCCCAAGAAAACCAGTTTCGACGGCCTGACGGACGAGGACCTGCAGGCCATCGTGGACGAGATCAACGACACCCCCATGAAGGTCCTGGACTGGGAAACGCCCAACGAGGTTTGGTATCGAGAGCTCGGCAAGGTACTCTCGAAGACAAGCCACCCAAAGACGAGCGTTGCACTTACAAATTGAATTCGGGCCTTGATGACACTGAAGATGTCACCTCCAACGGCTCTTTACGACCTCGATTGCATTCATTAGGTCATTTCTTCGTTCATTAGGTCGGAGGGTGCTGAAGCCATCCCTTGGAACGGCGGGGTTTCAAGGGCCGCTCCGACCAAGGACCGACCTAATAAACGTCAAACCGACCTAATGAATAACTCCGATACCGGATTATGAGCAACACAGCCGCAACGAAATGCGCCGCACAGGCTTAGCCCGAACATCGATTCGGGTTCAAGCCAGTGCGACGCAGATCAACTTCAGGTATAAGACCTGTATTCAATTATTGGGTTGTTATTAGCCTAGGGGCAATAGCCTCACGTCAGGCACGGCGCTTGCGCCAGATAACCAGACCGGCGCCAGCCGCGCCGAGCACAACTACGGCCGCAGCAACGGCAGCCACCGCACTACCCGTGGGGGCAGTGGTAGTAGCGTTCTTCTGCTGCTGGTCAGGCTTCTGGTTTTGCCCAGGCTTCTGCTGACCGGGCTTCTGCGGTTCAGGCTTTTCGCCGCTATCCTTCTTGGCGAGACCATCGTGTGCGGCAGTGAGTTTGTTGAGCGCAGCGGTCACCTGCGGTGCGGTTGCGGCCGGATCCTTGACTACCTGCTTTGCGGCAGCAAGTGCATCCGCATATGCCTTCCACGAATCAGCCGTGTAGTCGTTCTGGTTGAGCTTCTCACTCTCAACAGCGGCGATCTTGTCGGCAAGAGGCTTGCGCTCCTCATCGGTGGCAGGCGGAACCGGAGCCTCGGGCTTAGTTACCGTGACTTCGACGGACGCGGACTTGTTCTCGTCAACCGTGGAGGTGGCGGTGATGGTCGCCGTACCTTCGGCAACGGCGGTCACCTTGCCATCCTTGTCCACAGTAGCGACCTTCGCGTCGGAGGACTTCCAGGCCACGGTCTTGGCCGCATCACCGGTCACCTTCACCTCGGCCGACAACTGGGCAGTATCACCAGCGACCAGCGCCAGCTTGCCATCCTTGACACCATCACCGGAGACGGCAACGGAATCCACAGACGGAGTCGGGGTCGGGGTCACGGCTTCGCCCTTGCCGAGATTGATGTTGGCGTAGTCGGACTCATTTCCGGCGGCATCCTGCGCATAGAAGTGCACGTAAGTGTCGTGGTCAGCGGAGAGCTGCACCTTCACCTTGTCCTCGTCGGTGTAGGTGCCCCACATCGTGTTCTCGTTGGACTTCGGGTTGCTGGACGGGCCGGTGGAGTACAGCACACGGGTCACGCCGGAGCCTGCGGCACCGTCATCAGCGGTGAGAGAGACGACCACATCGTTGCCGTTCTTGCTCTCCTGCTTAGCGGTGACCACCGGCACGTTGGTGTCGACCTTGATGGTCTGGGAGACCTCGCGGCTGTTGTCGTTTTCATCGGTGGCACGGGCGGAAATGGTCACGGAACCCTGCGCGGTCACGCTGATCGGGCCCTTGCCACTGGTCCACTCGCCCTTGCCGATCTTGTACTCGATCGTCTTTATCGGCACGGTGGAGACGCCGCGCTGCGCGGTGATGGTGAACTTCGGGGCAGTGGTGTACCAGCCGGAGCCGGGGGCCGCGGAGTCGAAATCGATAGCAACAATCGGCTGGGCTTTCGGGTCGGAAGGCGCGACGACGAAGAACGTGCCTTCCGCCTTGATATTGCCGACACCCTCGATAGAGCCTTCCACGAAGCCGACCTGTTCGGCTTCAGCATACTCGGCGGCCGGGATACTGTCCCAAGTCACTTTGTGACCCGACTCGACCGAGCCGTCAGCGTAGGTCAGCGCCACGGTATCCTGCAATACCGGCTTGACACCGGGAGCGGTGATGGTGGAGACGTACTCCGCGTCGGTCACCTCGGTGTTGAGCTGGTCGTAGACACCAATAGTGGCCGTCGCCTGACCGGCCGCAACTTTGATGTTGTCATAGGTACCGGCAGCAGTAGTGCCCTTGACTTCGGCGGTAGTACCAGCTGTAGCATAAGCGTCGGCCGGAACGGTTTCCCAAGTCACTGGAACCTTAATGCTGGGACCATCTTGAGGTGTCGCCCACACTTCTGCAGGCAACTTCGAGGTCGGGTCCACGCCCGGCGTGGTGCGCACGGCAACTTGCTGCACGTCTAAGAAAGCACCTGGGTCGCCCGGATCCACTGGTAGTGCAGCGCTGGTACCAAACACCTGCCACTCAGTGACGGTAATACCCTTGTTGTCATTGGCCTTCTTGTTCACCACAAGCTTCATGGACTTGGTGGTGACCTGGTCGAAGGTGTAGGTATACGGACCATACACCGGGTTGGTGGCGTCGAGCTCGTCGTCGGCGGGGAATGTCTTGTCCACCTTCAGGTTCGGCACGGTCTCGTACTGGCCGGAATCAGCATTGAGATATTCAATCGAGACATCCTTGGGCAGCGGCACGCCACCATCACCGGTCTTGACGTTCGTCCAGTAGTAGCCCACAGACTTGGACGTGGTCACGGCGCGATTCCATGTGTAAGTGGCAGTTTCGCTGGCACTGGTGTTGCCCCAAGTGCCCCAACCGCCATAGCTGGCGTTGCCGTCCAAGCTATCGTCATTGATGGCAGCAGTGCTGTTCCAGCCAGTGACATAGCTGACCTGAACGTCTGGTGCATTGTCGTTGCCTTTTTCTGCATTGAGCGCAACATTCGTTTCAGCGTCGTCCGCCAGTGCACTCGGCGCGGCCGATACGGAGAAGACACCGCCAGCCAGCAGCGTGGCCGCAGCTACGAACAGTGCGGCGAATCGTTTCGCCACACCGTCCTTCACGGCCGAAGTAGTGCTTTCGATGGTCATAATATTCTTTCTGTTAGGCGTTATGGTTTGTATCACTCATCTCCCGCCGTGTCGTGCACTACGGGAGACGGTTTGGTCGCAGGAAAACGTCAGCTCATCTTGGCGCGAGCGGAGGCAAGCAGAACCACCTGACGATCACGACTGGAAAGCAGCCCCTCGTCTTGATAGGTCTTCGTGACCTCCTGCACCTTCTTGATGAAGGCGGCACGGTCCTTGAACGGCGCGCCCGCCCAGATGTCATCCATCAGCGTGCTCTCGCTACGGTCCTGTGCAGCCGGGCGCTTCGGGTTCAGCACATCGGTGAGCTTGCCTGCGAAGCCCACATACTCGTCCTTGCGCTGGAAGTACATGTGGTACGGGGTGTTGTCGCCGTTGTAGGCGGGCTCGAACTCGTCGCCGTCAATGATGAAGTAGTTCTTCGTGCCTTCCTTCTTCTGTACGCCCAGTTTGATGGTGCCATCCAAGCCGTTGCGCTCGTAGAAGCCGCGTTGGATGAACTTGGTGGATGGGTTGAGCGCGTTGAGCACCGTGGGACCGTAGAACAGCGTCTGGATGTCCTTGCGGTCATCAGTCGACTCGGTGCGCAGCTGCAGCGGGATGGTGACGACGATCTTGTCCCCGACCTTCCAGCTGCCGGCCACGGTGGCGTATTCGCCAGCGGTGACGCCATCTATAGCCTTGCCGTTCACCTCGATCTTCGCACCTTTGCTCCACGCGGGGATGCGGATGCGGAAGGTGACGGCGCTCTTCGGCGCGGCCGTAATGGAAATCGTCGAGGTCTCCTCCTCCGGATAGTTGGTTTCCTGTGCGAGCTTCAGGCCGGTGTCGGTCCAGTCGAGTGTGGAAGCTGTGAACAGATTGACGTACAGTTCCTTGTTGTCCGTCGAGTGGAAGTAGATGGAATCCTGGTACTTCGAGTGGCTTTCCAAAGCGGTGCCGCCACAGCAAGTGCCGATGTTGCCATCACCATATTCCTTCTGCGTAGCCGGATTCACTGGGTACATGTAGCAGTTGCCCGGCGTGAGGGCCGTGCCGGAATCGAGGTCACGGGACTTACCTCCGAGAATATGGTTGAGAATCGTGCGCTCATAATAGTCCATGTAGGCAGGTTTTTGTTCGATAAAGAACAGATAGCGAGCCACCTTGAGCATGTTGTATGCCGCGCAGGATTCCGCGTTGCGCTTGCCGATATCGCCGGCCACAGTATGTGCCGGCCCCCACATCTCGCCTTCGCCAGTACCACCGTGAGCATACATACGGCCGGGCACAATCATGCCCCAGTACCCCTCAACGGCCTTGAGATAACGCGCACGAGCATCAGCATCGATATCCGCGTCGCCCATGGCCGCGTCTTTGGCGTAACCGACGAACTGTGGAATGTGCTGGTTGGCGTGCAAGTTGTTGAGGATATCGACACCAGCACCACAGTTGTCAATGAGCTTGTCAGTGTCGAAAAATGCGGAGGCCTTAAGAAATTCGCTACGGTCCTTGTCCTTGGAGACGTTGTACAAATCCACCAGCGAATCATTCATGCCGCCGTATTCACCACCGATGTAGATGTCCCACATCTTCTGCAGCTGGGTTTTGGTGCATTTGCTCAGACGCGCATAGGTCCAATGTCCGATGCCTTCAGCCAGGTCGAGCGCGTCGGCATTACCGGCAAACTCGTAAGCGGCAATCAGACCGGCAAGAATCTTGTGCTCCGTGTACCACGGTGCCCAAATCTCGCCATAGGGAGCATATTCCTCCAATGCCTTGAACTGCCACTCGCCATAGGCGGCAAGGAAGCCGGGGTGGCTGTAGCGGGCTTTGCCGTTATACTTCATCTCGCGCAGGGAATCTCGGCATTCCTTCAGGCCGGAGACGAACTCGTTGATCTTGTTGAGAATCGCTTCCTCCCCCGTTTCGGCATACGCTTGGGAGAGCATGTGCAATGCATGTCCGGCAAAGTGGCCGCGCAACAGACCATCAGCACCGTTCTTGTTCTGGCCACGCGTGTATTCGGCATCGCCCCATTGCTGTTCAACAGCCTTGTCTAGCGAGCCGCTGGGGAAGTTCTCCCAGCCACCGGAAGGCTGCGTCGTGTTGTCCTTAGGCAGCAGGTTCGCCTGCGCACGGAAGCAAACCAGCCAGCGGTCTACCGGATAGTTGCGTGCATAGTCGAGCATCCCTTCCTTGGCACGATCGAACACGCTGTTCGAGGTGATGGCGACGTTCCGCAGAGGGAACGGAGCTACCTTCCAGCCCGGCAGAGCGGGCGCGTCGGTAATGGTCTTCGCGCTTTTCGTGGTGCGCTGCGCTGCGGGAACGGCCACGCCGCCCGCGCCGTTCGCGCCCGTTGCACCTGCCGTGCCAGCGACGGATGGCGCTGCCTGCACCGTTGTCACTCCTGTACCCAATGCACTCGCCACGGCGATGGTGCCGCCGATGGCGGCCGCGCCTGCGAGCACAGCACGGCGAGAGATGCCGTTTGTTGCTTCCGTTGAACTCATCTTGCTCCTTCGTTGGACTGCCGCGCGTTCATTGCGAGGCATGACGGACGAAGACACTCTGCCGCATTCGCAACCATTCAATGCACTTAATCCATTCAATGGCCCGACGACGCAGGTAAGATGCGTCAGTGGATGGCACACACATACTCGGAATCGTCTGGTACTGCCCGTTTTACCATCACATCATTGTGGTGCGTCCCCGTCGTCATGTATGTATGGGAGAGATGACGGTAAAGCAAACAGTTACCATATGCGATTATTCGAGTTTTTGCGCGCCCTCCATGCCGCTTGTCTTCGTTGTGCGCGTTCACAATAACTCAAACAGACGATTCTCACCATGCGTCAAAGAAAGCGACTCACTCATTTTTTCTCTGGTTTTCGTAGCGCACAATACCAATGAAAATCAGTCTTTATCAGCATTTCCAGCCATGCTATTTTCGTAATTTTCCTTTTGTTTTCCTCTTGCGAAAACCAACGAACCCAAACACATATGCTCACCAATAACACAGTAAATGCATTCAAATTAACATGTTCCCGAGCAACTCTCACAAGCAGCTCAAACGCAACACCGCACTTCAACTTGAACAACACACCATTCCTCGCTATACTGATAAATTGGTGCGTTAATGAGGTATACCCTTCCCCTGTCACAACACAGAAATTGGAAGGACATACTATCATGCCTAATCTTCGCCCCACCGAGCTCATTATCATTCTACTTATCATCGTGCTGCTGTTTGGCGCGAAGAAGCTCCCTGAGCTAGCCAAAAGCATTGGCCAATCGATGAAGATTTTCCGTGCCGAGACCAAGACCGATGACCCGGCAACACAACAAACCGTCAATACAGTCAGCGACGCCCCTGCCCCAGCTCCGGCGGCAGCACCGGCTCCCGCTCCCGCCGTACCCCAAGCCGTCACGATGAACGCCACCGCCGCCCCGACTACAGCAACCGGAGCCGAACAGCGATGAGCACGGTTCCCGGAAACCCCGCGCTTCCGGCACCCCTTGCACCGGCGATGCATCCCGGCGATCGGGATACACATCTTGACCTCGACGATCTCATCGATCACTCACACGAGGCCACGCAGCAGGCCAGCGCGGGTGCGCAACACCCTACACGCCGGTGGAAGCGGGGTGTAGGGCGCAAGTCCAAAACGCGCAAGCCCCGCAACCCCGATGCGGTGATGCCTCTGGCCGATCATCTTGTCGAATTTCGCAAACGCTTTGTTCGGGCCATTGCCGGCATCATCATCATGTCGATAGTGGGATGGATGTTCAGCGATCAGGTGTTTCGTATCCTGCAACAACCGTTCCTGACGGCGGCCGGGCAGCAACAGGGACTGATGAGCATCACATTCAATGGCGTGGTCTCCGCATTCAACGTAAAGCTGGAGATTGCGTTCTTCCTTGGTCTGACGGCCTCCTGCCCGTGGTGGTCATACCAAGTGTGGGCATTCATTAATCCAGGGTTGAAGCGCAAAGAGCGCTGGACCGCGGTTACATTCATCGGAGCCTCAGTGCCGCTGTTCCTCACCGGAGCCGGACTGGCATGGTATCTGCTGCCCCAAGCGGTGGCGATCCTTACCGGCTTTGCCCCCGCAAACACCGCCACATTGCTCAGCGCCGACGTCTATTTTGATTTCATTCTGCGCATGACAGTCGCTTTCGGCCTCTCATTCCTGCTACCCGTAGTTATGGCGGCATTGACGATGATGAATGCGGTCGAAACACGAACATGGTTGAAGCAGTGGCGTCTCGCAACGGTCATAGCGTTTATCTTCGCGGCCGTGGCCACGCCAACCGGCGACCCAGGAACATTATGCGCACTCGCTTTGCCCATCATCGCAATCTATTTCGCAGCCATAGCCGTATGCGCAGTATACGAGCACATCCAGCTATGGAAAGTCATGCGCGCGGCGGGCGAAGAACCCAAACTTCTCAAACTTTTACATAAAATGCGCGCCGCGTTACCATTTCGCGCGGCGCGCAAAGCCAAGCGCACCGGCAAACAGGAAGCCCCTGCAACAATAACTGCAGAAGGAGAATAATATGTTGTTCGGCATTTCGGGCACGGAACTCATGGTGATTCTTGTCATCGCTTTAGTGCTGGTAGGCCCCGACAAGCTGCCCGACTACGCACGCAAGGTCGGACGATTTATCCATAGCATGCGCGTACGCGGCCAAGCGTTGAGCGAACAAAGCAACATCGACGTTCACGGCCTTGTACAGGATTCCGGCATCAATGATATTCGCAAAGGTCTGGATGATGCCACGCAAGATGTGAACCGGCTGCTGCCGCCTATCCGGTGACGTTATCAATCCAACGGCAACGTTGACTCGCGTTGGATTAGCTTCACCGGCACACGCTCCACACCATGGTGAGGATGCCCCGCAATCGCATCCAGTAGGCATAGGGCAGCTTGACGCCCCAGCATTTCGTTGTTGTCATCAATAGAAGTAAGCAACGGATGCGCGTACGACACATAATCCGGACTGTTGTCGTGCCCGATAACCGCTACGTCTTGCGGCACGCGACATCCGTTACGTTCCAATTCCTCGATGCAGCCACGAGCCAGCACATCGTTTTGGCATATCACTGCGTCGAATGCAGCACCGTCATTGAGCAGCAGACGGGCAGCGGCGCGCCCCCATTCCGCTTCCCATGGACCGAACCGCGCTTCGCCAGCCAACTGTAATCCAGCATCATGCAAGGCCTTGAGCGCACCCCGCATCCGTTCATGTGTAACCGAGTACTCGGAGTCGCCAGCAATAATCGCAATACGAGTGCGCCCGCAGGAAAGAAGGTGGCGAACGGCCAAACACCCTGATTCCACATTGTCTTGTGCCACGGAACAATCATCGGGATCACGGGACGGGCCATAGGCGTAGACCACAGGTACCGGAGAATCCACGTAGTATGGCACCGGATCCGTACACCTGCTGATAATCAACAGTCCCGACACTCCTTGCACCAACATTCGTTCAATACCACTGTGGAACAATGCCTCATTGCCTGACGCATTGAACAGTAGCGCTGCGGCTGAGCGCGCTTGAAACGCATTCTCCGCTCCAATAAGAATGGTCGGAGAAAAGACGCCTTTCATATCAACGCCAATGATGCCAACGCGAAAATCCTGCATGCCGTGAGAATCCCTGACGCTTAACCTTGCCATCGATGCCATAGCTTCTGCGGCGCTATAACCCAACCTCCGCGCAGCATCAATCACTCGAATACGGGTTTTCTCGCTGACGTGAGGCTTTCCACGCAAGGCCTTGGACGCAGTGGACAGCGATACATTAGCCGCCGATGCCACTTCCTCCAAACGGACTGCGCCCACATTGAGCTCTTCCTCACCCTCTGACATATCGACTCCTCTGGCAAAGGCCTCAATGCCCCTAAATGATGCTGCAAACAGCCTTTAGTCTAATAGACTGCCACCTACGGCACCCGCATCCGGTAAGCACACACAAAATATTGATATCAAATTGTTATATTGCACATAATCCGGATGCGGCTCCAATCAATTCCGGTTTATCTTAATCAGTCCCGATCAATCAAAGCAGTGAGAGCCCAGAGGATGCTCACCACGTCGATGGCCTCCTGGAGGAATGCGCCGACGACGACCGGAATGAGATCGAACGCGGCGGCAATCATGCCGATGGTGGCAAGCACAAGGCCCGCGATTACGGCTTGAAGCATCACGCGCTTGGTGCGGCGTGCAATGGCGATGGCGCGCGGCACGGCGGCGATATTGTCATTCATAATGACCACCTGAGCGCTTTCGGAAGCGGCGGTGGATGTGCCGTCGGTCATGGCCACACCGATATCGGCGACGGCGAGCACCGGGGCATCGTTCACACCATCACCGACCATCATCGTGACGGTTTTGCCGGCTCCTGTAGCGGCCTTGACTGCGGCTACCTTATCCTCCGGGAACAGTTCGGCGTGAACCTCGTCAATGCCGACTTCGCTGGCAATGATATTGGCGGAAGCCCGCTTGTCACCGGTAAGCATGGCGAGCTTGGTGACGCCCAACTCATGCAGTTTGGCGAGCGCTGCCTTGGCGTTGGCGCGCGGCACATCGCGCAGCACGATGCGCGCGATCAGCTGACCATCAACAGACACATACGACGCCATTTCGTCCGGCTGAAGCAGCCCAAATCGTGTGCGCAGGTCATCCTCAGACCGACTGGGGGCGGTCCGATCGACCGCCAAGAATCCTTCCTCCCCGGCGGCCGCGAAAGACAGCCGGCCAACGCGCACCGCATGTCCGTTCACCTCGCCGGAAACGCCTTTGCCGGCATCTTCATTGATATTCTTGATGACCGGATACTCCCGTCCATGGCCGGGCCAGCTGGCCTCCGGCTCGGGGCAGAGCCGCTGACCATCCTCGAACCGCTGGCGCAATCGGGCCATCGCCTCCGTTCCGGCCTTGGCGATGCCTTTGGACAGGATGTGCACCGAGTAGCTTTCCACCACGCCGGCCATCATCAGCACATGGTCTTCGTTGAGACGGGTTGCGGCACCGGGCAGCATCTCGACGCGCACGACCTGCGGCTGCTTGACGGTGAGCGTACCGGTCTTGTCGAAGAACACCTGCGTGACGCGGCCAAGGTTTTCCAGCACGTCCTGCGCTTTGATAAGCACGCCGGCTGCGGCGAGGCGTCCGGTTCCGGCGATGTACGCCACCGGTGCGGCGATGAGCAGCGGGCAGGGCGTGGCCAGCACCAGCACCTGGGCGAATCGCGTCGGCACCCCGGACATCGCCCATGCGATGCCGGCAATCATCAGCGAGAGCACGGTAAAGGGCACAGCCAAGCGGTCGGCGGTTTTTACCACGGCCGGGCGCGACTCCTGCGCGGAGGCCACGAGCTCGAGGATGCGCTGGTACTGCGAATCGGCGGCCACCTGGGTGGCACGCATGGTCAATGCAGTCGAGCCGTTCACCGCGCCGGACATCACGCGGGCGCCGGCGAACACTTCACGCGGCACCGGCTCACCGTTGATATTGCTCAGGTCGAGCGTGGCCGTGCCGGACAGCAGCTCGCCGTCAACCGGCACAGTTTCGCCCGGCAACACCATGAGTACGTCGCCCAGCTGCACCTGCTCGACCGGCACCGTGTCGAAGCGGTGCGCGGCGGCGGCAGCCGATGCCAAGCCCACACGCCGGAAGCCATCGGACGAATCGCCCTTACCGGCAGCAAACCCACGCCCCACGCCAGGCAGTTTGACGACGTGCGCGGTTTGCGGCGCGGCCTCCATCAGCGCGGTCAGGCTGCGCTCGGCCTTGGCTTGAGCGTATTCCTCAATGGCCTCGCCGGACGTGATCATCAGCGTCACCGCCCAACTTGCCCAGTATTCGGCGACGGCCACGGTGGAGAGGATCGCGACCACGGCCAGCACATCGACTCCAACCTGCCCATGACGCAAATCGTCAATCATGCCGCGCACAGTGTCAATCACGATAATCAGCACCAATGCGATAACCAGCCACTGGCCGAAGCCCGGATTGCCAAGTACCGGAATCGCCATCGCATTGCCCCACGGACGCCAATCGCCCAGTAAAGCCAGCGGAATTGCGGCGATGACGACGACCGGAAGCATCGGCACAAGCTTGCAGATGTCGAGAATTTTGGTGAAGAATCTGATGAGTGCGCCCATCATTGCTCCTTACGCTCGTATACGGAGTCGATTGCGGTACGGCAAGCGTGGCCCGCGCAATCGGCGCTGCGGTCACGCCTTGTTAACCCACCGGCGGCTTTGCCTGGGGCTTCGCTTTGCTCGGCTCCCGCGCGACCTTCCGATACACGGCGTAAAGAAATGTTCAGTTTTGTATTGAATTATGCGCTTTGTTCGGAGCACCGCCCGAACTCAGTGCTTGACCTACCCTATCAACGAGCGTTGTGCGACATGCCGGATATCGAAACTACGTTGGCGGCATGGGCGCAGGGCACAATAGCGCATACGAAAGGCCCGTGGCAGGAGTTTGCTCACTGCCACGGGCCTTTGCTTGTCTGACACGGTGTTCAGCGGTTACCGCTCAACACCGTGTGACGTTGTCAAGTCGGCTTTACCACAGGCCGAACGGGTCGGAGAAGCCGCCGCCGTCACCGGTGCCGCCATCGCTGTTGCCATTGCCATTACCGTAACCGTTCTGGCCATTGCCGTTCTGGTTGTTCTGGTTATTCTGGCTGTTGCCGTTGGAATCGGAGCCGGACGAACCGTTCACCGACGACTCCTCCTGATCGAGCGTCACGTCCACATTCATGGTCTTGCCGTCGCGCACGATGGTCAGCGTCACCTTGTCTCCCAAAGCCGCGGCACGAACGTAACCAAGCAGCGAGTAGTTGTTGTTCACGGCGTTGCCGTTGAAGGCCACGATGGTGTCGCCCTCCTTAAGGCCGGCCTTGTCGGCCGGGCCGCCGGAGACGACCGCGCTGCCGGTGGCGCTGGACTTGGTGATGGTCGCGCCGCCGCGGGTCACGCCGTCGGCTTCAACCGTGTCGGACTTGATGACCACGCCGAGGGCAACGTGCTTGACCTTGCCGTCCTTGATGATTTCGTCGGCCACACGCTTGACGAGGTTGGACGGGATGGCGAAGCCGATGCCGATGGAGCCGGCGGAGTCGGAGGAGGTGGCGGTGGAGGCGATCGAGGAGTTGATGCCGATCACCTGGCCGGCCGCGTTGAAGGTCGGGCCGCCGGAGTTGCCGGGGTTGATGGCCGCGTCGATCTGGACGGCGTTGGTGACGATCTCGTTGTTGTTGTCGTCGGTCACGGTCACCGGGCGGTTCAGGGCGGAGACGATACCGGTGGTGGCGGTGTCGTCGTAGCCGAGCGGGTTGCCGATGGCCATCACGTTCTCGCCGACGGCGAGCTTGTCGGAATCGGCGAATTCCACGGCCTTGAGGTCGCTCGGCGGGTTGTCGAGCTTGATGACCGCAAGATCGGTGGTGGCGTCAGTGCCGACGAGCGTGGCGGAATACATGTTGCCGTTGGCAAGCGTCACCTGAATCTGCTGGGCACCGGAGATCACGTGGTTGTTGGTGATGATGTGGCCTTCGGTGTCGATGATGGCACCGGAGCCCTTGGCGGTGCCGTTGCTCAACGCGGTCTGGATGGAGACCACGGAGCCGGAGACATCGCTGGCGACAGTCTGCCAGTCGGGGGCTTCGCCGCTCTTGGCGGTGGCGGACCCGGAGCCGGACTTATTCGAGCTGACGTTGGTAAGCGAGTTGCTGGTCGGCAAGGTGATCAGGCCGCTGGTGAGGGCACCGTAGCCGAGGCCCAGGCAGAGGGCCGCAGCCAGAACGGCGGCGACCACGGCGATGAGGATGTTGCTCGCCGTCTTGGACATGCCCTGCTTGGCGGGGCCGGGCTGACCGGGCTGACCGGGCTGTCCCGGCTGGGTCGGACCTTGACCGTTCGGCGTACCGGTACCGGGAGCGCCGAAACCGAACAGACCGCCCTGCTGGGGCTGCTGGCCATTCTGGCCATTCTGACCGGACTGGCTGGCAAACGGGTTGCCGTTGTTCTGCTGCGGCTGCGTGGGCGGATTGAACGGATTGCCGTTGCCCTGCGGCTGCGGGTTATTGGTGTAGTAGGGGTTGCGGTTGCCCTGCTGGCCCTGTGGGGTTTGCTGTGCAGGCTGGCCGAACGGGAATTGCTGCGTGGGCTGGGCATTGTTGCCGGCCTGGCCGCCCTGCTGGCCCTGTGCCTGAGTCGGGGTCGGTCCATAAGCGCCGTATTCCGGGGCCGGGCGGTACAGCGGAGTTGTGGCCGAGGTCTGGTCTGCGGCCGGCGCTGCCGGAGAAGCCGGCGAGGAGGAGACCACCGTACTCTCGCCCTTGGCGGAGGCGTAGTCCGGGATGGGCTCGGTGGCGGCGGTGTCGGTAACGGCTTGCGTAGGCCGCTGATCGGCAGCGGGGGCGGCCGGGGGAACCGGGGCTTGCTGCTCGCTGGAATCGCTGGCGTTGCCGGCATCAACCGAGGCGCCGCCTACAAATGGGTTCTTCGGCTCGATGTTGCCGGTATCGGCAGTATTATTGGGGTTTTCGTTATTCTGCGGGGTCTGGTCGACGCCCTGCGGGTTAAATTCGTCAGCCATTGCTGCTCCTTT
>ERZ791765.1445-NODE-1445-length-14186-cov-3.382988_pt1 | contig 14186 bp, 7 predicted proteins | sample MGYA00509949_ERZ791765 | MGnify/ENA primary metagenome ERZ791765 (study PRJEB30046, sample SAMN00791980) | human gut metagenome | study: EMG produced TPA metagenomics assembly of the A metagenome-wide association study of gut microbiota in type 2...
CGCGACCCCCTCCTTGGCAAGGAGGTGCTCCACCACTGAGCCACTCGCGCATATTATATATTGTGTTCCATGCGAACACAAGTGATATAATACACGCATAGCACCGATATGTCAAGTGGTAATTTTCAAAAAATGCAAAAATAATTAATACCGCTTTATATATCACTCTTCAGAAAAGAAAGCCACAGCTATTCCACCTGGTCCTATATGAGTTCCTATTGTTGCACCTACCTGGACAACAGAAGGAATTAGTATTTTACCTTCCCATAATTCTTTACTATCTTTTATATATTTGTCCATAAGAACGGTAGAATATCCTGTATACCCTAAAAGCACTGGTAATGAATAATCTATGCCACCATATGCCTGCACCTGCTGTATGAGGAAATTATTGCCTTGCTTAGAACCTCTTGCCTTTCCAAGAAAAGAAACTTCACCATCAGCAATAGCTATAACTGGCTTTATGCTTAACACATTTCCAAGAAAAGCTGCTCCTGATGATATCCTGCCTCCCTTTTTCAAATATTCTAAAGTATCAAGCAAAGCTACAAGACGAATACGTTTTTTCATAATATTCAGCTGCTTAACTATATCCTCAACGTATATGTTTTTATTTAGTAATGAAACAGCATAATCTACAAGAATCTGTTGACCAACTGTAACATTTTCGCTATCTACCACATATACTTTGCCCTCATATTCTGAAGCTGCTATACAGGCACTCTGATATGTTCCTGAAAGCTTGGAAGAAAGCGTAACTACGATTATTTTATCAACAGACTTAAGAAGGTTATCATAAGCCTGTTCAAAGTCATATGGACTTATCTGGCTTGTTTTAGGAAGCGTTGAACTTTCTATAAGCTTCATATAAAAATCATCAGGTGTAAGATCTACGCCATCTTTATAATGATTATCATCGAAAGAAACTGTTAAAGGAAGAACTGTTATATTTTTGTTGTTATTTTGTTTTATATCAGATGCTGAATCTGTTAATATTGCAATATTAGACATGTATTATCTACTCCTTATTGTTTTGATGAATGACATATTATTATGTTACTTAATATCCTAGAAGATTTTAACTCAAAATAGTTTGAAAGTCAAATAAATATAATATATTTCTTTTATATTTAACGATTTTTAAAATATTCTGCTAAAAAGATATTGACAATTCATATTTTTTCATATATTATATGTCTTGTTTGCGCGAGTGGCTCAGTGGTGGAGCACCTCCTTGCCAAGGAGGGGGTCGCGGGTTCGATCCCCGTCTCGCGCTCTAGATAATAAAAAAGGATATCCGTCTGGATATCCTTTTTTATTATCTAGAAGTGCGATGCACTTCTAGAACGCATGCTGCTTTGCAGCAAGGGTTCGATTTCTCGGAGCGCTAAAGCGCTCCTCGGTCGTGCCAGTGCCAAGGTCCACTGGACCTTGTGGCACCCGGCTCGCGCTCTCTTAGATAACAAAAAGGACTTCCAAATGGGAAGTCCTTTTTTGTTATCCGAGAAGTGCGGGGCACTTCTCGATACCCAACTGCTTCGCAGTTTGAGTTCGATTTCTCGGGGTGCTAAAGCGCCCCTCGGTCGTGCCAAAGCCAAGGTCCACCGGACCTTGTGGCACCCGGCTCGCGCTCTTGTCAAAAAGAGCTGCCACACTAATCTGATCAATCAGTGTGACAGCCTAAATTTTAATTATAAACTTCTTTATATATTATTGATACTCTTTAATGAAACTTTGCATTGAATCTGATATTTCTAAGCCAATATTTATCAGATAAAGATCCATGTGCATCAAATCTATAGCATATAGCATCCACATCTGAAATATTTATAGAATACGTGTAAGTTAATGTTTTACCATTATTCTTCTTTATATCTATATCTTTTTCTGCAAATCCATGCCAGCTCTGGTCAGAAGCTTTCCTATACGTTATATCCATATCTGCAAATCCATCTACATCCATATCAAGCTTATACGTAATAGTAAATGTCATTGTACTGCATACACGTTTTAACTCTTCCAAATTCATTCCATCCATATATATAACATTGGTACGTCCACCATCTGTTGATGAATTACCTGCCTGGCTTCCACCTATCATAAAATGGAACTTGACTGGTGTTTCTTTACTATCATCTGTAACATGATAGCTGTTATATGTGCTATAGTTAAACTCTACCTTAAGCCAGCTTGCATACAATGTCACTTCACCTTCGCATGCCAGATTAGATGCTGATGCTCCTGGAAGATATATAACTGCTCCACCATCCTCAACACTCCAGCCCATAAACCTGTAGCCGCTTCTTGTAGTGACTGGCAGTTCATATTCTTTATCATATGTACAAACCATATCATCAAGCTTTTCGCCGGCACCTGTATCAAAATGTACAGTATATTCATTTGCTGTCCATACTGGATACAGAGTGATTCTTTCGCCATCACCTGACTTAAGTCTGCTTATAACCTCACCAGGCTCATACTTCTTCTCGCCGCCTGCTTCAACAGACCAGCCTGCAAATGTATAACCAGGTCTTACAAACTTATTATCCTCTATAGCTGCCTCAGCTGTATACATAAGTGACATTTCTTTCATAGAACCTGTTGTTCCATCACCATAAGGTATAAACTGTACAGTATAGCTGTTTTCCTTCCAGTTAGCTGTATATGTCCTGTCTCCTGTAGAACCTGTTATTATAACTACTTCTTTACTTGTGCTATCTATGCCTGTTCCACTCCAGCCTGTAAACGTATAACCTTTACGCACTGGTGTCTTAAGTGTAATAACACTGCTGTCAACCTCATAAGTACCTGGGTTATCTGCTTCTCCACCATTCAGATTATACACTATCTTATATACATCTTTACTCCACTTTGCTGTAAGAAGCATATTTTCTGCCGGCATGCGGTCTGGAATATCCTTATCCCAGCCTGTAAATGTGTAACCCTTCTTAACCGGAGCAGCAGGAGCGCTTATAGCTGTATTATAATCCTGTGTTATAGAGTCTATCTTACTTCCACCATCCGTTTTAAAGCTTATAGTAAACTTTGCTATATTCCAGCCTGCAGTATATGTTATATCTTCATCCGGCATAGTTTCTGCTATATCTTTATCCCAGCCTGTAAATATATAACCTTTTCTTACTGGCTGTCCTACAGATAACTTAGTACCATATCTGTACTCATAAACTCCATCATTTTCTCCATTATTATACTTTAGTGTAAGCTTATGTACATTTCTCTTATAGTAGTACTTAACAATCTTTGTACTGTCTGTAACCTTTACGGACTGTTTTTGTGGAGATGTAAAGCCCTTAACATTTTTCACATCAGGAGTGACTGTACTTTCTACATCAGTTGTATAAACCTGTCTGTCTGTAAGCTCATATCCACTTCCATCTGTTTTTTCCATATAATGTTCAACAGTATAATTAACCTTTGACATATCCCACTTTGCATAAAGCATTATATTCTCTTTAGGCATAACACCATTAAAGCTGTTTGTACACTCCTTATCCGTATACCAGCCAGCAAATGCATAACCATCTCTTACAGGAACCTGTGTAATAACCTTTGTTCCCCACTTAACTGACTGCTTGTTATTCTCAAGCTTGCCGCCTGTTGTATCATATGTAATATCATATGTACTTCTGTCATAGTATACTTTAAGAACAAGACTGCCATCCGCCTTTACTATACCAGAAGGTATATCTTTTACGATATAACTGCCTTCATCATAATCCGCAGCTGCAGCTGTAACATTCTGTCCTGTTGTTCCCTTTGATATGCCAGCCTTATCTATCACATAGCCGCCATTCTCATCTTCAAGATAATACTTTGTTGTATACACAACATCATCTGACTCTTTCCATATAGCTGTATAAGTCACATCTCTTGCAGGAACTGTATAACTCACTTCTGGTTCCCATCCTGCAAACTCATATCCTGGTCTGTATACGGAAGGTGTCGGCATCTGTGTTCCATATGTGTAGCTGCCCTCAGAAACTGTCTCTCCTTCTGATACAAACTTAACATTATACTTGTTTCTTGCATAATAGTAGTTAAATCTTGTGCTTCCATCAGCCTGCACTACATATGATAATACAGGTGGTGTAATAAATCCGCTTCTTTCTGAAGGCTGTACTGTTACCGTATCATCAGTCTTTGCAGTTTCTGTACGTATAGATGCCATACTATATACGCCATCTGTGCCTTCTACATAGTCAGCAATACTATATGTCATATCTGCTGCTTCCCACTTAGCATATACTATTCTATCCTCATTAGGCATAGTATCTGGTATTTCATACTTCTTAGTAAGAGCTTCATCCTCATACCAGCCTGCAAATGTGTAACCAGTCTTAACCGGATCCTCAGGTTTAGCTACTTCTTTTCCATACTTAGCCACTACTGTATCTACTATAGAGCCTCCATTAGTCTGGAATGCTATATAATATCCATCTCTTAAGTTATCCCAGTGAAGAGAGATTCTTCTTGTAATAGGTTTAGTATTGAAGGAACCCTTCTGGCTCTTCCATGTTATTATCATCTCTCCGTCCTGCTCTGGTTTATCACCTGGGTCAACAGTTATGACATTGGTTAATGGATCATATGTAAATGCAGGATTAGTCATTGTAATAGCATAGTATCTGCTGTCATCAGCAAATATCTTGTTGGAATACTCACCATCGTCAAGACCTTCCTTCATATCCAGATACTGCATACTAAAATATGTTTCCGGTATACGCACTGCCTTAATATCACGCTTAAGTTTTATATCCTTATACTCTTCCTGGTCATGTGTGAAATCACATACATTTTCAACAATACCTACACTGTATAAAGGCCACTGTTTCTCAAAAAGTGTCGGATTATAACTGAATGTTCCTGCCAAAGCCTGTGCTAGGAAATCAACCTGCATATATACGCCTACTTCCATATATATCGCTCCCATAGAGCTGGTGTTTCTTCCCTCTGATGCCGCATACTTAAGCTGATAGTATAGATATCCCCATATCTGTGCGTATCCACCAACCTCTGCCGAAAATCCTACACTGGCAAGCTTCGTTGATATAAGACCAACACTGACACTCAGACGTATACCAGCTCTTATGCCTATAGTTCCTATAGCATATACAGAGAGCTCATACTTTTCTTCACTTAAATCTATAGTGTCACTTGTAACATTTTTACTGAATACCATTATGCTGTATACATACCTTTTACCATTCTGGTACCAGTATGTCATTCCCATGGATATATTAACATTAGCCGATACTACGAATTCAACATCAAAAGCTACATCTATGATCCCTATAACCCTTACATGTGATGATGTGAGCGACTTCGTGTACAAATCCACCCAGTCAGATTCATTTTCAAGCATATCAGAATATCTCTCGGCAAGACTTTTTGCCACTGATATTTCCTTGTCATCCTCTGAATCATCTTCATTATCATCTTTCTTTAAGTCATTTATATCTTCCAGCCTTGTTGAGATATCAGAATTCTCAGAAATATATGTAGTTCCAAGCTCCATCATATTCTTTAATTCTTCTGCTATTTTATTGACTACTATATCAAGCTTTGTTGAATCTTCATCTTCTTCGTCATCGCCTTCTGCTGTTTTTACATCAACATTAAAATTAATGCCTGTATAATCATAAAGATCCAACGAAACTGCAACTCTGTAATCGTCTATATAAGGAATTATATCCTTCCACTTTTTCCATACAGCTTTACCGCTTACATTGATATTCATCTTTACTTCCTGCTCAAACGCAGCAGAAACAACTACCTTCATATTAGAGAACTCAATCTCTACACCAATATCAAGTGCAAGCCTTAATCCACTTATATTATCAAAGTGCTTAAGCTTTGTTGAAAGATCTGCTTTTATATGATCTATGCCCACAGATGGTTTATTATCATCTGCATATGCTGCTATACCATCGTCAACTGACTGCATAGCATAATCATCTTCTTCATCATTGACTGCACTGACACTTATATCAGCCGAAAGTCTGTCTGATAAGTATTCTTTCAGTTCCTGGTAAGAATCTGTCATAACAACAGCCTTTGCGACTTCGTTAGCAACACTCTGTGCAAACCCACTATCTGCTGCCTGCTGTTCAACACTTCTTTCAATCTCGTTAACATCCTGGTTCTTTAATATATCATCACCTTTGATATTATCTGTCTGATATATATCCATAGCTGCCTGTACTTCTTCCCAGGTAACCATATTGTATAAAATTATATAATCTGTATCTGTTTTAGAAACCTCTGTTATAACTGCATACTGGATATTATCCTCTGTATCACTATATAAAGCCAGATAATCCCCATTATCTATAGTTGTATTTTCACCTAGTGACGGATTATCATCTGTACTGTTAGTATCATTATTATAAGACAGCTTGTCCTGTGCTATCGTGACACTATTGTTATCAGCATCATTGTCTTTATCATCTATCATATTAACAGGAAGTACATCAGGAACAAAAAGTATTTCCTTAGCTGCAAGTCCCCTGTATGAATAACTGCTTCCATCTACCGCAATTATCTCAAAAAATGACACATCATCATCTGAAACTGATGTTGTATCAAGTGAAGGAATAACATTTCCTTCATATACAGCTATCTTATCTCCTAAGCTTAATGTACCCTGTACATATGTAAAGCTTCCGGTAACCTTTGTTGAATCTGTTATAGTTCCATCAACACCAACTGTCATGGCAGAAACAGATATATTATCTACTGACTTGCCATCAACCATAAGATTGCTAAGACTGCCTGAACTTATATACTTTATATCCTTATTCAGCCCGGCATTTTTCACCTCTGGCTTATAAACAGTAAAATCGTACTCTCTTATAGTTGTATCATAACCTGTAAAATATAATCTGTCATCATTAAGCTCAAGACGATATGAACTGCCCTGCTGCCAGCCTGTATTGCTTTCTACTGAAAATGTATATTCTCCATCTAAAACAGCCTTTGCAGACACAACTGCTGATGTCTCATCAGACAGGTCACTTGTATTCTTTATTGTTATAAGGCTTCTTACATCATCCTGTGTAAGACTGCCTGTCTTATCAGTTACAGTTATTGAAAAACTATCTGCATCAACATCATAACTTCTTGCAAATGATTCAAGGCTTACAGTCCTTAACTCCTGTGTGTCAGTCCATGCTGCATACAACACTACATCGCTTAACAGCCTGTCCTCTGAGCTTACATAATCTGTACATGTCGAATCATAACACCAGCCAAGAAATACTGCACCTTCCTTTCCAGGTGATGGAAGCTGCGAAAGCTTAGTACCAGCTTCAAAGGTCTCTTCCGTCAGTTCTACGCTGCCCTGCTGTTCATCCTTATTCTTTGAATAAAGAGTTCCTCCGTTTGTAACATACTTTATATTATAATTAGTTGTTTCAAAGGATATATCAAATGTAAGACTGTCTGAATATGTACCAGCATACTCCGGTGCCTCTGTTAATCTTACAAAGTACTTACTTGTGTTATCAAGCTTTGTTTTAGAAAGCTCTGATACGATAGAATTATCCACAAGTGCTTCGTTGTTTCCATCAGGATAAAGACCATAATCCAGCATAATATCAGTATATGAAGTATTTTTATTAATAAGCTTCCACTTATTATCTGATGATACTGAAACACTCACCTTATCCTTTTCATATAAACCTCCTGCATGTCCAGAAACCTGTATTTCACCAGTTTCCTTACCAGCTGTATCTACATTCTGAGGTATATCAATATAATAATATCTTTCTATCCATCTGGCATAAAGCACAACTACACCTGTATAATCACCCTGATTAATCTTAGTAACAGGCTCTCCCTCAAACTGTGCATTATCATACCAGCCTCCAAACTCATATCCCTGATTAATTATTTTATCTTTATCAGGAAGTTCCTGAACCGGATAATTCACAGGAGCCTCATATCCACTTACATAGTGGCCTCCATTAAGCTGGTAATCGATTTCCTGTATATCACTGTCGCTTTTTTCCTGTGCATATACAGTCTGACTGCCAAACCCCTGTGCATAATACATCCCCGGTACTGCTGTAATCAGCATTGCCGTACACAAAAGTACACTCAAAAACCTTTTCATATTAACGCCTCCTTATATATTGGTAAATTATATGTATTTATTTAATTCCCGCTTTAACCATCATCTATAAAGATTACAATAAAAGAATAAAAATAAATCTCACCCTTATACTTATCTTTGACTTATCTTTGGATAACAGTTCCCTGATACTATGCTTATAATACATAATTAATCCACGTCTGTGGAACAATCTGCATGAATTACAATTTTTTCGACATGAATAATCATTTTTTTCGTTTTATGTGCTCGATTGTATACATATATATAATGTTTTTTATGAATTTAGACACAATTTTGCATTTTTTGATATTTTTACTTGTATATTTCTGACAAAGTGTTAAAATGTAACTATGAATTAAAACGTGAATGGAGGTAAATATTTATTATGGCACAGAGATTTATTCTTAATGGTACATCTTATCATGGAAAGGGGGCTATTAAGGAAATAGCTACAGAAGCTGTTGCAAGGGGATTTAAGAAAGCTTTTGTCTGCTCAGATCCAGACCTTATCAAGTTTGGTGTAACCAAAAAAGTTCTTGATGTACTTGATGAAAACAACTTAGCTTATGAAGTATATTCAGATATCAAGCCTAATCCAACAGTAGAGAATGTAAAGACTGGAGTTCAGGCATTCAAGGATGCCGGTACTGATTATCTTATCGCTATCGGTGGTGGTTCTTCTATGGATACAGCCAAGGCTATCGGCATCATCATCAACAACCCTGAGTTTGCAGATGTTGTAAGTCTTGAAGGTGTTGCTCCTACTAAGAAGCCTGCTGTACCTATCATTGCTGTTCCTACTACTGCTGGTACAGCCGCAGAGGTTACTATCAACTACGTTATCACAGATACAAGCAAGAATCGTAAGATGGTATGTGTTGACCCACATGACATTCCTGTTGTTGCAGTAGTTGATCCTGACATGATGTCAAGTATGCCTAAGGGACTTACAGCCGCTACAGGTATGGATGCCCTCACACATGCTATCGAAGGATACATCACAGCTGGTGCATGGGAATTATCCGATATGTTCCATCTTAAAGCTATTGAAATCATTTCTAAGAGCCTTAGAGGTGCTGTTGAAAACACACCTGAGGGAAGAGAAGGCATGGCACTTGGCCAGTATATAGCAGGTATGGGATTCTCTAACGTAGGTCTTGGTATTGTTCATTCCATGGCTCACCCACTTGGTGCTCTCTATGATACACCACACGGTGTTGCTAACGCTATTATCCTTCCAACAGTTATGGAATACAACGCTCCAGCAACTGGTGAGAAATATCGTGATATTGCGAAAGCTATGGGTGTTAAAGGTACAGATGATATGACACAGGAAGAATACAGAAAAGCTGCTGTAGATGCTGTTAAGAAGCTGTCACAGGATGTTGGTATTCCTGCTGATCTTAAAGATATTGTTAAAGAAGAGGATATTCCATTCCTTGCACAGTCAGCTTATGATGATGCATGCAGACCTGGTAACCCAAGAGAAACAAGCGTTGAAGAGATAACAGAGCTTTATAAGAGCCTTATTTAACAGACAACTACTTAAATTTTTTGTTTATCATATTTTACACCTCTAAAAAAGAACCCTGCTATACCGCAGGGTTCTTTTACTATTTACTATTCTTAGGATTATAGAACAAATTGCAGATCAGGGTTATAGAACAAAATGTGTTAATAACTTAACCCCATTCTGTAAGCAGTTCTTTAAACACATCAAGTGCGGATTGAACAACATCTGGTTTTTCCATATCAATTCCACACAGCTTAAGTAAATCAATAGGGTGAAGACTGCTGCCACCTGAAAGGAACTTTTTATACCCATCTTTAATAGCTTTATCTCCCTTTAATATTCCATCTGCTATTGCTATAGCTGCTGAATATCCTGTTGCATACTGGTATACATAAAATGGAGTATAAAAATGTGGTATTCTTGCCCACTCGTATGCTATCTCATCATCAATAACACACTCTCTTCCAAAATACTTTTCATTAAGCTTTCTGTATACATCACACAGATTGTCAGCAGTAAGGACATTGCCTTCTTCGACCATTTTATGGGCTGTCATCTCGAATTCAGCAAACATTGTCTGTCTGAACAAAGTACCCTTAAACTGCTCAAAATAATGGTTAAGAAGATATTTTCTTCTCTTATCATCTTTGTCATTCTTACAGCTTTCCAACAGATAATTCATAAGAAGTGCTTCATTACATGTAGAGGCAACCTCTGCAACGAATATCTTGTAACTCGCATATATATATGGCTGGTTAGAATTAGAATAGTATGTATGCATTGCGTGACCCATCTCGTGGATAATCGTAAATACATCATCTAATGTTCCAGAAAAATTAAGGAATACATAAGGGTGTGTTCCATATGCACCCCACGAGAATGCTCCTGTTCGCTTTCCTTTATTCTCATATACATCAACCCAGCCTGTTTCAAAGCCTTCTTTAACCTTAGCAACATACTCTTCGCCCATAGGTGCTAAAGCTTCAAGAACCATCTGTCTGGCTTCATCATAAGTAACCTTCCACTCATAGTCCGCTACCATAGGAGCATATATATCATAAAAATGAAGCTCATCAACCCCTAAAGCTTTCTTTCTTATGTCAACATATCTGTGCATGAGATTAAGATTGTCATCTACAGTATTAATGAGATTCTTGTATACATCTACAGGAATAAATGAATCAGACAGATACATATGTAATGTTGATTCATATTTTCTAGCTTCTGCCCTAAATACTGCCTGTTTTACGTTGCCATAAAAGCAGGCTGCAAGCGTATTGATGTGCTGCTTATATTCCTTATAAAGACACTCAAAGGCTTCTTTTCTTACACTTCTTTGCTGGCTCTGCATATATTTTACATATGTTCCGTTAGTCAGCTCAACCTTATTCCCAGATTCATCAATTATACTGCCAAAATGGACATCTGCATTGTTAAACTTAGAGAATATCTCATTAGGAACAGACATTACCTGCGATGCCTTTGCAAGAAGAACTTCTTCCTTCTCAGACAGTGAATGTTCTTTCTGGCTTAACATATCATCAATCATATGCTTATACAGCTTAAGTCTGTCATCTTTTAAATATTCATAGAGAACATTTTCATCCATACTTAATATTGCCGGCTCAACAAATGCGTACTTTTCTGCACATTTAGCTGCTGCCGCCTGCGCCCTGCCTGACATATCCTGATACATTGAATTAGCTGTATCCTCATAATATCTCATAAAAGCATATACATATAATCTCTCAACAAGATAATCTGTATCATTTAATTCCCTTAATACATTATAAAGATTATCAGCCGACTCAGTTAAAACAGACTGATATTCACAAGGCTCGCCCGCCTGTTTAATAAGCTTCTGGTAATCTTCCTCCCACACATTATCTGATGAGTAGATGTCATTGACTGCCCATTTGAACTCATTATCAATCTCACTTCTTAAAGGTGCTGCCATTATTCTGCCTCCGGTACATAAGCTGACACTGCTATTGCCAATGAACCATATCCAATATGGCAGGCAACACTTAACGAGAGCGGATCCATATGAAAATCATATTCTGGAAATGCTTCTTTTACAGCCTCAGCCCATTCCTTAGCTTCTTCTTCATTACCAGTATATGCAACTTCCATATGAAGCTTTGCTTCAGCTGCATAATCTTTAAATCTGTTCTCACAGTCATCCTTCATAGCTTTAAGCATAATCTTCTTAGCAGAAGCCTTACCTCTTGCCTTAGCAAAAGCATCAAGCTTCTCTCCCTGAATCTGTAATACAGGATTAAGCTTTAACATAGTTCCGATTGCCGCAGCTGCAGGTGTTATCCTTCCACCCTTTTTAAGATACTTAAGTGTCTCAAGAGTAATATATATGCTTGAATCCATCTTGTGTTTCTCAAGTATGTTCTTAATCTCTCCGGCATTCATTCCTTTATCTGCCAAAGCCTTTGCATCTATGACTGACTGGCGCATAGTTACTGATATACGCTGGTTATTGACAACCTGTACTTTGCCATCATAATCACCAGCTACCATAGTTGCTGTCTGACATGTACCGCTAAGTCCACTTGACATAGGTATAAATACAACCTCGTCATTGTCCTTTAACAATTCATCAAAATATTCCTGCAATGTTCCTATAGATGGCTGTGATGTAGATATGTCTGCATCATTTTTCAACTTTTCATAGAATTCTTCCTGTGTAAGATTAATATCCTCAAGGTATTCCACACCATCAATAAAAAAAGGCATAGGTATAACTGTTATACCCACTTCCCTAGCCTGTGCCTGTGTAATACCGCTATTGCTGTCTGTTAATATTGCTACTTTACTCATAAATCGCCCTTTCTATTATTCACATTCCACTTAATATGCTGTGAAATATAGCTGTTTATTCGTATCTGCTTGTAATATAAAACAAATATTATCTATTATTGTACATTATCTTTTAATTTGCTACAATATTTTTCGAATAAAATTTACATCATATTAACAAATTGCGTTACTGTTCAAAATTCAGCCACTATGAACAATAGCGAATCAATGTCATCTAAATGATATACAAATAATAAACAATAACGCCAGCCAAGGGGATCAAACAATGTCAGTAAATCATAAAGCTTGCAGCCTTAAGCACAACAACAATTCAAATATTTATAATAACGCATATGCCGATAATATTACCAATTCTAATATCAGTATAGAAAATGTATTCTCATATGATGATGTATTAAAACTTTCCAGACTATGCGGCTACGAACCATATTTTGACGAATATACAGCAGATGATTTAATACAGCTTGCCGCTTTTTCAAGTGATTCCCACTCTCTTGTCGGCTTTATTTCCTGTTTAAAACCTGAGCTAAATAATACAACAGGCAATATACCAGATAATACAACTATAGAAATCACTGCAATGGTTGCTCCTGAATACAGACGCCAGCATATTTTTATAAGATTATTTCAGGCACTTATTAATACTATTAATACAATCAGTTCTATATCTGATAGTCATAACAACTGCAATAAGAATAGCAAGATTAACAATAATAATATAAGATATATCGCATCTATAAAAGATAATTTCATTGATAGTTCCAATGCTGGCACTATTAATATAAAATATGCCTATAGTGATTATCTTATGTCTCTGCACAACACACAGGAATATACAGAACGCGCTACTCTTTCCTCTCTTCCTGATACCTTGGAACTGTTAAAATATGATGACGAATATCAGCTTGTATCAAATACATCTGACGAGCTTATATCATCAGTTGCATTCGACATCTTCGATACACACATATGTATACATGATGTATGGACTGCTCCTGATATGAGAAAATGCGGTTATGCCAGACATTTATTATCAGAATTCATAAAAGATTGGAAAAATAAAAGCAATTATCATAAACTTCCTCTTATTCTTCATGTTTCAGGCACTAATATACCTGCGATTAATCTTTATAAATCAGAGGGGTTCACTATTGCTGAGGAGATTAAATACCATACGTTAAATCTTAATAATTTAATATGAGCATAGCAAAATAAGTGTCTATCATATAATTAAAATATAATAGGCACTTATTTATTGCAAATAATCGTATACCTGCACTTTATTTAGTATGCAATAGCAAATTAATTTCTTTTAGTTATTTTATCAAGTATTAGCATAAACTGCATTCCAATTCCAATACTACACACTACTATTGCTAATTTTGAATCTGTTTCACAAATACAGATAATCAAACAAATACTTCAACAAAATTACACTTGATACTTAATATTATTTATTTTTCCTGCATAAGAATATAATTAATAATAAAAATATGATTAATAAAATCAAATCCCTAATAATAATTTTATGATATATTATCAATGTATAAGCTACTGATAATATGCACATAAATAACATTATAAACAATATACTTATTAATATTTTAAATTGTTTCATGCTAACCTCCATATTCCTATGCATTATATATATTATTATTTATAAAAAATCTCTTTAATAAAATTAAGCATAGTATTTATACAGGCATT
>ERZ791765.1468-NODE-1468-length-13945-cov-3.160115_pt1 | contig 13945 bp, 9 predicted proteins | sample MGYA00509949_ERZ791765 | MGnify/ENA primary metagenome ERZ791765 (study PRJEB30046, sample SAMN00791980) | human gut metagenome | study: EMG produced TPA metagenomics assembly of the A metagenome-wide association study of gut microbiota in type 2...
AATATTCGGCGTTTTTTTCACTAAAATCAGTGGATAATAAATCCGAAAAAGACTTGTTTAATAGTTTAATATTAGAAAAACAGCGAACTGCCTCCTTTTTTCTTATACTATTTGATATATTTTCTTTGCTATTTAGCATTTATTCCTCCTATTTGTGTCATTTTGTATCTAAAGTATCTGTTGTTGACATATGGATACTTTAGATATTCTCTATATAGTGGTAATTAGTATCTTATTTATGTTAAAATTATCCGTTATATCCAAAAGCGAATAATGGATATTATAGATATTTCGCACATAATGTTGCTGATAATCCTTATTTATATCAATCGTATCTATAATATCTGAAAGCTAATAATTGATACTTTGGATATTCTGTATATAGAAATGCCAACTAATCTTATTTGGCTAATTTATATCCAAAATATCTCTTATTCGTATTAGGATATTCTGGAGATTTTGCACATAATGTTACTGATAATCCTTATTTGTTCTAAATGTATCAAGAATATCTATCATTGTCCTTTGGATACTTTGGATAATCTTGTGCTTATTCCTTATATTTGATATAATTGCAATTATTTTTTTCGCTTATTTTAATCTAAAAACATTATTTGAATTAATTTTGAACGAGTTTCTTCCTATTAAAAGGGATTATTTTTACGTATCATATTTGTGCTTTTGGATATAAAAGCTACTACTGATATAACCGATACAATAGATATAAATAACTACTTTTGAATACTATTTACTCTTTTGGAACGAATTTCACTTTTCCATCATTCATTAACAATACATAAGCAACAATGTTATCAATTTGTATGTATGGTATCTGATCTGTTGATTCAATCAATATAAATCTCTCTGGCATATATCGTTTATCCCTACAATCTTTCGAGTTAATTTCATAATTTGCAGACTCTTCTTCTCCTTCCTTTATTACAAGAATTTGACTTTCACGAGAAGATGGTGTGATAAAGAAACTGATCTTCTTACATGTATTTTCTTTAGAATGAGGAAGATGTAAATATATGTTATTTCCCATATCCTTTTGGATATTGTTTAATGCGATCATTACCCAGAAAGCATTCAGGGACTTCTCTTCTAAAGAATCATAATAGGCAATGTTTTGAATAATCCCTGATTCTGAATCATAGACAACTTTTTTGCTACGAACCATATCATTTAAAACTTTCCTGATTGCATACTTATCTTTTGAATCAAACCAACGATAGATCTGGTTTGAATAAAGATAGTTATAATCATTTAATAATTTCTCAATCTCTTTTTTTATACGGATGAAGTTTCCATGATTTCGATCCGCTTGTTTTTGGAATTCATATTTAGATACAGCTAATCTGTTTTGTATCATTTAACCAACTCTCCTCTCTATCTTTTTATTTTCATTTCCATAGAGTTTTCTTAACTTATCTGCATCGGTTGTGATCAGCATGTCTTCTTCTTCACTTGCTGTAACATCAACTACAACATTATTGTGATTTGCAATCAATAAAGCCTGTCCTCTTTGGAATCTCATAACTTTTTGATATTCGCTTTCTGTTAAGTTGAAGAGTTCTTTTGTAATCTTTGCTGATTCGTCACTAACCTTCATGGCAATTTTCATACAGCTATTTGCTAGAATACTTTCTCCAAAACGACCACCATCTAATTTACTGATATCTTGAATATCCTGTGTAACACCAATAACGCCGCCACCGTAACCACGGATTGTCTTAAAGATTTCAATAACATAAGAAGCTACAACCAGATTGTGTTTTACCAATCTCCACATTTCATCAAAGAGAATGATCTTATTTTGCATACGATTTTCTTTAACGCGTGACCAAACAAAATCTGTAGCGATATACATAACAATACTTAATAAGTCCTTGGAACAGTTAGATACATCCAATACCATATACAAGTTGTCCAGATCTACGTTTGTATAGTTATTAAATACCTTGCATGAGCCATACACATATTTGTGCAATTGTTGTAACAAAGGTTTCATGTAATGATATTCTTTCTTTGATCCTTCTTTATAAACGTCTTCTAATAATGGCATTACTTTATAAGAACCATTTTCATTGAATAGCGAATCGTTATCTTGTGTGATACCTTTTGATTCATAAACTTTTATTAGTACATTATCTAAATCACTTAACATATCATCTCTTTTCTGTGCATCAAGGTTTGGCACAAGCAGTGAAAAGAAATTCTTTAGAGAAGCAATCTTTGCGATTAATGCTGATTTAGACTCGGTACTTCCATCGATCATTTCATCTGCCGTATCGTCTCTCATTCGAATATCCATGATGTTGATATGCGTTTTACTCGTTTCTGACAATTCAAGGAATACTCCACCTAATGCTTGACAAGCTCTCTTCCATTCAAATCCTTTTAAAGCTGTAATGATGTAGATTGGAATACGCTTCTTGCGAAATCTTGTAGCCAGAATCTGACTAAGGTAAGTTTTTCCGGATCCTGATCCACCAAAGATCATAATGTTTGCATTTTCATATTTTGTTCGATCGAACAGATTGTATATCATTAAGGAACCGTCAATATTGTTATTTCCTAACAAGATTCCATTCTGATCTGATATTTCATTTGAGATGAATGGAAAGTATGATGCGAATCCTGAAGTCATTACGTTTCTTCTTGCATTATCGTAGATCCATCGATTATTGATCTCGCCTGTTGGTAAAGACATTTGATATCCTACGTCTTGGATAAAATCTAATGCACGTACACACATATCTTCCGATTTGATTTCTTTTTCAAAAAGTTTTCTTGCTTCAAGAATCTCCTCTTTTGAATGAGCATTTAGTGTTATGATGATCACGGTGTTATATAAATTTTCGGATTGCAAACTGCTTTTAATGTACATTGCAGATTCATATGATTTTGCTCTTGTATCAAAGGATGTATCGTTTGCTCTGATATTGTTCAAAGAGTTTTCATTGTTTCTTAATGCATACTTTAACTGGCTTCTGACGATATCTTTATTTTCCTGTTTGGCATAGATATCTACATCTACCATGTCATTTGCATTCGTAAAGTGTGTAATCCATCCTGCAAGGACATTTGTTGGATATCCATCTGCATCTACGTAATAATAAGATCGATACATCCCATCAACGACAACATATTTAGAATTTGAAAAATCTATCTCATTTGGCATAAAGAACGAATTGATTGGTAATTTCTCTAATAGTTCCTGTGACTTTACGGCTTTTAAATATTTCTTGGCAATATCAAATTTATGGTCACTATAAGATTCTTGGCCAATACGTCCTTTTTGTAATATCGTATAAAGATAATACAACTGATTCTCAGAATGAGATTCTGATGGTTCATAAAAATCCATATCATTCTCTCTCATTTTTGAAAGACAGTCTGAATATGCCGAATATAAACGATTCATGGCATCTAATTCCTGTTTGATAGAATCTCCTTTTTCCTTTACAGTAAAGATCATAAAGTATCTGTGTGAGACAGATGAATTAATAACAGATCTTAAATATTCCATCTCTTTGATCTGCATTTCCCTACAATTTTCATTCGTTTCCTGTTCTAAGATTCTTTCAGCATCACTTATCATTGTTGTTAAGTCTGCTTTTGTATTCATAGATTTTATGTGTATAATCCCTGGTGCAATTCGCAGATACTTTATATAGTCTTCAATGATCATATTTTTCTCTTGGTTGCTTTTTAAATCGAAATGTAAGGGAGTGATTTCTACAATTTTGATATAACAGTTATCTGTTGTAACGATTACTCCGTTTCTGATCGCATCGATCGAGCAAAGATCTGTTGTTGTTGTAAAAGGGGCAGGGATTTCATAGTCGTCAATAATTCTTTCCTGTTTCTTTACACTTCTGCTATCAATCATCTCTTGCCCAATTGACATTACATTTTTAAATAAACGGTTGATTGGATATTCTTTTTTCTTTTTTTCTTCCAATGGAATATGTAATGCAGCGACTTTTACAGGATCTTCTCCTGCTTTGATCATCTTACGCTTTATCTGCTCTTCATATTTTTTTCGTTTTTTTTCTAATTTTGCTGCTTGTTTCAATTCTTTTGGAGTAAGATTTCCAACATCAAGTCCTTGTTCGTTATAAGCTTCTTTCTGTTTTTGCTCTTTTTCTGCTATCTTTTTTTTTCTTTGTCGCTCTTTTTCTAACTCATTTTCATATTGTTCCAGATATTTTTCATCTGGTTCTCCATATTTTTTCTTAATTCTACGAAAATGTAAGATTCGTCGAATGTATTCCAGAAGGGAAACTCCCTTAACACCATTCATAGAAATTACAAATGCAACAACTGGAGAAGCTAATTCTAAGATCATGGATAAGAATCCATAAAATCCGATTGCTGAAAAAATAAAAGATATTGCTAAAAATACAGCAATTCCCATTAAGACAGATTCTCCAAAGCGTTTCCATTTGATTTCAATTCCAAAGAGTGATGCGTCTAACTTATAATTGATTGGAATAGTATATTCATCTAAATCATTATTCTTCTTATTACTACTCATGCCTTTCTCCTTTCTAATCTTGCGGTGCCGGTGTAATATCATTACCGTCAGAGTCTGTTATTTTATTATCTAGTTTTCCACCGTTCTCATACGGTTCAAACACATTTGTATCTTTCTGAATATATTCGGTTGTTGATTTTGCTCTTTTTAACTGTTCAGATTTCTTGTGATTTGAAATAGTCAATCCAATCAACGCAAGAAAAAAAAACACGACAATCAAAACACGATAGTATTTTTTTAACCAATTCATTTAGATTTACTCCTTTGTTACTTGTAGATCTGCCAAAATGGTCCATTTGAATCCATACCAAGTTTTGCTGAATTGTATACTGTATCAAAATCCCACGCTCCGCATCTTGCTCTTTTTCCACAGTCGCTAACTAATATTTTTCCATTTTTATCAAGCCCATATAAAACAATGTAATGACCGTTTCCGCTCGTAAATATTCCATGTTTCATTAATGCAACTACTAAATGTCCTTTCTCTAGAGAACTTCTTAAAGCTTTCTTTGAACTACCTAAGCCTTTGCATTTTAAGCCCCAATGTTCTGCAAAAGTATACGGACATGAATGAACCCATCCTGAACCTTGTTGATATAATCCATGTTTTGCACCCCAATCGGATGTCTGTATCGGAGTTACCTTTCGTCCAGTTAAAGTACTGATACATATAGCCATTGACGTAGCTCCACAGCCAGCGGATTTTAATGTATTGGTTCCGCCTGGACCGCTGAATGTATGATGGTAGTCTGCTTGATTGTAATAAACAACTGGGCCTACGGATCCTGTTGAACTTGCTTTTTCATAAGCAGCTGTAACTTTTTTTAGTTTCTGCTTATCTTGAATCTTATAAAAATAATCATTGTCACCGATTGTCTTATAAAATCGATTTCCTTGGTCATATCCATAATTTTTAGGTTTATAACCTGTTTGCCAAAAATCCTGTACATAAGGTGGAAGATTTCTTTTCCCATTTAAAGCTTCTGTTACCGCTTTTTTTACAAAACTAGCAGGATGTCTATTCCTATATGCACCAGATGTATAAGATTCATACCAACCATGAGTAGCTGTATACATCAAAGATTTTCCTTTGTATTGTCCATATTCGCACATATTACACATCTGGCTAATTACAGCCAACGAACCATCATAGCTAACAGAACATTCCTGTGCAATGATCTTACACAGTAATTCATAATCCGATTTAGAAAGATTATATTTCTTCCCGTTGCTATATCCTGTATCGAGATATTCTTCTGCATCATCTATTCCAGATAAATCAAAGCTAACCATTTCTTTTTTGTTAATGATCGTTGCCAAAACACTGGATTTTGCCTGACATGTCTCCATTTCTTGTTGTGTAAGATTTAAGAACTTTCCAAATGCCTTATCCCCTTTATAACTAATCGTTGTACTATTTTTATTCTTCTTTATAGTGATCAGTTTTGCTGCTTTAATTTTTTCTTTAAATACTTTAATTTGATCCTTCGATTCTATTTGTTGTGTTTGTTTTTCGCAGTATGCTGAAAAATAAGAAATCAACAAACACATATTTACTTTTACTTTACCTGTAGCCTCTCCTGCACTGTCTCTTAGTACTTCTTCAAAAGCATTATAAAAGCTATCATACTGATTAGAGATTGCTTCCGTTTCCGAGATTGAACTAGATGTAGAAGTATTGAATGAAACTAAGGATAAAATAGATGTCGGTATCGATGCAGCAATTAATACGGGAACCATTATGATAAATACAATAACAGCAAGAACATACTTTATAGTGGATAATGTTTGCCCTGGATCAGAAACTGCTGTAATCATTGCATTGCCAAAATTTCCTGTACCAAGATTTACTGCAATCCTAGCTGCATGAACAACGTGATCAGCATTCGAGCTTTGTTCCTGTGCCATTTATTTCCCTCCGTTTTATTTTCTGTCTTTTGGTTTCTTGTTATTATTTACATCAAAATTTACATTTCCCATCATTTTATGAAATCCAGGACTTTTTACGGGATCGTAGTACATCTTCTGTCCACCAATATCAATTGATGCTGTTTCAGTGATTGTTTTCTCTGGTTCCTTGGAAACACTCGTTCCATCTTTAGATTTTCCTTCAGGAAAATATTTTGACTTCATGGCATCAGAACTTTTTAATTCTACAGATTCGTTTCCTAGGGATGCTTTAATATTTCCTTTTCCATCAGAACTGATTCCAGAAAGAATCTGTTTTCCTCCACTTTTTGTATTAAATACAAGTGCATTATCCAGTTTTTTCTTATCTGCTTTATCCGTTGCTTCTCTCTTTTTGTTGTCAAGATACTTCTTGGCATCTTTTCCTTTCATCAAAGCATCTGTATTTCCCAAAGCCGTGGCTAATTGATTTTTTGCCTGTCTTCCTGACATTTTAGATCCCAGTAGATTGTCCATTGCTGCAGATGATTTAATTCCGTCTAATGGATTATATGGATTATTTCTTCGTGTTTCTTTTCCATTAGTGTTATTCTTACCATTGTTCGGTTTTTCGTTATTTCTAGGATTGCTTTCACTACTATTTTCACTACCATTTCTGCCTGAATCATTGCTTCTTCTAGAATCTGCACCATTTTTACTATTTCCAGAATTTTTTCTTCCTTGAATCGCTGAACCAACTTTTCCAGCAACTGCTCTTACTCCTGTAGCTACTGCCATTCTTTCTGCTGTCTGCATGATCTGCCCAGCAATTCCGCGTTTTGTTGCCGCCCTGTCAAGAGTTGCTCCTCCACCGATTCCTAGTTTTGCAATATAGCTATTTAATTCGATCGCAAATTCTATCACTGCGGCAATAATAAAGATCCATAAGATCATGACAGCAATCGTCTCTGTACCAAGCGGAATAAATGAATTAGCCGTTGATGACCTAAAGGATGCGATCAGATCCTTATTCTTTGCAAACGAAGATATTTTTATCATGTTGAATCCTGCTAATATGACTCTGATAAACCATCCGTTTAAGATAACAATAACTGCTTTTTCCATGTACATCTGCAGAAAATTCTTAAAATAGATATCTGTCGATTTTGATACATGGAAAGCAATCGGCAATGGTGCCAGATACGTCATTATTCCAATATCTACATAGTTTTGTATTGCGATTTTTGCTAGTCGATACAATTTAGACGCAATGTACATTGACAATATAAATGCTACGATCTTTTGTGGAATATCAGCTCCAACAATACTCATTAATGCTTTAGGCAGTGTTAATTTATCTCCACTCATTCCTTTATTTAATGACGTGTATATAGAAGATATTAAATTGTTTGGCAATGCCTGATTTTTTGATTTAATAATTTTTAAACCTTTTGCTACATTATCAAACGCTGTTGAAGTATTATTCACAAAACCTAAAACGATATCAAAAAGCGGTCGATAGATTCCAATTAATATAACTGAGAATATAAAATTCCATACTAAAATTACTACTGATTCATCAGAAGTTGGGGTCATAGTGTGAAAAAGTTTATATAGCAATATCACAAATGCCAGTGATATTGCTATTCCAAAGATTCCTGCATTTAATATTTTTACCCCAGGAACTACCGCTTCAAATATCGATAAATTGGCTCCAAGAACAGAAAAAGCATATTTGAATAAAATATCGAATACCCCAGAACCAGCTCCAATCAGCCATTTGATAAATGCGTCAAATATAATTCCCATAATTTCCTCCTAAAAAAAGCCACTCTCATACGAGAGTGGCCGCGGCAGATATTTAATATTATTGTCATTTTGCTTTCCATGTGAATAATCCGTTTTTTGTTAGCGTTGTCTCTAACCAAACTAAGATCGTAGGCGCAAGTGCAATCGCACAGAATGCAATAATGATTCGCATTGGCCAACCTTGCAACATTCGATCTAATTTTGATCCTGGATATCCAAAGTGAAGTACAGCACATGCTCCTAGCATTGCCGTTGCAACTGGTGTTGCAATTCCAACCATCTCGTCATATGCTCCCTTACTAAGATCATTAATAACCTTTTTAATTGCACTATCATTTGATGTACTTGCTTTTTGCGTTGCATCCAATATCATTGGTAAATAACATAGTATCAATGAAACTGCTAAAGCAATCATTAACGCAATCAGAATATCTCTTATCATTTCATCTCTGGATTTCAACGCCTTTGCTTTTCCTTTCAATGAAATCATTTGTGTTTGACTCATATTTTTTCCTCCATCCTATTATTTTTTTGAAAATAAAAAGCACCCATAAAAATGGATGCCAATTCAAGTGAGTATTCACGGGATTTGTATAAAGAATACTCTCACAACATGAATTATGTTTACAGTCTGCCGTCTGAAACGAAATTCATATTAGTAATTATAACAGGATTTTTAAAGGTCATGGTCTCACGGCTGTATCAATCTTGTATCAATTGTGTATCAATCTTGTATCAATTTTGCTCAATCTTGTTTTTACGATTATCGATTATATATTTTGCAGTTCGTCAGCTATTTTCTCTTTATTTTCTTGCATCTTTTTGAGGAATATCTTTATAAGCAATAATATCTTTCATATTTAAACAGCCGATTTCTCTCGAATCATATGATTTTTTATAGTTATCTCCCATAACAAAAACTTTGCCTTTAGGTATTTTTAATTCGATCGCGTGTTTGATATCATGTGATCGAACGATTACTTTTCCATTTACTGCTACGATACCGTTCTTTATCGTAAGTTCATCTCCTTCATATGCAATCACGCGTTTAATCAAATATTGATGATTATCTTTTGACAATATCGCAACAACATCTCCATGTTTGATTGATCCCGAATATCTCTTCATACGTATCATATCCCCATCTTCAAGCGTAGGTTCCATAGATATTCCATTGACCTTGCACATTTTGTGATTGATATTATTACCTATAATAAATAACATTGTGATTGCTGCTAATATCTGACCGAATTTTTTTCTTCTCATTTGATCATTCCTTTCAAAAAAAAGGAGGGATTTGCTTTCCCTCCTTCAAAAACTTCTTTTTTATTTAACTATTTTTGTCTTTTACGAATTACAAAAATTCCTGCAGCTGCTAGAATTGCAACAATGGCTGCAATCATAATTGGAAGAATTGATGTCTGTCCTGTTTTAACAGATCCTGTGATACTCCCACTGTTTGTACTAGGTGTCACTGTTTTTGTTGTTTTAGGCTTTTCTGTAGTTGTAACTTTATCTGACTTTTTCATTGTAACGATATTTGTATCAGATGCTAGATCTGTATTGTCACCTTTTGCAGTAACTGTATTTTTGATGTCCCCTTCAATCTGTTTATCGAATGTTACATCGTAAGTTACAAGAATTGTATCCAGACTTGTGATATCTTTTCCTGTTTCAATCTTAAATCCATTATCTGTATCATTCTGTGTGATTCCACACTGATCAGTAATATCTTCATCGTTTAATGTTACAACAATGTTTGCAATGCTCATTCCTGTTTTTTCAAAATTATCGTTGATCACTACGTTTTCAACTAATTTATCAGGTGTCGTAACTTTTAATGTGTATTTTCCAACTTCACCTTTTTTATATTCGGATTTGTCGGATGATTTATCAACCATGATTTTTGCTTGATCTTTTTCAACTTCTACAACATTGTTTGCCTGATCTTCATTAGTGTTGTCAGATGTAGCAATTGCAGTGTTTGTGTATTCCCCTTCTTTAGAGAATGTTACATTGTATGTTACTTCAATCTTGTCTTCATCTGTGATGTTCTTTCCAGTTTCAATCTTAAACTGATTTCCATCTACATTGATCTTGCAGTCTTTTGTGATATCGTCTTTGTTCAGTTTCACTGTAATGCTGTCTGCGTCATAAGCTAATCCTTCTTCCTGTACGAACTTATCAGTAATCACAACATTTTTTGCAGTCAGATTTTCTTTTGTCTGTTTTACTACTAATGTATAGTTTCCTGTTTCTCCGACAGAGTATTTCTGTTTGTTAGATTTCTTCGTAATTTCAAGCATTGGAGCTTTTAATTTAATATCTTCGTTATCTTCTCCGCCACCAGAAGGAATCAATGGATCGTCTTTGATCACATCACCATTTGTATTTGGCGTTGCAGGTGCTGAGAATACATTTTCAAGGTCAGATTCTAGAGCTGCATCATCTGTGATCGTTGCATCATAAGTCACTGTGATCTTGTCTGTCCAGTTCTGGATATCTTTATATGGTGCGATTCCAATACATGGGATTGTTCCGTTCTTTAAGTTATATGGTGTGTTAATTGTAAATCCTGTTCCATCATCCTCATAAGATACGTCTAAGTTTGATGTTACATTCTTTCCACCGACCATAACAGCTACAGATCCTTCTTTGATCTCTAATCCTTTTGTTTTGACAATATCTTTTAAGACAATGTCTCTCATGAATGTTCCAGGATTTCTGTTTGTGATCGTTACTTTATATCCAACCGTATCTCCGACTTTATATTTTGTGTCTGGTGCTTTCTTTACAACGTCCACTTTTGGAGAATTGATAAAAACCTGTGCATCATCTTTCATTTCCGGGATACCTGCAGCAACAGTTGTCGCTGTATTATCTACAGTTGTTCCATTTCCAGCTGTTAAAGCCTTTGCATCATATTCTACAGTGATTGTTGTTCCATATGGAAGAGCATAATCTCCTTTGGATTTTAATACCCATCCGTTTCCAGACTGTTCAATTGTGTAGTTATCTTTATCAATTCCTGAAACTTTTACACTTGAAAAATCAAATGCCATAGTATCTGGTAATGTTGTATCTTTGATGATAAAGTATGCTGTATCAGCCTTTGGATTAGAGTTTCTTACTTTTACTGTATAATGAGCTGTTTCTCCAACCTGATGTTCGTAACGATTAACTGTTTTTTCGATGTTTAATCCTGGTTCTTCTGTAACCGTCTTTGATAGTTCTACATTTGTTGTTGGTTTATTTGTAATTGCATTTTTACCATTGATCTCAACAAATGCTTCATTTTCTTCGTGGATCACTGTTTTCTTTTCATTGTAGTGTCCATGATTTTCCCATTTTTCCTTTAAAGATTTTAACTGATCTTCTGTAACATTTTCTGGTACGTCCATTTTGACATTAATTTCCATTGTATATGCTGAGTTATTATAAAAGTCAGCATTACCAGATGGATCTTTTAATGTAGCAACCACATTATTACTATCGGTTGAAATATTAAACCAGTCTGATACATCATTTCCGTTGTCAGCTTTTACCTTTACGGAGTTAATCTTCATGCACTCTTCGATCGGATCTTTAAATACAAAGCTTGTATATTTTTCATCCGCACCTTTTGCAACTTTTTCTGTAATAGAATATGTCCAGTCATCTGCAAGTGAACGTACGGTATTATTTGTTACATTTGTTTCATCTGCATCGGATACTGTTTTTTTAGGACCTTCTACAGTTGTTGTAACCTGGTTTGTTGTACTTGTCTTGGAATCAATCGTTGTTTTTGCTGTATTATTCTCAGTTACAACATTCTTTGTTTCATCATAGTGTCCATGTTCTTTCCAGATTTTTTTCAATGCTGCCATCTGTTCCTGTGTTGCATTTTCCGGAATATTTAATGACACATTGACTTTTAATGTATAAATACCATAGTTATAGAAACTTGCGTTTCCTTTTGGATCTTTCAATGTTGCTGTTACTTTATTACCATTCGTTTTAATATCAAACCAGTCGCATCTTTCGTAGATTCCATCTTGCTTGCAACTACTTTTACTGAGTTAATCTTCATGCAGGATTCAATCTCATCTTCAAATTCAAACTTAGTATAACGATGTGCTGTTGGAATTCCTGTTGGGATTACCTGTTCTACGTTATATGTCCAATCCTGTCCAAAATGTTCCACGGTATTACTTGTTACTTTGGTTTCGTTATTGTCTGTCACACTTTTTGTTGGTGGTACTGTATTGAATTTGATCATGTTCTGGCCGGAACCGACGAATTGATCTCGTCTTGTTGGCTGATCAAGATTACGTCCAAATGTGTATTCAAACGAATTTCCCTCAAAAATGAATGCAGCACATGTGAAGTCCTGGCTATCATAATCATCATCATAATTTGCATAATAGATATATGTTCCGTTGTCTTCTTTATAACTTAATTTTGTATTGGAAGATACGTACTGTCCATCTACTTTGCTTGCTTTTACACCGATGTACTGATGAGAGTCGATATCTTTTAATGTTACATTAGACTTCAAAGATACTTTTGTTGTTGTACCGGCTTTATAAAATGTACTTGTTGTTTTTACTTCCTCTAAACCGATGTAAACTGTATTAGTTACACCTTCACCTAACGCAATATATCCATCCTGTCCTTTGTACTTTTCAATTCCGCTGACTGTACGGACCATGTCAACTTTAATCCAGTGACCATTGCTTCCATCATCATTACACTGATAGATTTGCATGTTTGAAATTTTAACTTTGATCTTATTTACTGAATTTTCGGATGTTTTGAACCAGAGATAATCTTTCTGGAAATCTTTAATATTCAGATCCAATCCATTATAACTGGTTGGATATTTGCAGCTCTTTCCTTCTTCTACAGTAAAGGTAGTCTTTTTCGTCTTATATAGTCGGAATCCGTAAGATCCCTTAACCTTTAATGCTTTGCTGTCATCGAAAGAACTAAATTGTTTTTCATTTTTTTTTGGCCACCAGTTAGCAGTGATTTTCTTTGCACTATCAACACTGATCTGTGCAAAAACTGATGTTGGCATCATCAGAACTGACATAATAATTGCCAACATCCGACAAAATATCTGTTTCCATTTCTTTTTTTTCATAAGCCTTCTCCTTCTTTTGATTAAAATGCATAAGAAAAAGCACCCTTTATTTCATGGTGCTTCATAACGGGTGGTGCCCGATATGTAATTGAATCATTCATTTATAATGCCCTCCCCTCTTTAAATAATAAAAAAAGTGGAACTGTATTTCTACAATTCCACTAAAATCATCTAATTTATCTTAATGCAAACAATTTTATCATATAATGCCAACCATAAGATACTGCAATTAATTTTCCATTTTTATAGGCTTTAACTTTAAGGTATAAACATCCATCTTCTCCAGCATCATAATCATAACATGTAAATGAGGTTCTTTGTCCTGGCTTTAAACAATTAGATTCTAATGTTGGTTCTTCCAATTGAAGAAGTGATTTTTCACCATCACCAGCAACCGTATAATATAAAGTTGCACCATTTGTTGCTTTTAATGTTACAGTTTCTCCATCAGTATCAATTTTAATAAAATCATCAGCATATCCTATTAATGCAGTACCAGGACAATTCCCATAATTTATTAAGTAATAATAATAACCTGGTCCAAGTCCATTTTCACCCTTATCAATCTTTTTTTTAGTTGC
>ERZ791765.1476-NODE-1476-length-13809-cov-2.137924_pt1 | contig 13809 bp, 9 predicted proteins | sample MGYA00509949_ERZ791765 | MGnify/ENA primary metagenome ERZ791765 (study PRJEB30046, sample SAMN00791980) | human gut metagenome | study: EMG produced TPA metagenomics assembly of the A metagenome-wide association study of gut microbiota in type 2...
CCCCTCCAGATGTCTCCCCTTATCATTTATTGCAATACGCTCCGGCAAATGTCCGGAAACCCTCCGGCTTCCCGGACTCGCGGGCGCGTATTTCGCAGTACACGTCCAAGAAATCACAGATTTCTTGGACTACCGGGCAGTCGCCCTATCAAAATCGTGCCAGCGAAAATGTGCTCTGCAAGCAGGCAATTTTTGCTGTTACGATTTTGGCACTGCTCATTGCTTATGTACATTATACCATATTCCGGGGGGATTAGGCAAATCGAAACACAGCCTGCTGAAACCGGTTCTTTATTTCCTTCCATAACTTATGCAGCTTAGTCCTCCTCGATAACCTGCATTTCCAGAAAATCAAAATCAATCTGCTCGATAAAGGAATCCTGCGTAAAGCGCGTCTTGGCATGGCGCTTGAATTCATTCACATTCGCCTCCAGCCAGATCGGTTTTCCGAGATCAAATTCATAGCACACTTCCTCGAGCGCATGAAAGACCTTGTGCGTCCTTGTCTCATCGGACTCATCCGTGATCGTCGTGTCCCGCAGCAAGTGGTTGTTTTTCATCATCTTAAACCAGATTCTCATTTTCCGTTCCTTCTCCTCTGCCTGTTGGTCTCATACATAAGCAGTGCTGCGGATACTGCCGCATTCAGAGATTCCACACTTCCCTCCATCGGTATCCGCACGTAGGTATCTGCCAGCCCCGCGATCTCATCGGACAATCCGTTCCCCTCGTTCCCGATCAGAAACGCCGTCCCTTTGCAGTAGGACAGTTCGTCATACTGCATCTGTCCCTTCAGGTGCGCCGCGTAGACGCCAACTTTCTGCCGTTTCAATTCACCGATCGTCTCTGCAAGATCCTCCGCAATATAGTATGGTACCCGGTAAATGCTTCCCATCGTAGAGCGGATGGTCTTTGGATTAAACAGATCCACCGTCGTCCGGTTCATAATGATGCCGGTAATTCCCGCACCCTCGCCGGTCCGCAGCATGGTTCCCAGATTCCCCGGGTCCTGGATGCTCTCAACGATCAGCAGATGTGTCCTGTTCCCGCGCAGCAGATCGGAAAGCGGGTACTTCGGCATGCGCACCAGACATAAGATCCCCTGCGGTGTCTGTGTGTCGGAAATGCTCTTAAATACCGCATCGGCAACAACTTCATAGGTCTTTCCGGCAAGCAGCTGCTCCGCTTCCGGTTCCTCCAGAAAGCGCTCGGAGACATAGACCTTAGAGAGCCACTCCGGCGGGACCTCCTCAAACATCTTTCTGCCTTCCACGACAAACAGGTTCTGGCTTTTGCGCTCTTTTGCCTTTTTCATCAATGCCGTAATATTTTTCATCTGCTGGTTGCTGCTGCTCGTAATCATGACTGCTCCTTTTTGTTCCCTAAGCGGAAAAAACTCCATGAGTTCCCGCCCATGGAGTCTTATGATCGTTCCAAATACTGTTATGTATCTTACATTGAAAGGTTCTTGCTGATCTGATACTGATACTCCGGAATGGATTTCTGCATTGCAAGTGCCTCATCGATGTCGTTATCCACGAAATCACCGTGACGATAACCAACGACACGGTTGCTCTTGCCCTCGCAGAGCAGATCCACTGCCAGCGCACCCATCGTGGATGCATAGACACGATCCTTACAGGTCGGGCTTCCGCCACGCTGCATGTGACCCAGAATCGTCGCACGCGTCTCCACGCCGGTTGCAGCCTCGATACGCTTTGCCATGCTTGCAGAATGTCCGATCCCCTCCGCATTGACAATAATGTGATGCTGTTTGCCGCGCTTACGGTTCTCGATGATATGGTTTACAATCTTCTGCTCATCATAATCATATTTCTCCGGAAGCAGGATATCCTCTGCGCCGTTCGCAATACCGCACCATAATGCAATATAGCCCGCGCCGCGTCCCATAACCTCGATGATGCTGCAACGCTCATGAGAAGTAGAGGTATCACGTACCTTATCGATCGCTTCCATTGCGGTGTTTACCGCTGTATCAAAACCGATGGTATACTCTGTACATGCGATATCAAGGTCAATCGTTCCCGGAAGACCGATCGTGTTGATGCCGAGTGCCGCCAGCTTCTGTGCACCTCTGAAAGAACCGTCACCGCCGATAACGATAATACCGTCGATTCCGTGCTTCCTGCAGATCTCTGCCGCCTTCTGCTGACCTTCCGGTGTCTTAAACTCCATGCAGCGTGCTGTCTGTAAAATAGTACCGCCGCGCTGGATGATATCGGAAACGTCTTTTGCTTCCATATCTACGATCTCTTCCTGAAGAAGTCCTGCATAACCTCTCTTGATTCCCTTGACTTTCTTACCCTTTGCAATGGCTTCCCTAACCACTGCACGAATTGCTGCGTTCATACCTGGGGCATCGCCGCCGCTCGTGAGTACACCAATGGTGTTTATCTCTTTCGCCATTTATCGTTCCCTCCTCATATAATATACCCATTTAATCTATCTTATTTTAATCTCTTTATGGCTTCTTTTCAATGCTCTTTTTGACAACTTTTACGTTATTTTCCCCCAAAAACTTAGTTAAATTGTTCACAATCTCCGGTTCGATGCAGATACTGTAGTTTTCGGGCAACCGCTTCATCGCCTTGACCGATGAAATATAGATCACCACCGTGTCTTTCCCATCCGAATCATGGAGCATGGCATAGAGTTCTTTTTCCTTTTCCGCAAACGCTTCCTTGGTCTCAAACTGAAGCCATAATTCATCGCCGCGCCGCACGGGAGCCTGCGCGGCTGCACCGCCACGGCTTGATCCGCCGTCTCCCGCGGATGCCGGACTGCTGCCCGCATTCCCGCCTGCACCGCGCCGGTATCCTCCGCCCTGCCGATAAGTGCGCTGTTCCTGTGGCATTCCGTTCTCTGCCTGTTCAAACGTACAGATCTGCTCGCAGACGATCTTGGCGTTTTTATCCTCCTCCACGTTGGCATGTCCGCGGATAAATACCTTCTCATCCTCATTCAGCAGCGTATGATAGCGCTCATACTCGCCAGGGAATACGATCACCTCCACCGTACCGAACAGATCCTCGAGCGATAGAAATGCCATCGTCTTATTATTCTTCGTATATTTGATGGTCTTCTCCGTAATCATTCCGCCGATAATGACCTTCTGGTTATCCCGCAGCTTGACCTCGCCGCTCTCATCGTCCAGCAGGAAATCCGACGTCCCTGCCGATATGATTCTGCGCCATTTTTCCTCATATTCCTCCAGCGGATGGCCGGTCAGATAGATGCCGATGACTTCCTTCTCAAAGCCGAGCTTGATCTCCTTGCTGTACTCTCCAACATTGGGATACTGAATCTCATAGGCTTTTTTCTCCTCCTCCGACACCAGATCAAACAGGCTCATCTGTCCCGCCAGCGACTTCTTTTTCGTCTGCATCTGCTGATCCATCAGAGCGTTGTACACCATCATCATCTGCTGTCTGTTACCGTCTAAGGTATCGCAGGCACCGGATTTGATGAGATTTTCGACGGTGCGCTTGTTTACCTCAGAGTCCGCCACCCGCTCAATAAAATTCTGCAGGGTGCGGTAGGGACCGTTCTGATCCCGCTCCGCTATGATCGCATCCACCACCGAACGCCCAATACTCTTGATGGCATACAGTCCGTAGCGGATGCCGTCTTTCGTCGCCGAAAAACGTCCCTCGCCCTCATTGATATCCGGGGCCAGCACTTTGATGCCCATCTGTCTGCAGGTATAGATATACTCCGCCACCTTCCGCGGGTTATCAATCACGGAGGTCATCAGCGCCGCCATAAATTCCACCGGATAATAATATTTCAGATACGCCGTCTGATATGCGACCACCGCGTATGCCGCCGCATGAGATTTGTTGAATGCGTACTTCGCAAAATCCACCATGGAATCGTAGATCTCATTCGCCGCCTTCTCACTGATACCGTTTGCAATACAGCCTTTGATCCCCTGCTCCTCATTTCCGTAAACGAAATTGTGGCGCTCCGCATCAATGACATACTGCTTTTTCTTACTCATCGCACGGCGGATGTTATCCGCCTGTCCCATGGAATAGCCGGCAAGATTCTGCACGATCTGCATGACCTGCTCCTGGTAGACAATACAGCCATATGTCGGCTCCAGGATCGGTTCCAGTTCCTTGCAGGTGTATGTGATGCTCTCCGGCTCGTTTTTTCCCTTAATGTACTTTGGAATGAAATCCATCGGTCCCGGACGGTACAGCGAGATTCCGGCGATAACATCCTCCAGACTCTGCGGTTTTAACTCCTTCATGAAGTTCTTCATCCCGGCACTTTCAAGCTGGAAGACGCCCTCGCATTTTCCGGTTCCAATCGCATCCAGCACCTTCTTGTCGCCGTAATCAATCTGGATCGCATCCGGATCGCTGTTGTCATTATAATCGATGTGATCGACGTCGATCCGCACACCGTGATTCTTCTCCACAAGGGCAACGGCATCTTTGATTACGGTAAGCGTCCGAAGTCCGAGGAAGTCCATTTTTAACAGACCGAGTTCCTCGATCGTTGTCATGACGAACTGCGTGGTAATCGTGCCGTCTGAAGCTCTGGAAAGCGGTACATACTCATCCATCGCCTTCTGTGAAATCACGACACCCGCCGCATGCATGGACGTATGGCGCGGCAGTCCTTCCAGACGTTTTGCCATATCGATGAGTGTGTGCACCGTGTCATCCGTCTCGTACATGGTGCGCAGCTCCGGATTCATGGTAAGCGCCTTATCGATGGTGATGTTCAGTTCATTTGGAATGTTCTTCGCAATCGTATCACAGAAATTGTACGGCAGATCCATCACACGCCCCACATCGCGGATGACTCCGCGCGCAGCCAGCGTACCAAATGTGACGATCTGCGTCACGCAGTCCTTGCCGTATTTCTCGATTACATAGTCGATGACCTCACTTCGTCTCTCATAGCAGAAATCAATATCAATATCCGGCATCGTGACACGCTCCGGATTTAAAAAACGCTCAAACAGAAGATTATACCGGATCGGATCAATATTGGTGATACCGGTCGTGTAGGAGACAAGACTTCCCGCCGCGCTTCCACGCCCCGGTCCGACCGGGATGCCATGCGTTCTGGCATAATTGATAAAATCCCACACGATCAGGAAGTAATCGACATATCCCATCTTCTGGATAACGGAAAGCTCATAATCAAGCTGCGGCAGCAGCTCATCATGGCGGTCCGGATAACGCTGGATCAGTCCCTCATGACACAATTTGTTCAGATACGTCCAGGAATCATACCCGTCCGGCACTGTAAAGTGCGGCAGCTTCGTCACGCCGAATTCAATCTCCACATGACACCGGTCTGCAATTTTCTGGGTATTCTCGATTGCCTGCGCGGCATAGGGAAAAAGTGCGCGCATCTCCTCCTCGGATTTGACATAATACTGTCCGCCCTCATAGCGCATCCGGTTCTCATCGGACAACTTTTTCCCTGTCTGCAGGCACAGCAGGATATCATGTGCCTCCCAGTCCTCCGCATAGGTATAGTGCACGTCGTTGGTGGCGACAAGTTCAATACCAAGTTCCTGGCTAAGCCGCATCAGACCGGCATTCACTGTCTTCTGATCCGGAATTCCGTGATCCTGCAGTTCCAGGAAATAATTGCCCTTACCGAAGCATGCCTCATAGCGCTGCGCCGTCTTCTTCGCCTCATCATAAAGACCTCTGACAAGATAACGCTGCACCTCACCTGCCAGACAGGCACTCAACGCAATCAGCCCCTCATGATACTGTTCTAAAAGTTCCATATCGACACGCGGTTTATAGTAGTATCCCTCCACAAATCCCTTCGATACAATCTTCATGAGATTCTGATACCCCTGGTTATTCTCCGCCAACAGCACTAGGTGATAATAGCGATCCTCCCCATGGGACATCTCCCGGTCAAATCTGGAGTTCGGTGCCACGTAGACCTCGCATCCCAAAACCGGATTGATCCCTGCCTTCTTCGCTTCTTTATAAAAATCAATCACGCCGAACATGACACCGTGATCCGTGATGGCTCCCGCTGTCATGCCAAGTTCCTTGATTCGTTTTACATATTCTTTGATTTTATTGGAACCGTCCAGCAGACTGTACTCTGTATGGACGTGTAAATGTGCAAATGACATAATAAATCCTCCGTTTTTTCATTATATTATGAACAACGGAATTATTCAAATCTTTTCACGGATCATTCCCGTGCTTTCCCATAGCAGAAATAGATAGACAGACACGTCCCGAAATTGTTTGGTTGATAACAGCGGCAGACCTGCCGCTTAAGAACGAGACAGACTCGTCTCTACATTCCAGACAGGAACTCTTCCACAGTTGTTGAACGTGCAGCAAGTTTCAGCCACTTTTCCAGTGTCTCATCATCCTGTTCCCCTGCGATGCGCTGCTGCTGTTCTGCCGGAATTGTTCCAAGTTCGGCTGCTAATGACAATATACTCTGTGCTACTTTTGACGCTGCCATCGACTCCGCAAGCGTCTCCGCCATCGACTCCGCCATCGGCTTCGCAAGCGTCTCTGCCATTGATTCCGCTATCGAAGGTGCCATCAGCTTTGCCCTTCGCTCCGCTTCCTCACGGATATACTCTTCCATCGTCATATAGCCTGCCTCCAATTTTCGATCACGTTTTAGATATTTAACTCTCTCATGAATATTACGGATTTTTTCATCCGGATGCATCTCTGCAACTTCCTCAGTGCTCTGCTTTAAATACGCAAACAGATGCAGCAGTTCAGGTGTTATGTTCTCCTGATCGGTTCCGTTGGTATTAAAGAAGATCTTCTGCGTCTCATCTCCCAGCAGAATGCCTGCATCCCTGCAGTACTCCTCAAACACATACTGATATCTGCCCTCGCCAAACGGGTCAAACGAGCAGATAAAAATAATGTAACTGGACTTGAGCTGATTGTAGTCCTCTCCCGGCTTTAAGGATGTGACATCCATCTCCCCCTGATAGTACCGGCTGCGCTTGGGCAGATTCCTTGCATCGTCATTCTGCATCTCCACATCATAACTGACTTCGTCCTCATCCGATGCATACACATCGAAACGGACACTCTTAAAATCGCTGTCAAGAAACAGTGTGTGCTCCGCATGCGCCTTCACGCGTGGAATCTCCTTATTCAGGACGATCTCCAGCAGATTTCTGCAGATCTCCTCGTCCTGCAAGGCTGCTGCAAACAAATATGCATTGGTCAGATTCAGTTTCTGAAAACTTTCTCCCATATACAAGTACCTCCTCTGTGGGAAGTGCCTGCCTGTAAAATATTATAAATCATTCTTACGTCAAATGTCTATTGGTCGAAATCACGAATTTCCAGATCAGGTTTCTGGATGTCGCCTATCTCAGGATGCATTTCTTTCTTTTTTATGTTATAATGCGTTGCACAAATGTAACAGAAGGGATCTTGATCTACATGGGAAAAACAGGACTGATTGTCGAGGGTGGCGGTATGAAATGCGCTTACAGCGCCGGCATTCTCGACAGGTTTTTAGATGATAAAATCACATTCGACTATTGTATCGGCGTCTCTGCCGGAGCTGCCAACACCCTCTCCTACCTTGCCGGCCAGCGCGGCAGAAATCTGCGCTTCTATACCGTACACCTTGACGATCCGCGCTATCTTTCCGTCCGCAGCCTGCTTCGGACCGGGAATCTCTTCGGGCTTGAATATATCTACGGAACGCTGACCAACTCGGACGGTGCCGACCCGATTGACTACGATGCCATCATGAAAAATCCGGCTGAATTTTATATGCCGGCAACGGATGCCCTCACAGGAAAGGCAGCCTATTTTTCCAAGTTCGACATCGTGCGCGACGACTACCGCACCATCATGGCGACCTGCGCGCTTCCTGCGTTCTGCCGCCCGGTCAATGTCAACGGACACTTCTACTACGACGGCGGTGTTGCCGATTCTATCCCAGTACACCATGCCTTAGAACACGGCTGCGACAAGGTTGTCATCATCCTGTCAAATCCGCGCGATTTCGTGAAGCAGCCGGAGGCACACCGGCCGATCTACAAGCGCATGCTGCGCAGATATCCCAAGACCATCGAAGGGATCGACCACCGCCATATCAATTATCAGGCTTCGATTAATCTTTCCGACCGGCTGGAAAAAGAGGGGCGTGCGCTGATTTTCGCGCCAAGCCGCCATCTGCCGCTCGGCACTTTTTCCAAAAATGCAGCCTTAGAACAGCAGCTTTATGATCTTGGGGTATCTGATTATGAAGCAAAACGCGCTGCCCTGCAGGAGTTTTTAAAGGCGCAGGGTCACTCATAGGTTTTTATCTTATATGCGATCGCTTCATACGGTCTTAAATACGTTCCGCCCCCGTTTTTGTAATTTCCGATCATAATCTCCGCTTTCTTAGGTACTCCGTCAAACGTCACATGGTTAGGTGTAAAATTACAAAGTACCACCAGCTTTTTATCATCCAATACTCTCTGGTATGCAAAAATCTGTCCGCTCTCTTCCATCAGCATCTCAAAGCTTCCGCTGACTACAATCTCCTCCTCATGCCGGATCTGGATCAGTCTTCGATAAAAATTATAAATAGAATCCGGATCTTTCAGCTGTGCTGCAGCGTTGATTTTTTTATAGTTTTCATTTACCTTGATCCACGGCGTTCCTGTTGTAAATCCGGCATTTGTCTCTGTATTCCACTGCATTGGTGTCCTCGCATTATCACGGCTTACTTTTCCAAGATAACGCATCATCTGCTCCGGCGCTACCCCCTGCACTTCCACCAGTTCATGGTAAGCATTGATGGATTCCAGGTCACGGTAATCTGAAAGATCAGTAAATCCGGCATTTGTCATTCCAAGTTCTTCTCCCTGATAAATATAGGGCGTTCCTTTCATCAAATGCAGGCATACCCCCAGCATTTTTGCCGAATACTCGCGATATTCCCCGTCATTTCCATAACGTGAAACGGCTCTCGGCTGATCATGGTTGCTCCAGAACAGGGCGTTCCACCCAATGCCCTCCAAACCTTCTTCCCACTTTTTGAAAACCTTTTTTAACGCTATAAGATCGATTGGCTGGTCATTCCATTTCCCGTAAATCCCACTGCCAAGTTCCACATGCTCAAACTGAAATACCATATTCAGTTCCTGCCGGTCTTCCCCCGCATATTTTTTTGCTTCCTCCAACGTCACACATGATGTTTCCCCGACTGTCATGATATCATATTGGGAGAGAACCTCGCGATTCATCTCTTTTAAATACTCATGCACATGCGGTCCATGTGCACAATACGGTGCCAGATCTCCGTACAAACCATGTATTTCCCCGTCAGGGAATGCCGGGTTCTTTGAAATCAGGCTGATAACATCCATGCGGAACCCATCCACACCTTTTTCCAGCCACCACCGCATCATCTCATATATTTTCTGCCGCACCTTATCATTATCCCAATTCAGATCCGGCTGTTTTTTAGAAAAAATATGCAGATAATACATGTCTGTCGCATCATCATATTCCCATGCGCTTCCACCAAACCACGATCCCCAGTTATTAGGTTCCCTGCCATCCTTTCCTTCTTTCCATATATAAAAATCACGATACGGATTTTCTTTGCTTTTTCTGCTTTCTATAAACCATGGATGTTCATCAGACGTATGATTTACTACAAGATCCATAATAATCCGGATATTACGTATATGCGCCTGCTCCAGCAGCTGGTCGAAATCTTTCATATTACCAAATTCTCTCATAATATTCTGATAATCACTGATGTCATATCCATTGTCATCATTTGGAGATTCATAGATCGGTGAAAGCCAGATTATGTCAATGCCAAGACGCTTCAAATAATCCAGTTTGCTGATGATCCCCTCAATATCTCCAATTCCATCCCCATTGCTGTCGCAAAAACTTCTGGGATAAATCTGATAAATAACTGCTTCTTTCCACCATGCATTTTTCATTCTTCCCACCTGTCTTTCTTTTTACTGCTTCACTGCACCTGTCACAACACCTGAAATAATCCACTTCTGACACAACACATAAAAAACCAACACAGGCAGAAGAACCAGCAGATAAGAGGCAAACGCCAGGTTATACTGTGTATTGAACTGCCCCTGAAAAATATACTGTGCCAGTTGAAGTGTCTGCTGTTTCTTGTCACTCAGGAGCACCAACGGCATGAGGAAGTCATTCCATGTCCACATAACAGAAAGAATTGCTACTGTAGCTGTCATCGGTTTTAAGACGGGAAACATAATCCGCACAAATGTCTGAAACGGTGTGGCACCGTCGATGACCGCTGCTTCATCCAACGCTTCCGGAATTGATTTTATATAACCGGTATATAAAAAAGTATTCATCGGCATCCCAAATACGATATACAAAAACGTAATTCCAAGCACATTATCTATGTGAAACTTATTCGCCTCGTTCACCAGCGGAAGCATCAACACGTTAAAAGGTATAAACATGGCACTGATAAAGTAATAATACAGAAAATTAAAAAACCTGCTCTTTTTTCTGTTTCTTGCAATTGCATAGGATGCCATTGCATTTGTAAATACAGTAAATATCAGATTTACAAGCGTAATAAACAGTGTATTGGCAAATTTTCTCGGATAATCGGTCATATCCCACGCTTTTGCAAAATTGCTCCACTGGATGTGCCTTGGCAATGCCAGCACATGACTCATCTCCTGCGGACTTTTCAATGCAATCACGACCGTCATATATAGAGGTCCGAAAATACACACTACCGCAAGCAAAAGCAGAAGCAGGGTCAGCAGTCTGTTTTTCTTTTCTTTTTGTTTACATGCTGTCTTCTTCATCAGCCTACCTTCTCCTCTCTTCGCTCCAACACACGAAGCTGGAATACAGAAATCAGGACAACCACAAGGAACAGCAGCACCGCATTGGCAGACTGATAGGCAAATTGTCCGCCGCTGAATCCCTTCTTATAGATCAATACCGAAATGGTTGTCGTTGCTGTTCCCGGTCCGCCGTTCGTCATCGCAATAAACTGGTCAAATGCCATCAGATAATTTTTCCCGCTAAGCACCATATTGATTGTAAAAAACGGTGCAATCAGTGGAAATGTAATCTGGAAAAATCTCCGGAATCCTATTGCCCCATCCAGTGCCGCAGCCTCATAGAGATCACGGTCTACCGTCTGCAGACCAGACAGGTATATCAATGTGTTAAACGCCATGGACTGCCATATCGTAACCACCAGAACCCCGATCCACGCATTCCCTGTTCCCAGCACATTATTGCTGAGTGCTGCAATGCCCAACGCTTTTCCGAGTACTGGAATCAGATTTGCAAAAATATACTTGAAAACATAACTGATGATCAGCGTTCCCAGCATGTACGGCAGGAAAAAAAACGCCTTCAGGAAATTTTTACACCCAATCTTTGCATTCAGTGCACAGGCTAACAGCAGACTCAGGACATTTACAAGTATCGTTGCGCATATTGCAAATTTAAACGTGAACAAATACGAATATCCAACATTTTTGTCCTGAAAAATATGCAGATAATTTCGCAGCCCTACAAAATTCCAGTTTCCATACCCTTTCCAGTCCGTAAAGCTGTAAAATACACCCTGCAGAAATGGAAACGTATGGAAACAGAAAAACAGGACTGCCATCGGCACCGTCATAATGTAAAATGCCGGATTGATTCTCTTTTTCTGTTTCATACGCACCTCATATCATTTATTCTACATTTGCTGCATCATACTGCTCATCGCAGGATTGCAGCGTTTCTGTGATATTCTCTGTATCATCCATACCGTCCACTTTATTTAATGCAAACTGCTGCAGAATCGCAGACAGATCAAATCCGTTCGGATAATAATGATCCGGGAAATTGGAAACTTTACCATTTGCAATGTCCTTGCTGACACCTGATACCGTCTCATTCTTCTGTTCTACCCCATTGACAGCCGAAAATGCAAACTGGTCGTCGATATAAGACTGCGCCACCTCCGGTGTCAGAGCATAGCGGATAAACTCTTTTGCAGCCTCCTGCTGTGCCTCATCTCCCTGATTAGAAACAGCCAACAGTACATCTACACCGGATGTCACGGTATTCCGGTCAGCCTCATCCACGGACGGGAACGCAAACATATTCACATTCATATCCGGATTGGTATTCAAAAACTCTGAAATTGCCCAGTTTCCATTGATCATCATGGCTGCTGCACCATTTGCAAATGCTGCATTTCCATCTGTGTACGTCGTTCCCATAAAATCATCCTGCGCATAATCCAAAAGCCACAGATATTTTTCCAGAACCTCCTCGTGTGTACCTGTAAACGCCGTCTTTCCCTCTTTGCGTTCATCCGTAAAATTTTCTGCCGGAATAACCGGAGCCATGCTGTTCCACGGCGGCAGACACGTCCAGCTGTCCGCAAACGTCAATTCAAATGGTGTGATGCCAGCCTCCTGCAGCTGAATCACCACATTCTGAAATTCACTCCAGGTCTGAGGTACCTCAACACCGGCCTGCGCGAACAGATCTTCATTATATAACACACCGGATGCATTGGTCGCATAAGGTACACCATACGCTTTCTGCTCTTTGTCTACATTGACATCATAGAGCATCTTTAGATATGCACTCTGTACTTCAGATATGAAATCCTCACCGCTTAAGTCGAGCAGGACTCCCGCACTCTGAAGTTCCGTATAGTTTGAATCTCCACCCATGGCAATCAGTTCCGGCACATCATTCTTTGTCAGCCGTGTCTTAAGAACTGTTGCCGCATCCGATTCTGACGTAAGTGTAATTTTGATATCCGGATTCTTCTCCATAAATCCATCAATCATCTGCTGTAAAATATCAGCATTTTCTGTTTTAGTAGAAAACAATTCCAATTCTACCTTTGCATTTTCATTGCCGGAACGTCCAGATTCTGAGCTGTCAGCGGATGCCCCTGCGCTGCTTTCTGTTCCTGCACTGCCACAGCCGGCAAGCAGGCTGCCCGTCATTGCCACCGTAAGACCTAATGCCAAAAACCTTTTTCCCATCATCATAATTCCTCCTTTTCTCACAGGTGTTACGTAACACCTATCCTTTACATCTGCTATGGTATCATTCCTTTCCACATGTGGCAATAGGTGTTGTGTAACACCTACTATTTTTACAATAAAAAAAGACATTCATTGTGCAATATGCACTTAAATGTCTTTTAACTATAAATTTATGGTTCTAATGGCTGCACACTCTCTCTTATGACCAGCTTTACCGGCAGATGAATATTTTTTTCTATGCACTCCTCTCCCCTGATCAGACGCTGCAACAGCGCAAATGCGTAAAATGCTTTGTCTGCCACATGCTGCTGCACAGTCGTAAGCATTGGACGGCAGTGCTCTGCAAACAGGTTATCATCAAATCCTACCACCGATATATCCTGTGGGACACGTATTCCCTGCGATTGAAAAATAAATACTGCATCGCTTGCATAAAAATCCGAAGCGAAAAACAGTGCCGTATACTCATTCAGGCGCTCCTGACAAAATTCCCACAACCGCGTGTGTCTCGTCTGTTTTCTGAAGCTGATCGGGACATAGTCCCTCTCATGAAATATGATTCCATTCTCTTCAAGTGCTTTCTGATATCCCAGTAAGCGCTCCCGGTCAACACCTGCCGGTTCCTGCTGATCTGCCAGAAACGCAATTCTTCTATGCCCCTGCCGGATCAGATAATTTGTCATCATGTATCCTCCCCCGAAGTCATCCAGCCCGACATTATAACAATCCTGATTTTCAAAATAAGAATCAATAAACACCACCGGCATTTTTAA
>ERZ791765.1479-NODE-1479-length-13798-cov-2.333333_pt1 | contig 13798 bp, 18 predicted proteins | sample MGYA00509949_ERZ791765 | MGnify/ENA primary metagenome ERZ791765 (study PRJEB30046, sample SAMN00791980) | human gut metagenome | study: EMG produced TPA metagenomics assembly of the A metagenome-wide association study of gut microbiota in type 2...
GTAACAGGCACTGAAAGGAAGGAGAAACAAATGGCAGAAGAAACGAAAGCCACCGTTGAAACAGTCAGTGAGGCGCCTCAGACACAGGAAGCTGCGGCGGCCAAAGAAACCGATGGCGGCCTCCTGGCCAAGGTAAAGGAACTGCTGGGACTTGGAAAAGATGAAACGAAAGACCCGGAATTGCCCAAAACAACAGAAAAAGCGATGTCCGCATCGGAAACCAAAGCTGATGATCCGAAAACATCAGAAAAGCAGGACGCCGGTAAATACAGCCAGGAGGACCTGAAGGCGGCTGTCAAAAAAGCACAGGACGAACTGCTGGCACAACAGGAGGAGGAAAAGCGCAAGGCGAAATTGACTCCGGAGGAAAAAGCTGCGGAGGAAAAGGCTCAGATGAAGGCCCAGAATGAGGAACTGGCCGGGAAGCTGAAACGGATGGAGCTGGAACAGAAGGCCGCAAAAGCGCTTGCGGAAAAGAAGCTCCCTGCCGGGCTGTCAGAATTCCTGGACTATTCGGATGAAAACAAAATGACAGCCAGCCTGGAGAAGCTGGGTAAAATGTACCAGGCTGATCTGGAGGCCGGGATCAGTGAGCGGCTTAAAGGGTCTACCCCGAAAGGACTGGGAAGCGCGGGCAACCTGACAGACAACCTGGTCAGCTCAGAAATCGCAAAGCGTATCAGAGGAGGATTATAAAATGGCGAATACAATCGAATATGCAAAGATCTTTCAGGCGGAGCTTGATAAAGCCGCTGTGGCTGAAGCCACCTCCGGTTGGATGGAGGTTAATCAGGAGATGGTTCAGTATTTCGGCGGTGACGAGGTGAAGATTCCCAACGTGGTGATGGATGGCCTGGCGGACTATGACCGGTCCTCCGGTTTTGTGGAAGGATCAGTGGATCTCTCCTGGCAGACCATGAAAATGACCAAGGACCGTGGCCGTAAGTTCCAGATCGATGAAAACGCTGTGGATGAGTCCGGCTTTGTGTTGGCCGCCGCCAGCCTGATGGGTGAGTTCCAGAGGGTGCATGTGGTGCCGGAGATCGATGCCTATCGCTACAGTACGATTGCCCAGAAGTGTATAGAAGCTGATCTGGCTGTGTATGGCTATACACCGGCAGAGTCCAGTGTGCTGCAGAAGCTCTATGAGGATATCGCGGCAGTGCAGGATATTGTCGGGGAGTCCATGCCGTTGGTGGTATCCATCTCTATCCCAGTGGCCAACATCCTGAACAATTCGGAGAAGCTTTCCAGGCGTCTGGATGTGACCACCTTCGCGCAGGGGGAAGTGAAGCTCCAGATCAAGTCCCTGGATGGGATCTATCCCCTGCGCCGCGTTCCATCGGCTCGTATGAAAACACAGTATCTGTTCAAAGACGGCCGGACCGCCGGTCAGGAAAAGGGAGGCTTCACAGCGACGGATGACGCTCAGGATATCAACTGGATCATCACCCCGCAGAAAGCGCCCATTGCGATCTCCAAGACAGACAAGATGCGGATATTCTCTCCTGAGGTCAACCAGAAGGCCCGGGCATGGGCATGGGATTACCGGAAATATCATGATCTGTGGATCACTGCGGAAAAGCTCAAAACTTGCCGCGTCAATATCCAGCAGGCGAAACCTGCAGGAGGAGCCTAATGACGCAGGAACAGTTAGACTGGATTACGCAGGAAGTCATGGCGGCGCTAAAGCTGACAACTGATAAGCGGTTTGACGTGGAGCGCTGCGTGAGGCGGATTGGGAACACAGTCCTGATCCGCTGCAACCGAGAGGACATCCCAAAGCTGCTGGAGCCGGTAATCGCCCAGATGGCGGAGGACATCCTGAAGGAGGAGTTAAGCCTGGCTGGGGCCGGACCAGTCTCATCCATTACACGGGGAGACACATCCATCTCCTACCGAGACGACACTGCCCTGACCCAATCGGCCTACAGAGTTGTCAAAGACTATGAGCTGCAGCTGCGCCGTTTCAAGAAAATGAACCTGCCCAAACGAAAGGGGGGGCTGACATGACAGAATCGGATATTCTGGCCCTGACATACGATGACACCGTGACCGTTTACAGGGCGTTTAAAAGCACGTTATCGACCGGTGAAACAGTATTTCGAAAGAAAGAAGATGGACAAGTCGTATACAAAGACGTCCCCTGCGCCCTCTCCTCTCACACCGGCGGAACGCTAAACCGGGATCTGCCCGCAGGTAGCGTCCCAACGCAATACAGCCTGTTTGTGCAGCCTGAAATTGAGATTGAGCCAAACGATTATCTGGTGATCCGCCGCAGGGGGCGCATCACCAGGGCGCTGTCAGGATTGACCGAGCGCCACCCATCGCACAATAACATCCCCCTGGTCCTGGAACAGGAGCGCGTCTGATGGCCGCCGGGACGGAATACCGCCTGGACGGCCTGGACGAGTGGGAACAGGCCCTGGCCCGCGCGGTGAATGAACAGTATCCGGCAGAATTTGAGGCTATGGTGACCCAGATCGCCCATGAGCTACAGGGGCAGGTCAAGGAACGGACTCCCAAGGCGACCGGGCGGCTGCAAAATAGCTGGAAGGTTGGAGAGATCAAGAAAAGCGGTGATGAGTATATAATCGAGGTCTACAACAACGAGGACTATGCCGAGCCGGTAGAATACGGACACCGCCAGAAACCGGGAAGGTATGTACCAGCCCTGGGTAAGCGCTTAAAAGCCAAAACGGTGAAGGGAGCCCGTATGATGGAGCTGTCCTTAACCGAGCTGGATGCTGTTTTGCCCGGATTTCTGCGGGAGTGGCTGAACAATTTCCTGAATACTCATGACATCGTGTAAGGAGCTCCTATGAATATCTTACAGACAGTAAAAGATGCCGCAATTCGTCTGCTGAAGGATTATGATCTGGAAGCGGATGTATATGGAGAAGAAATCATTCGGACAGATAATACACTGGACACTGGGGACAGGGATGACCGGAAATGGTATTTTGTGGAGGTGATTCCCACTTCCTTTACAACCATCTCGCCGTTGCAGACGGAAGTTTCCCTGACAATTTCGATTGATTACTACGAACCTGGTGAATCAATCCGCCAGTATGGCCAGAAAGCAGTTGACCTGGATGATGTGATCCGCCCGGTATTCCGGTTTGAGGCGGATGGTGAGGCAAGAGGTATCACGGTATCTCGCGTGAATGTTAATATCAGCGGAGGCTTGCTGCATGTGACGTTTCCGCTGATCTTTTTGGTATCGGATGATGGTCCGGATCTTCCGGCGATGGAGGGTCTGGAGATCATCGGGAAAGGATGAGATCATGGCACTTGGATTACCTAACATTACAATCATATTTAAGGGGCTGGCCACCTCGGCCATTGAACGGTCAGAACGGGGAATTGTGGCCTGTATCCTAAAGGACGCAACGGAAGGCGGAAAGCGGTTATCCACCTACGAAAGCGTGACGGATATCGATTTTGAGCACTGGACTGAGGCCAATTATGGCTATCTGAAGCTGATCTTTGAAGGCGGTCCCGTCCGCGTCCATGTGATCCGTGAAGGCACCGCGGAGGGCGCTGGCAATCTGAACAACGCATTGAAGGAGCTGCAGGCCTTGCGCTGGAATTATCTGTGCTATCCGCAGATTACCAGTGAGGACAAAACCACACTGGCCGCATGGATCAAGGAGCAGCGGGATCAGAACCACAAAACCTTCAAAGTGGTGTTGGCGTCTTGTATCGGGGATCATGAAGGGATTATCAATCTGACCACAGGAGGCATCCAGTCCTCTGTCACCGGAAATACCCACACCGCGGATGAATACTGCGCCCGGATCGCCGGTGTGCTGGCGGGACTCAGCCTGGCACGATCCAGCACCTATTATGTGCTGACGGATGTCCTGGCTGCGGAATGCCCAGAAGATCCAGACGCCCGCATTGATGCCGGGGAGCTGGTGATCGTATTTGACGGTGAAAAGTATAAGATTGGGCGGGGAGTCAACAGCCTGACCACATTCACGTCAGACAAGACGGAGGACATGCGTAAGATCAAGATCGTGGAAGGGATGGACCTGTATCAGGATGATATTCGCAACACGTTTACGGACAGCTATGTGGGCAAGTACATCAATGATTATGATAACAAGCAGATGTTTGTGGCAGCTGTGCAGGCATATCAGGTCGGGCTGGCCGGGGATGTGCTGGACCGCAGCTACAATAATACTGCGGCAGTGGATGCAGATGTGCAGCGGCAGTATCTGGCCGAACACGGAGTGGATGTATCACAGATGACAGATACCGAAATACTGACAGCCAATACAGGCTCTAAGGTATTTATCCGGTCTGACGTTAAATTTGTGGACGCGATGGAGGATCTGCAGATGACGGTGAACATGTAAGGAGGCAGTTATGGTAGTGAGAGGCAATAAAACCCTGGCCGGAACTTGGGGCGAGGTCTGGATGGATGGAGAAAAGGTTTTTTTACTCCAGAAGATCGAGCAGAAAATTGAAGTGAACCGCGAGGATGTACAGATCGGAATGGATGTGGACAGCAAGGTGACCGGCTGGAAAGGATCCGGAACCTTATCCATTAAAAAGGTGTACAGCCGCGCCAAAAAAATTATTGAGTCTCTGGCCGCGGGCAAGGATGTGCGCAGCCAGATCATTGCAAAGCTGGCGGATCCGGACGCCGTAAATGGTCAGATCGAGCGCTGGAGCACAGACAATGTATGGTGGAATACGATCCCAGTGATCAGCTGGGAATCGGGGACGCCGGTTCAGGAAGAGTTTGAATTTGGATTTACGCCATCCGACATGAAGTGTTTGGATGAAATTAAATGATGGAGGATACCAATATGGATCAGAACAAGAAGGGTATATTTGAGGAGTTTTTGGCTTCGGCGGAGCGGCGCATGGAGGAAAAGAAAACCATGCGGACCTGCTTGGTACACATCCCCAGTATTGATGAAAATATCCGTATTAGAGGGCTTAGGAATGCAGAGATTGCGGAGGTATCGGATACGGATAACTCGGCGGATCCTTATGCCGGTGATAAATATTCCGTCTATATTGCCACGGTGGAGCCTGATTTAAAAGAGATTGCCAAAGCAATGAAAGACGCGGGCAAGATCCAGGAGCATGTGGAGGTAACGGAAATTTTTGAGATTTACGAGATCCGGCAGCTGGCGGAAAAGATTATGGAACTGTCCGGGGTAACCGGAAAAAATAAGATTGAGGTAGTGGCTGAGAATTTAAAAAACTAATCAGCCAGGATGGGGAAGCGGATTTTTTAAGCTACTACATCCAGAGAGGTTTTACACCGGAGTATCTTTTATCACTAAGTCTAGCAGAGCGGCTATTTTTCGTGGCCTCCATGCGCCGGGCACTGGAGGAACGGGAACAGATGGTGAAGCTGTTGATGGGAAGGAGGTAAGCAATGGCAGGGGTAACCGGTAGTATCAGCATTAAGGACAATGCCAGTGCGACCTTAAAAAACATCCGCAGCGAGCAGTCAAAGCTCCGGGAGGATGCAAAAAAGACATCCAGCGCGTTAAAAAGTGCCTGGAACACGCCAAGAAAACTGAAAGCCGACGTAAGTGAAGCCAAAAAGAAGTTAAAAAGTGTCACAGACGCCGCAAAAAAGCTAAAGCCGGTTACGGTGGCCGTAAAGGCCAAGGACACGGCCACAAAGGTGATTAAGGGCGTGGGGAACGCTATAAAAGCGGTGAAAAAGAGCAAGGCTGTAACAGCGGTTTTGAAAGCAAAGGATACGGCCTCCAAGGTGGTAAAAGGGACAACAAGGGCCTTGGTTACGCTGGGCCGAAAGGTGGCCTCTCCGGTAATCAAGGTCGTGGACAAGGCGAGCGGTGCCATAAAAGGGATCACCGGAAAGCTTGGTAAGGTTGCGAAAGCCGCTATGATTCCCATCGGCATTGCCGCGGCTGCGGGGACAGCAGCGATTGGTGGCTCAATCAGCGCTGGAATGCAGCTGGAGCAACAGCAGATCTCTATTGAGCATTTTGTTGGAGCCACAAACAAGAATCTGTCTCAGGATGAGGTCAAGGCCCAATCACAGTCTTACATCGAGCAGCTGCGAGAAAATGCCAATGCAACGCCCTTCGAAACGGGGGAAGTCATTCAAGCCGGTTCCCGTGCGGTATCTCTGGCAGGAGGCGACACGGCAGCGGCCATGGATATGGTCAAGCTGGCGGAGGACATGGCGGCAGCCAGTGGCGGAACCAAGACCATTATGGATGCCATGGAAGCTCTGGGTGACCTGAAGATGGGTGAAACGGAACGACTGAAGGAATTTGGCTTCAAAGTATCTGCGGATGAATTTAAGAAAAAGGGCTATGGCGGGGTATCCGGAGATCTTCAGGGCTTCTTCGGCGGAGCCTCCGGGAAGTTGGCAGGTTCCGGAGCCGGTCTCATGTCCACGATTACCGGCAAGCTGAAAAGCAATGCGGCGGACTTCGGCCTGGGCATAGTGGATCAATTGAAGCCTGTCATGTCGGACGTAATAGCCTTTATTGACGGGGCGCAGCCGACAATCCAGAAATTCAGTGCTGCATTTGGTCAGGGGCTGAGCAAAGGCATCGGCCTCGCCAAAAAAGCATTTACAACAATCCAGCCAGTGATCAGCGCAGTTGTATCGCAGGCGATTCCTTTGGTGTCGGAATTGGTGTCCAGCTTTTCTGCTCAATTCCGGCAGCTTCAGCCCATAATTAGTACCATTGTTTCACAGGTGATTCCTTTGGTGTCCGGCTTGATTTCAAATATTTCCGCTAATTTCCAGCGAATGCAGCCAATTATTGGCATGGCAATCTCAATGATTGGCCCAACCATTATGACGCTCATACCAATTTTCCAACAGGCATCAACGATCATTAGTTCTGTTGCTTCCGGAATTTCTTCAGCGATAGCGGCGGTGGCTCCGGTGGTTGTGTCGATTATGTCAGGAATCGGTGAGAAAATTGGCGGTGTGGTAGAATTTCTGGCGGAACGATCTGGATTTATCCAAGACGTGATCAGCACGGTTGGCCCTGCAATAGCGGAAGTCCTATCAACTGCCTGGAGTATCATCAGCCCGGTGATGGACATCCTGATCACGACCTTCGAACTTGTATTTGGTGTAGTGCAGAAGGTATGGCCGGGAATACAGGATATTATCAGCAGCGTGTGGGACGTTTTAAAACCAATCTTTGATACAATCGGAAAAGGCGCTGACTTGCTGGCAGGGGCCTGGTCAAAAGTGAAAAATCTGGTAGTTGGAGACGGTGGAGGCGGCGAAAGTGACGGTGGAACAAGCCCTGGAAAAAATGCCGGTGGTGACAATAACTGGCGTGGCGGCCCGACCTGGGTTGGCGAGAAAGGCCCGGAATTAATTGATCTCCCGCGTGGAACCAGGATACTTCCGACAAAGGAAAGCGCGGCCTGGGCGGCCAGGCAGGACAGCAATATTCTACAGCTGCCTCAGCGCTCCTATTCAAGCCTTGGCCAGTCTATGACGGCAGGAGGAAGTCAGGGAAAAATTCAGACTGTGCAGATCAACAAGCTTGCAGACAATATAACAGTACGAAGCGATGATGATATTGATCAGATCGCGGAGCAGACAGCTAAAAAGATTATAGAGGAATTGGATAACATCGCATAGGGAGGGAGCGTCATGGAAAAGACGAGGAAAATTAAGTTCGGTGACATTGTGCTTCCGGTTAATCCGGCGGAGATCGAAGTTGTGATGCCTCATCTTAACAAGCGTCTGACGCTCCTGAATATGGGCACCGTCAACTTAAAGGGCAACCGGGATGTAGCCACAGTAACCATCTCTTCCTTTTTCCCTGGCCGTGACTCTCCTTTCTGGCGCTATGCCAAGATGACACCCAAGAAATACCGTGCAAGGATTGAAAATTGGAAGGACAGCAAGGAGACCAAGCGCCTGATTATCACAGATATGGGGATCAATCTGGCCATGCTCATTGACAAGTGCAGCTTTCGGGTGAAGGAGGGCTGTGAGGATATCTATTATACCCTGGAGCTCTCCGAATACCGGACGCTTAACGTTCCAAGCGTAGCCATGCCCCTCCAGGTACGGGATAACGGACTCAAGCAGCGGCCTGACGCGGCTACAGCGCCCAAAACCCACACAGTGGGCGGCGGGGATACTCTCTGGAGCATTGCGAAAAAGTTCTATGGCAATGGCTCCCAAAGCGCCGCCATCTACACTACTAACAGCGCTGCCATTGAGGCGGCAGCTAAGCAGCATGGCAAGTCCAGCAGCAACAATGGTTGGTGGATATACTCCGGCACGGTGCTGACGATTCCATAAGGAGGAGCCTATGACAATATTAATCAATGGACTGGATCTGAGCGAGATCATCGAAACGATCACTTGGAGCGGCGATGACACCCAGGTATCTCGAAAGCTGGAGTTTTCCATTGCCCAGTCCAGCCAGGACGCCAATTTCCCCACCATCTCCATCAACGAAGGGGATCAGGTGCTTCTGCAAAAAGAGGATAAAACGGTCCTGTTTGGCGGGATTATTTTTGACATTGATCGGACAGCCAGCAGTAACCTGATCAAATATCTGGCATATGATCTGATGTATTATATCAACCAATCCGAGATTACCAGGGATTACAATGCTGCCCCGGAGGAAATCGCCGCACAGGTCTGTACTGAATTGGAAGTTCCAGTGGGAACCATGGCGGCCACCGGCATTGTAGTGGCCAACCCCGCAGTAAAAAAGACTGGGTACCAGATTATCCAGTCCTCTTACACCGCAGCTGCAAGGCAGAATGGAAAGAAATATATGCCTATGATGACAGACGTCAACAAAGTCTCTGTCATTGAAAAGGGGCAGGACAGCGGCGTAATCATGACCGGCGATGCCAACCTGTCCGAGGCCAACTATAAGGTATCCCTTCAAAACCTTGTTAATCGGGTATTAATCACCGATCAAAAGGGAGCCGTAATCAGCACTGTGGAGGACCTGGAGAGCCAGGCAAAATACGGAATTGTGCAAAAGATTCTGGAGCAGGAAGAAAAAAAGGACGCCACGCAGGAGGCTAAAAACATGCTGAAGAACAGTGAGGCTACTGCAGCCGTGAGCGGCTTCCCGGATGATCCGAGGGCGCTGGCGGGATATGCGGTGATCGTTGAGGAAGAGGCAACCGGACTCAAGGGCAGATTCTTCGTAACTGCGGATACCCACAAGTATGCCAATGGTGAAGCAACGATGGATCTGACATTAGAGTTCCATAACCTGATGGATGAACAGGAAATTGACCAAAAAGACGACGCGAAAAAGTAGGGGGCGCACATGGGCGAACATACAAGTAAGCTGGCTGGGAGAATCAAAAGGGCCGGGATCCAGGAGGACGGGACCGGTGTGATCCGCTGTGCGGAGTATGTCTCCCCGTCTGCCATTCGGATCGGTGGTCAGCTCTTTAGCCACAACGTCCGGCGCAATCCAGACTGTACTGCCGCTGCGGGGGACACCGTGCTCGTGACTCAGATCGGCAGCAGTTTCTATGTGGTTTGTAAGGTGGTGTGACATGAGCGTATTTCCATTTATTAACCCCGACGTTAAAACCACGGCATATGCAAATCTGCCGATGTTTCGGGAGTATGCCTATGACTTCGATGGGCAAAAACTCCTTTTGAAAGATGGAAAGACCTATCTGGTGGAAGGGAATGAGGCCCTGCGGATCTGGATCTTCTTTGCACTTGCGACAGCCCGTTACCGGTATGTGGCTTATGATGCTGCCTATGGCAGTGAGATCGAGGATCAGCTTGTGGGACAGTCTATGGATGACGAGATAATCCAATCAGAGCTGGAGCGTTATATCACAGAGGCTCTGATGGTCAATCCCTATATTGAAGAGCTATCTGATTTTACTTTTAAGCTTCTGCGGGACAGGGTGCAGGTGAGCTTTACCTGTACCAGTGTTTATGGCCCGACTGTGATTCATTACGATATTAAGGGGGTGATCTGATGGAATTTACAGCAACTGAAATTTTAGCGCGGTTGAAAATGGGACTGAAAAATGAGGATACCCGAATTGAGGGAAGCTTTTCCATGGATAACCTTCAGGCTGTGGCGGAGGAGCTTGCCCGATACAATTCCATGCTGATCAAGCCTCTCTGGGACGAGATAGACCTTAGAATCGAGGAGGTTATTACATCCGGAAATGAAAACCATTATGTATTTTGGGCCAAGCAGGTGGAAGATGCCACTGGTAATAAGGTGATCGGGAATGCCAGGGCTTACGGGGTACGTGACGGATCCGGTGTGGTGTATCTGTCCCTCATCACTCCAGAGGCCACAGCCCCTACCGAAGAGGTAGTGGCGTTGGTGGAACAGTATATTCTGACTCAACGGCCAGTAGGAGCTCAGCCTATTGTCAGCGCTGCGGAAGCCGTGGATGTGACAATCAACGGCGTGGTGCAGCTGGCGGATGGAGCCAATCTGGATGCAATTCGGACCCAGGCCCAGAGCGATGTCAAAAGGTATCTGGCTGATATAGCCTTCAGTGGCAAGGGAGAGATATCTCTCAACTACCACCGTATTGGGATCATCCTGGGCGCGATCCAGGGAGTCAAGGACATCATAGACTATACCGTCAATGGCGGGGACGAGTCGATCACAGCCACTTTTTCACAATTTTTCACACTGAAAGGACTGACACTTAATGCTGCTGGATAAAAATATGTTGCCGAAAATCAAGCGTCAGATCCCACAGATGGAAGATCTGCTCCAGGCCGAGCAGGGATATCTGGACGTGATCCTGAACATGGTCTCATGGCTCGGAGATCGGATGATTCTTTTGAGGGAAGAGGTTATGAATATCTCGAATCTGAAGGTAAAGATCAGGCAGATCACCGGCTGGGAGTGCGATATTCTGGAGGATGCAGAGCACTTGACCCTGACGATACGCTATTACTTTGACGCTGAAACACCAACACTTGAACAGGAGGAACGGATCCTGATGTATGTTCCAGCCCATTTAAAGGTGATACATGAATTCCTTCAGGCCTATCTCGGCCAGGCTCCGCTATACGTTGGAGTCGGAGCCGGGAACTTTGTCAGGTATACAGGCTTTCCACAGGAGGTTAATGGAACACAGGCCGGGACCGCTGCTGTGCCGGTTCAGGCCGGCCTTTTCACACACAGTAAGATGATAATATATCCGGAGGTATAGACATGGCGAATGAAAATGCAATCCAGGCTACAGGCACCTTTATAACCCGTAAGGGCCTGAGCCTGATCACTAAGTTGGTGGCCGACAAGGGGACGCTCTCTTTCAGCCGGGGTGCGGTTGGCGTCGGAAGGCCGCCGGAGGGCTATTCCCCAGACTCTATGATCGCCCTCTCCTCCTACAAAATGGACGCAGAGATCGCAGACTATGGGGTCCAGGATGATAAAGCCTTTGTAACCTTACAGATCAGCAGTGATCAGGTGGCCGAAGGATTCCTCCTTACGGAGGTGGGCCTCTATGCCACGGATCCGGACGAGGGAGAGGTACTTTACGCCTATATGGATATTTCCACAGACCCTACCTATATTTACGCCAATGGATCAGCCACTCGGACAAAGTTCGCGGAATTTACGCTGTATGTCCTGATCGGCACTGTGGAAAGAGTGACGGCAGCGGTGACACCGGGGAGTATCATAACCAAAGATACTTTTAAAGCAGACAAGCTGCCGGTCTCTGATACATCTGGAATTCTGGGTGAGATAGGGAAAGTTGCAACAGGCCAGGCGATGTTTGATGCACTTGCGCATAAAGTTGTAGAGGAATTGGTGACCAATAACGATTTGATAGCCACGCTGGCCTCCTACGTGACAACTGAGGCACTGACAACGAAACTGGCCGAATACATCCTCAAAAATAAGATCGTGGATAACTTCCTGGCTACCAGCGCGGATACCGTACTTTCCGGGACCATGGGCGCTGAACTGAAGAGATTGCTTGATGTGCTCAATACAAATTTCGAGTGGAAATTAGCTTTTTCTGTGCAAGGAGTTGGCAGCCGCAATTTGCCATCTCAGTTTAAAGAGTTATTTATTATTGCAAATACCGGAATAGCGTATAACACGTTCATTCATGTTCCATATGCTTTCTTGACAGATGAATGGCAGAACTTTTCAACATCGCATTATGTTACACAGTCTGATAACTCTTTCGTGGGTTTCAGAGCCACAAAATCGCTTATTAATCTTGAAGTATCATATACTAACAATGGTACAGATTCATCTTCACTGTGTAAATATAGCGTGTATTACAGATAGTCATAATGTGGACGTGATATAATGAACAACGCCTTTGTGATCCAAAAAACGGAACTGGCCATCTTCATAATAAAAAAAGGCACCTTCTAAACCTTCGCGTTCAAACCCAATTCCTGGTCTAGCCCAATCGGCATTTTGCTTAGTGGATAATAAATTAATGCCTGCATTGCGATAGCTATTCGGATTAAGCCCCTCTTGTGCTACATAGTAGTTTCTTTGGGAGAGATAATTATCTTCATTTTTTATCACAGAATTTGTATTGCGCACAGTAAGAGGATTTGCGAATTATGGTCCCCCTGCCTTATGATTAAAGTACAAAAATCATAAGAAGGGGGAATTGTTTTGGATGATGTAAGATTGAAGGATGAGCTGATGGCAAGGCTGTCCAATGAACTGGACCGACCCGCGCTGCAGGTGATTGACGGGGCGCTTTCGGCGGTACTCCGTAATTACGAGGTATCCAAGCGGGAAACAGGGATGAGCACAAACGTACTATACTTCCCGGAGCTGGATATTTTCTTGGGGAAGATGCGGTTCGAGAATTATTCGGCCAGCACGATCAACCAGTACCAGCGCTTCCTGACGGACCTGTTGGTGTATGTGGGAAAGCCGGTACAGAAGATTACCGGGGAGGACGTCGTGGAATGCCTGAACTATTACGAGCAGGCACGGCAGATCAGTACCAGCACCAAGGACCACAAGCGCCGTATTGCTAGCTCGTTCTTCACATTTCTCCATGAGAGGGGATACATACAAAAGAATCCCATGGCCACTGTGGATCCAATCAAATATGTGTCAGAGATACGGGAGGCCCTTACCAGCCGAGAGGTTGAGAAACTGCGGATTGCCTGTGGCGCGAATGTCCGGGACAATGCTGTGCTGGAACTATTCCTGGCAACTGGCTGCCGTGTCAGTGAGGTGGTGGGTATGATGGTCGAGGATATTGACCTTCAGGTTGGCTGCGTGAAAGTGCTTGGGAAGGGACAGAAAGAACGGATCGTATTCTTTGGTGACAGGGCCATGGAATATCTGGAGAGGTATCTGGGAGATCGCAAAACAGGTGCAGTAATACTTTCCTGCCGGGCCCCACATCAGGGGCTAAAGAAGAACGCCCTGGAGAACATTATTCGCCGGATTGCAATGCAGGCAGGGCTGGGGAAGCGGGTATTCCCGCATTTGCTTCGTCACACATTTGCCACGAGGGCGTTAAATAAAGGCATGCCGCTGCCGACCTTATGTGATCTAATGGGGCATGCGTCGGTAGAAACCACACGCATTTACGCCAAAAATGGTGTTGGCAAAATTAAATACGAGTACGATATGTACGCAGCTGGATAAGGACTGACACAAGTCATGGATTTTCAAAGCCTGCCAGGCGGGAGGCTTATTTTTCGTGTCTCCAAACTACTGTTGAGCACAGCTACAATTTGACGGAATTGTTATGCAAGCCCGCTTTGAGGACTTCCGGGCGTTATACAAATTTTGAAGCTACGCCAGGATTAATTCGTATAAAAAATAGTAAATTTTCGTGTCATTCTCAA
>ERZ791765.1494-NODE-1494-length-13663-cov-81.565403_pt1 | contig 13663 bp, 15 predicted proteins | sample MGYA00509949_ERZ791765 | MGnify/ENA primary metagenome ERZ791765 (study PRJEB30046, sample SAMN00791980) | human gut metagenome | study: EMG produced TPA metagenomics assembly of the A metagenome-wide association study of gut microbiota in type 2...
GTGTAAACTGGTTTCGTCAACTTCCGAGGTAGCGTAAAAGTTGTAAAGTGCTGTTTATGAAAACAAGTTCTTCATTCCTGGACGGCTTCAATCCACTGATTCATCTCAACAACGTCAATATGACAATCTATTTTATAGCTCGTTTAAACATTTCGCCGAATCCATTCTAAAACTATTTGAATGGAAATCTGTAGATGGTGCAACTGATGTACTAAAACCACTTTTAACAGTCAGCAATAAACGTGCAGAAAAACTATACTGGATTTTTTCTTTCTGCAATAATCTTTCTCATGGCTTGCTCCTGAAATCCACCTTGTCCAAAGACGATATATATTATACGGATATTACAAGCATCCATACGGGGCCACAAAAACAATTATTACTGTTGCAAACACTCTTATATATTCATCTATCCGCCCACAATTGCCACTATTTTCTAATGGAAGAATGGAACATTTCAAATCAGTTGATAAGTGATAGGTGGCCCGTGTTTTGGCCGGTTCGCGAAATAGCTGAATTCGATTTACGGAGAAGATTGATAAATGGCGTAGACGATAATAACCCCGATATTATCGCCTTGATATATAAACGTATCGAACTCCTACGCAAAGCAGTGTTTTTCCTTCATTATCAAGATTTTTTATTTGAAATCGCCGATTTTATTAAAACAAACGTTCCTATTAGGGAATATATGAAAATAATAAATGCTATAAATAAGCCTATTGGCTGGCACCAAAAGGAATATCAGTTTCATACACTTACCAGTCGTGAACGTTCAAGTTCTATCGCTTGCAATTGGAAAAAATTTTATAAAGAGAATGAAAATTTAATAAAAAGCATGTTCCATACTCTATCAAAAAAGCAACTAGAGTTATTATGGAATACCGCTCAAACCGTCTTCCTTGTAATAAATCACAAGAGATATGCGTTAAACCTAAATGAAATAGACAAACTTACAAAAGAAAATCGCGTAAAGATAATCAAAAAATATGAATTCAATGCGGATACCTACATGCCAGAATTTTTTTCCTCTATGATAGTATGCTATATGTTTGAAAGAATCCCTGCTAAGAAATTACAAATCAGTAAATTCAGTGACCTTCATAAAGAGACAAGTGGCAAAAGCATTACTAAAAACATTCAAACATACGTAAAAGAATCACCCTGCCTAATACCACTAATAGACTTTTTTATAAAATGGACCAATAACCTTCTTCTGCTTCTCGATAACTCCCAAAATAATGACACTGCGTCTTCAGCACCAATTTCAAAATTGTATCATCAACGATAAGTATGCTGTGGAATTGTGGAATTTTGGAACCGGTTCTGCCTCAATAAAGAAATCATAGCGGAATCATGGAATTTTAGCACTAGCTTCAAAGGCAATGTACATATGAAAAAATGCGTCCGAATTCCGCCTGAATAAAGAAATCCAGGCGGAATTATGGAACTTCGGAACGCAATCTGTAGTTTTTTTCCCTCTTGAGCAAAAAGCTCGTTTTCTATATATATCTTATCTATGATTCATCTAATCAGGCACTTTCCCTTGCTTCATGCTGGCATCTCATGCAGAGTTCACGACCGAATTGCTGCTTGGAATAGGCCGCCACTTTATCACTGATGCGAGCGCCACAATCTGAACAGACATGGACTTTCCCCAACGTATTTACAGCCTTTCGGCCGACTTGGGGAGGTCGTTTGACCTCATTTTGCGTCGTTGCGCATGAGGTTTGACCACCTGTACTAGCTAAGGTGTGTTCGTCGGTCTTTGAGTCTGCTTCCGGATCGTCTCCTGTACTGATATTCAGGGTTAGCATATAGGCGTACTTGATGGCTGCTGTTTCGGCCTTCATTACAGCCTTATCCCCAGCATCCTGTCCGGAACCGATACCGATAATTTCAAAGGTTTCACCGGTTTCAACATCCATCAGGGTAATCGTCATCTGGATGGTAGCCAGCTTTTCGATGTTCCCTTTGAGGGTCGTCACATCGGTCAGGTCGAAAAGTTCCGGTTTGGCCAATGAGATAATGCCATGTTTGACGAAGGATTGGTTCACCTTTTCCAGTACATCAGCACTAGTAGCATACTTATAACCATGGAACTGATTCTTGCCGTTTTTCTGGACGTAACTACATTCGTGCATGACATCCAATAACTTAGCGGCGAGTTTTTTCATAACACATCGTCTCCTTTTCTAGACAATCCCAGATGAGGTGATACAGCGCTTCTGCTTCCTTCCCATCCGGGTAATACCAATCTGTTTCACAACCATCGAAGAAATGGATTTCTCCCACATTGAAATAATCTTCATCGGCCCAGAGAAGTCTGAAGTCATCCTCCCGGAAGGTTTCCGACAAGGATTGGACTGCTTTTATGGGAGCTGCTTTACGGGTCTTGAACTGTAATACAAGGAAACCATCTTCGTAATGGGAAATCAAAGGCTGTCCGAAAGGGGCAGCCTTTGTGATTTCCGTGGGATGCATGGTGATAACTTCCAAGATGTTTCCTACCTGATTAGCCATCGTATCACCTTCATTTCATAGGAATCTTGTCTTTCGACACATCGAAGCACAGTTCTTTCTTCTCCAGATTCACACTGGCTTTGTACAGCTCCCCATTGAAGGCAATGACACATTTAAAGTTGGGGAACTGAGCGATGACCTTCACGTTTTCCGTATGTATTGCGATTTCCATGTTTTCCAACCTCCTCTTCACATGGCTTCCTTTTCTCTAGCCAGTCTTTGGGCATAGGGACAATTGCTACGGGCATCACAGTAAGATTCACACTTACGATCGTTCCAGCGCTCCTTTGAGGAGCAGATTGGTGGCAGTTTCTTTTCCTTCATACATTCATGGAAGATTTCTGCCTTGTGATGGAAGTAGCGGAGTAACCAACGGTCACTGATTCGATTGATGGGGATGACGTAGATAGCTTGTGTAATACCCCGTTCAGCGGCTATCCGCAGGTTATTGTCCCGGCACATGGCTTGTATATACATTTCCTGCACCGGGAACCCTTCCTGTTCCAGCAAGAGACGGTAATAATTCAGCTGGATGGCCCAGTCCAGTACGTGATGAGCACCATCATAGCGAAGCTCATTCCGATACTTTGGTTTTCCTTTCCGGGAACCAGTTTTATAGACTTCACCTGTCGGGACCCGTTGCTTATATATCCCCAAAGCTTTCATGAGCTTATAGGAACTGGTGACTTTCAGGTCTCCCAGGACACCGTCGTTGTTGTTCAGGATATTGCCATAGAGGTCAAACTTACCGCTGGTCAGCATATCACTGAGACGAACTTCACTAAGCATATCCCCATCGGTGAAATTCTCGTTGATAGTATGGACCGCCTGACCATGTAATGCATATAATACATCCTGCGGATTCACGGCATAATTTGTCATACGCTTCAGATAGGTTTCCCGTACACCGGCAATCAATTCGGTCACGGTAGGTTCCTTGATATTACGGTGAAGCGATTTGGCGATAGCCCTCAATGTCGGCAGGAACATACATCTTTTTCCATGAGGGCACTGTATAAGACATTCATTGATAGGTACTTTCTGTCCGTTTGGACAAATAAATCGGGTTGCTGGCATAGCAATCTCTCCTTTCCGAATCAATCATCCCAATACTGCGAATACTGTTCCCGGATGGACTTGTCACCATATTTTCCAATGATTACATGGTCCAGTAATGGGATATGTAATACTTCGCCTGCTGAAATCAGGTTCCGTGTCACAGCCAGGTCTTCACTGCTGGGTTCGGCATCCCCGGAAGGATGGTTATGGGCGACAATGATGGATGTCGCTAAATGCTGCAGGGCAGCTGAGAATACTTCCCTAGGCTGGGCCAAGGATGAATCCACTGTCCCGATAGTGATGCACCGGCATCCCAAGGGCTGGTTCTTGGTATTCAGGAAGACGGCCCAGAATTCTTCCACTGGCTTATCTTCGAGGAACTTGAAATACTGCATGGCTGCATACGGGGAATTCAGTCCCTGTGGGACCTTGACCTTCTGCAAGGCGATCCGGCTCACCATTTCACGCAGGCATTGCATTTTATGGAGTTTGGCTTCCCCAATCCCCTGATAAGACTTTAATTGTTCATCTGACGCCATCCGGAAGACGTTATATAAGTTGGAATAATCGTGCAGAAGCCCTTTGGCACTGGCTTCAGGGATGAAAACAGACAACAACTGTTCGTCACTGACTTGTTTCAGGTTTTCCATACTACGACCTCCTTAAAAAAAGGCCCCGATCCATGATGGACCGGGGCTTGCTCTGTATCGAATCATTTTTCCGCCAACACCAAGGCTGGGATGTCTGGAGTGACGTTCTTCATAGGCCTCATGTTCTTGGCTTTCAGCACCTTATTGTCGACGGGAGCCATGAGGAACTCACCGCCGATACGTTTTCCATATCCGTCGCCCTTTCATAGCTTGCCGCCAGCTTACTGGCATCAGTGATGGCATTCATCATCCCATAGCGGCTCAGGTCCCGTCCCATGAACAGGGACCGCAGGACATTGCCCCGTTCGCTCTGGTTCAGCTGATACGTGTCGGCCAGCAGTTCGACTTCCTGCACTGGATCATGGGTCAGCGGGATGTGCATGGCTTCCTTCATCTTATCGACCGTCATGAGGAACCGGCTTTCATCGACGGCACAGCGGACGATATCCTGTACCTTCATGAAGAAAGCCTTATCATCGGCCCGCAGGGTTTCATCTGAATACAGCTCATAGGCTTCATCAGCATCCATATCGACCTGTTTGCCTACATGGTACTTCTTCTGGCTGTAATCCTTGCAGATGAGACCATTCTTGCAGACGAGGCGGAAAATGAGCGGTTCAACCTTCAGGCTGCCAAGACCGACTTCACTATTGGAGACGACGAAGCCAGCCTGTACGACGTCGCCGACAGCGACTTCTGCTTTCAACTTCTTGTTGACGACCTTGATATACATATGGGATTCCGTCACTTCACAGCTTTCGATGTCGGCCCCTTTCATTTCATGGATGATCGGCAGGACAGCGGCACAGAGTTCAAGGTTATCCAGGCGACGATACCGTGCCGATAAGAAGGCGCGCATCCGGCCATCGAGGGTACGGAGCATCCGGCGTTCCGGCTCTTTATGGAGCCAGCCGTTGACGTTCTCATCCAGCAGGGCCGGATAGTCTTTCTGCATCTTCAGACAGTAGCGGAAGGGGATTCCCAAGCGGGTAGCCAACTGCTGATGAGCGATGTCGCCCACCCGGTACGTTTCCATTTCATGGCCATTCTCGAACTGGACGATAGACTTACCATCCTGGGTCTTCATCGATAAAGCACTGGTATTGACCAGATAATCCTTACGGGCATTGCGCTGACGTTCCAATTCAGCACCTAATTCAGCTAATGTTCTTCCTTGTTTCATGATATTCTCCTCCTATTTCTTGATAGCACTCTTGCTAAGAATAATTAAGATACCGGTTGCAACAGCTTCTAAAATCTTCAACCACGGCATAGGAACCTCTCCTTCCATCTAAAAAAAGACATAAAAAAGCCCTCAGTCCGGGAATGGACTGAGGGAAATAATGATGTATTATCATCAAAAGTATAGTATATGATTGTAATTCGCTGTATTTACATCAATATCAAAATTACCGGAACGGTTGGAACATCTGGAACGGCCAAGATTATTTCATCTTGGCTTCAAGGGCAACCAGTCGTTTCATCAATTCTTCATTGGTATCATTAGATTGTTTCAGTTCTTTTTCTACCTTGTCCAGACGTTCAGCTAAGGCTTTGTTGAGAGCCTGTGTTTCTTTCAGAACTTTGTTCGTATCCGGAATGGAATGAACACTGCCTGTGCCGCTACCGATACGGAAGGAAACGCCGGCATTCAGCATCGTATCGCCGTTGCCAACCGTGCTTGCCATCGAAAAGGCTACATCGCGGTTCGGATAGTAACGAAGGCCTACAGCACCGGCATTCTTGCCGCGATAATGGCCATAACCAGCACCACCGACCAGTTTGGAACCGTCTTCATAAGGCAGATACTGCAATGCAGCTAATGCGGCTGCACCGGCACCGACACGGTCCGTATCTTCCCGCTGACGATTGAATTCATCAATGACGGAATGACCTCCAATGATGGCGTCATCAGCGACTACCTGTTTGGCTGCAATCGTATTGCCGACGACTAAGTTCTGAGCCACTGTTGCATTGCCACCTACGGCAAGATTCTGGGAAATATAAGTATTTCCCTGGACAGCTAACTGTTTATTAATGGTCGTCTGACCTAAAGTGGTATAGCCATTGACAGTCAGGTTCTTATTGACCGTCGTATTCTGCAGGTCTGTATCTCCGCTGACTGTCAGGTTCTTGTTGACTGTCGTATTCTGCAGATTCGTATCTCCATTGACAGTCAGCTTCTGGTTGACTGTTGTATTCTGCAGATTCGTATCTCCATTGACAGTCAGCTTCTGGTTGACCGTCGTATTCTGCAAGTCTGTATCTTCGGCAACAGTCAGTTTCTTGTTGACAGTTGTATTTGGAGGTTTGTATCACCCTTAATAGTTGTATCTCCATTAACGATAAAGTTCTTATTAACTACAGAGTTGCCCTTGTCATCAACTTCGACACCACCATTGGCATGATCTTTAACGTATTTATAAACGTCTCCACCATTTACAGCATCAGTGCTACCATCTTTAATATTGCCAGAGCCAAGATTTTGAATTTTCGCGTTGTTTAAAGCAACATTTTTCTTAGTATTATCGGTATATTTTACATTTAATCCATCACTTTCTTGCAAATTTTTAATGGAATTGTTGATATTGGAAACTTGATTATCTGTATACTGCTTCGATTGATTAAGATCATCTGTCTTAGCCGTGCTGATGCTCGTATCGGTATAAAATTTGGCTGTATTGATGGCTTCTGCCTTCGCACTGTCGGTATACGTTTTAGCCTTGTTAATAGCTTCCGTCTTAGCGGTGTTGACCTTTGAATCGGTATAGGATTCAGCTTTATTCAATGTTGCAGTATCGGCTTTATCCATCTGCCCTTTATTAACAGCATCACCATCATCTGTCCCATCAGCAAGATTGGTGATTTTTTTATTCTTCATATCACCGGAAAAACCAGTAGTCGAAAGATTGGAAACGGTATTATTTAAATTATCAACCGTAGTATTGATAGTCGAGATACTATTGGCATTTCCCTTGACCTGCATATCCAAAGCCTTCAAATTGGCTGCCGTAGTAGATGCTGTATGGATGTAATTCCCATCTGTAGTAGGACGAACTTCCGTATATACCGTACCGCCCGTAACTAGGCCTGTATTACCTGATGCAATCGTGCCAGTGCCTAATTTAGTTGCCCACACGCCTGCATCGATATTGGAAGCGTTAACATTGGCCTTGGCATCAAGTTCCGTCTTCATACCAGCTTTTACCGTATTCGTAACGGCATCTGTATCGACATCAACAGCATACGTGGTGGCATCTCCAGATTCTCCAGTTCTAACCTTGGTATTCTTACCGTTTACTACTTTTACGGCACTCTTCGATAAGTCCCGAATCTTCGCTTTCCCGTTATCATTCAGGTTGGACAAATCGGTCTTGCTGTAACTCGACCCAAGTCCGGAAAGGGTCGTATTGATAGTCGAGATATGATCGGCATTTCCCTTGACCTGCGTATCTAAAGCCTTCAAATTAGCTGCCGTCATAGATGCTGTATGAACGTAATTCCCATCTGTAGTAGGACGAACTTCCGTATATACCGTACCGCCCGTAACTAGGCCTGTATTACCTGATGCAATCGTGCCAGTGCCTAATTTAGTTGCCCACACGCCTGCATCGATATTGGAAGCGTTAACATTGGCCTTGGCATCAAGTTCCGTCTTCATACCAGCTTTTACCGTATTCGTAACGGCATCTGTATCGACATCAACAGCATACGTGGTGGCATCTCCAGATTCTCCAGTTCTAACCTTGGTATTCTTACCGTTTACTACTTTTACGGCACTCTTCGATAAGTCCCGAATCTTCGCTTTCCCGTTATCATTCAGGTTGGACAAATCGGTCTTGCTGTAACTCGACCCAAGTCCAGAAAGGGTCGTATTGATAGTCGAGATATGATCGGCATTGTCCTTGACCTGCGTATCCAAAGCCGTCAAATTGGCTGCCGTAGTAGATGTAGGATGAATATATTTCCCATCCGTAGTAGGACGAACTTCCGTATATACCGTACCGCCCGTAACTAAGCCGGTATCACCAGATGCAATCTTACCCGTTCCGAGTTTCTTAGCCCAGGCATCTAAATCCACATTGGAAGCATCGGCATCTAATTTCTTATTTAACTGGCCAACCGTAGCAACATCATGATCATCTTCACCATCGGCTACATTGACGAGACGATTATACGAGTCAGAACTATATGTAGTAGCCGTTATTGTAGGTGCCTTGGTATAGTCATTGGTTGTTCCGTCAGCATTTTTTATGATATTGCCAGCCGAGTCTTTATCCGTTCGCTGCGTCCAAGTAACCGTATAGCCGGACACATCATTTGCTTTATGACCGAAGGAAACAACACCCGGTTCAGAAGCAACGCTGTCCCATCCAATAGCAATACTCTTTTTGCCTATTGCAATCGACTGATAGCCAATGGCCACAGCATGTTCTGCATCAGCACCTGTAGAGCCACCACCAATACCAGTAGAATAGTTACCCTGCACTATTGAATTAAGTCCACCTGCCGAATACGAATTTTTCCCAATAGTTAAATTATCAAAACCTCCACTGATTGATGAATATTGCCCCCATGCAACATTTCCCTGACCACCACTAATTGATGACTCATCTCCTAGGGTATGATTAACACTCCCTCCATTAACCGACGAATTCATTCCTAATGCTATATTGGAGGCCCCTCCGCTGACTGACGAATTCACTCCAGAGGCTATATTACCACTACCACCACTGACTGATGAATATGTTCCAGATGAAGCATTCAAATGACCCCCACTAACTGATGAAACAAATCCAGATGCCGTATTGAGCAATCCCCCACTAACCGATGAAGAGTCTGCCGATGCAGTATTTTGCATACCACCACTTACTGACGAACAACCACCAGCGGCAGCATTCAGTGTACCCCCACTTACAGTTGCAGATATAGCATCTGTTTTAACAAGATTTCCTCCAAATGGGTCCTTGTAGCCTCCAGCTATATTATATGAACCACCCACTACTGATGAATAGTTACCAGCAGCAACATTATTATCACCTCCACTAATAGAGGAATCTTCACCTGAAGCTATGTTACTTTTCCCACCGCTTACAGATGAATTTTTACCTGATGCAGTATTACCAAAACCGCCAGTAACATTAGCTGATACAGTCGTTCCATCAGCATAGGCCGGGATATTCCCTGCAAAAAAGCACGTACTCGTTAATACAGCAGCTGCTAAAATAGCCGCTTTCCGATTCCATTTTCGCTTATTCTTCATTTCCCATCACTCCTATGATAAATGCAATAAAAAAACGCCGGAACACAGAATCAATCAACAATTTCGGTTGTAAGAAGTTGCTCGATTCCAATGCCTAATGCGTTCGATATACGGTTCAGTACCGGAAATGAGGCACAGTTCGTTACCTGACCGCATTCTATCTTGGACAGATACCGTACGCTGATGTTTACTTTCTCAGCTAACTCAGTCTGGGTCATACGGCGCTTTTTGCGATAGTATGCAATTTTCAATCCCATAATCCGAGTATCTATCTTTCTTGCCATTTCCAGCGCCTCCTTTCTTATAATGATACAAAAGTGTCACAGATTTTTGAACGAACTATAAGTTCATATTTTCTCCTTATCAGTTCCTATTTAATCGTTATCAACGAGTTTATAAACTATTCTGTCATGATTTACTTGCAAAAACACATAAAAAAACAGCCTATGCTCTATCTGGCATAGGCTGAAATAGTTTGAATTTTAAGTCATTATAATAGTATATAAATGTATCTTACGATATTAGCATTTCCATAAGAATAAGGATAGCCCTGGAACGTTTGGAACACTGGAACAAAAAATGACTACTCAGCTTCTTTCTTATGATTTTCACATTGAACCTGGATATACTCCTGAACAGCTTCTCTGGGAATCTTCCATATCTTGTTGATTCTGAAGCATTTTACCTTTCCTGACTGCAATAGCTGATAAGCTGCACCTTTGCTGATCATCAACTGCTCACATAATTCATCTACCGTTATCAATGGACTATTATCATCAATCATGACTTATACCTCCCTTTTAATTGATTATTGTGATGTATCTTTCTCGATTTAATCATGATGAAGAAGGCTAATTCAATTTAAGGTAATTTCAAGAAGGATGATATGATTTCATTCATCTTCAAACAGTCTCATTTATTATATACTATATATTAAAACAAGTTGGGGCCCCTCCCCCAACTTGTTATCTATTTTTATTTAAATATATTCTAAAAACCCAACCAATCAACCTTTTTTCAAAAGGAGCAGGTGCCCCCTCAGATGGCTTTCAGCCATCAGCTCCCCCTAAGGGGGAGCATATTATTAAATATTTATATTACTATATATACCAGGATACCGAATCGTATTATCAGGCCAATAATATGGCAAATAATCCCCACGTATTATCTGAAAATCGCCTCTTACACTGGCAGTAAATACAAATTGATTGGAACATTGGGAACCAATGAAACATTAAAAGCTGTCAGAAATTCTGCCCAATAATGCTCAAAGTCTATCATCAAAAGATTCAATGGCCCCCCAAATGGCCCCCCATGCATAAAAAAAGAGCACCCAGGAAATTTTCCTAGGTACTCTCTGTCCAGTAATCTGGCGGAGTGAGAGAGATTCGAACTCTCGCAGGCCTTACGACCTCTAACGATTTAGCAAACCGTCCTCTTCAACCTCTTGAGTATCACTCCATGCGTCAACTGACTATGTCAGTATACTACGATGGAGCGATATTGTCAAGTTATTTTTTCAATATATCTTCTACGGCCTTGGTTTTATTGTTCATCATGTTCGTATAGCCCGGTCGGATATCGGCTTTCAAGACGACTTCAGCCCGCAGGCCCTGGTCCGTCAGGTATTGCGTCGCTTTTTTGACGACTGCCATGACATCGTCCCATTCGCCTTCGATTTCGGTGAACATGGAATTGGTCCGGTTCGGCAAGCCTGATTCCCGGATAATGCGCACGATTTCAGCGACATAAGGAGCGAATTCATCGCCAGTCCCGCACGGGGCAATAGCTACAGCAATTAAGGTATTCATGATATTATGCCTCCTCTACAGTCAATGGGTTCTGGGCAATCGCATCGGGCGTTGCCACATAGAGTTCGTCGATGAAATCCGTCTGGAAAGAACCTGTCCCTTTGGCATGAGCTGCGGCCCGTGTACCGGCCAGGTTATAGACGGCAGAGCCGGTAATGGCGGCGATGAACGGATCTGCTACGGCTGCATAGACGGCCATGACACCGCCGAGGGAACAGCCTGTCCCGGTAATGCAGGGCATCATTTCCGAACCGCCCTGGGAAAAGACGAGCTGCCGGCCATCGGTAATCAAATCTTCTTCTCCCGAAATGGCTACGGCTCCGCCAGTCCAGCGGGCTACAGCGACGGCAGCCGGAGCGGCAGAACGAACGGAATCGGTAGAATCGACGCCGCGAACGTCCGAAGTATCAGAACCGCCTTCTAAGCCCCATAATCCGGCCAAGGCAATGATTTCAGACGCGTTGCCCCGGATAATAGACGGTTTATAGGCCTTGAAGGTCGTCAAAAGTTCCGTCCGCATTTGTCCCATGCCAATGGCCACGGGATCCAGGACCCAGGGTTTGCCTTCTTCATGGAGTACGGCTGCTGTTTTTGGCAGTGTTTCCGCATAAATCGGGAACAACGTCCCTACGTTGATATACATAGATGCACCGGCTTTGGCCATACTGACGCCTTCGTCCGGTAAATAGACCATAGCGGCCGAGCCGCCGACAGCCAGCTGGGCATTGGCGACGAAATTAATGGTCACCGTATTCGTAATAGACGGCGTCAGCGGATTCGATGCCTTAGCCAGTTTCGCGGCTTCCCGAACGGCATCGCGGATTTCAGATTCAGTCATATTATTACCACCTTTGTCATTTTGCTGTTTCTATTATAGACGTTCTGTCAGGGAAAGGCCAGGAAAATTTGAGGCATATCCATGTGGGAATCCCGTAAAATGCTGTTCGGAGAAAACGCTATTCGCAGACCGCAGTTAGCAGCTAACGGTCAGCAGTTAATTGTCCGCAGCCTTGCGGACTACACCGTAGGGGCTTGCACGTGGCAAGCCCGCTATGACTATGTGAGCATAACGTATACTAATATATGTGCGTGTTTTCCTGCATCACCTGTCATGTATGCCGGATATACCATTATTCCCGAATGGGCGCCCCACGTGGGCGCCCCTACTGAGTCCGAGTCCGTCATGTATGGCGTATACACCATGATTCGTAGGGGATTGCACGTGGCAAGCCCGCTATAACTATGTGAGCATAACGTATGCTAATATATGTGCGTGTTTTCCTGCATCACCTGTCATGTATGATGGATATGCCATTATTCCGAACGGGCGCCCCACGTGGGCGCCCCTACCAGCTGCTAGCGGTCAGCAGTTAGCAGCCGCAGTCCTACGAGCCATCATTCTGAATAGGCTGTGGTCAAATATCACAGCGGGCCGCTCAAGGCTCCCTTTATAGGGGAGCTGACCGCCAAAGGCGGTCTGAGAGGTTAAAGATCAGCCCCTACACACAAGGCCGATGGCCGTTTTTTTTTGCGTATTGCAGAATTGTGGCAACCGACATTCATCTCATCGCCCGTATGCGATATCGTAGGGGACGCCCAAAGGGCGTACCGTTATGGGAATTCCGCAAAATGCTGTGCAGAGAAAACGCTATTTGCAGGCCCCAGTCGGGGCGTTTTTTACGAGCTGAGGGTTACTCGAAGCGATGTTGTCAGTTTGAGTTTGTCGCGGCGGAACGCCGCATTCTGACTCCGAAAAAAAGCCGTGGCTCGTAAAACCATGCCTCATGGACCTGTTATGTATATCACCATTTATTCGCGGCGGGCCGCCCTTTGGGACGGCCCCTACGATGCGGCCATAAGGCCGCAAAAACAAGCCACGAACCACTAACAACGAACAACAAAAAAAGCACTGGCGGTCATCCCACCTCTCCTGCCGAATCCAGGGTATCTCTGTCTGACCGCATACTTTCACTCCATCAGGTCACGAGATTCGGCATAAGCGACTCACACGGTTTTGCGCGTCGCAAAGCTCCTTCATTCATCATTCATTACGTGTACATCACTATTACAGGCGGGCCGCCTTAACAGGTCGGCCCCTACAATCCCCAGGGGACCCTGGTCGGATAGGAAGCCGCCTCGTTCCACATCGCTTGTCATGTATGATGGGTACCCCCATTATTCCGAACGGGCGCCCCACGTGGGCGCCCTTGCTAGCTGCTAACTGCTGACGGCTAACAACAAAAAAAGCACTGGCGGTTGTCCCACCTCTCCTGCCGAATCCAGGATATCTCTGTCTGACCGCATACTTTCACTCCATCAGGTCACGAGATTCGGCATAAGCGACTCACACGGTTTTG
>ERZ791765.1500-NODE-1500-length-13602-cov-2.590832_pt1 | contig 13602 bp, 23 predicted proteins | sample MGYA00509949_ERZ791765 | MGnify/ENA primary metagenome ERZ791765 (study PRJEB30046, sample SAMN00791980) | human gut metagenome | study: EMG produced TPA metagenomics assembly of the A metagenome-wide association study of gut microbiota in type 2...
CCATAACTACTGTGCCTCGCTTAAATGTGTAAAAATTCATATACTATACCTTATGTTTTCCCTATAACCTTCCCGATACATCTTGTATCACTTGTAATATCTATACTCTTATACTTTTTATTGTGACTAATCAAAACACCATCACCCAGTTCTTTTACAAACGCTTCACCATTGATCATGAAGATACCTATCTCGCCGACACATATCTCTGACTGCTTCTTTATCAGTAGCGTATCACCATCATGATAGGTAGGTTCCATACTATCTCCATTAACACCGATAGCGAAATCTACATGCATGTTATCCATCTCATTTTCTATTTCTATCATTTCTGGCGGGATATCATCGAATACATATTGACCGGTCCCGGCAGATGCTACATGGCCATAATAGGGTACTAATAAAGGTGGCTGCAGCATTATGAATTCCTTCGCGTGCTCTGTCCGCCGAGAAATAGATAATCTTTCTATAATATCATTAACTATTTTTTTATCGCATTCTTCTAAACTGCGATATTTCTTTATGTGGCTGCTTTCGCTTTCGGAAAGTTGTGCTTCAGCTTTTATTAGCTTTGTCATTTCATCTTGATAAAGATAATTTGCATCACATTTTAATGCATCAAATAGCTTATACAATAGTTCAACTTTCGGAGAACTAACGCCATTTTCATAATTAGCAATGGCAGAAGGGGTTACTCCGATTAAGTTAGCTAGTTCGATCCGGGTTAACTTTAAATCTTCTCTTCTTTCTTTGATCCTGCTATTTAAGCTCATAAAATCACCTAACTTTCTGTGTACATGTTCATTATAACAAGAACTTTTGATTTTTCAATACTTTATTTACATAAAACTTGTAAAAATGTATTGACTTTACAAGAAAGCTTGATATCATAAAGGTGTTACAAGAATCTTGTAACTAAAAAGGGATGTTACCTCCGCATAGTGATTAACATCCCTACTATTAAATTGGTGTTTCCCTAATAGTTCTGTTTTTCTAAAAAGAAAGTACGGGCTGGATTGCCAATCCAGTAAGCCATTGAAACGATTTTATAGCCTCTTGCTATTGCACTCTTTACAACAGCAGGATTTGAAGTACTAAATTTCTTTTTTCTCATTAAATCACCTCCTATCTAGCGGAGGCACCAATTATTCTTATTATAACAGGAAGGAGAGATGAAATGAAAGAATTTACCTACGAAACCTTAGTGAGTAATATCAAAAATTTGATATATGAGAAAGGAATAAAATAGGGAGTAGTAGCCAAAAGAGCACATTTTACTGAGAGTGAATTTAGCAATATGCTAAATGATAGAAGAAAGCTCATTAGGGCGGAGCATCTCCCGCGCATAGCATTTGCTCTTGGTGTTGATGTAAGCGAGCTTTTTAAAACCAGTGATTCAGATTAGGAAAGGTCAATTAAAAAGAATACGCATACCTTATAAAGGAGGGATGTAATGGATGTGACAGGAAATGTAATTGCAGATTATATGCGAGGGAATACCCGTATAGTTATATTGGATGATGCGATAGAACCAGAAGAGGAGCAAGAGATCATCTATGAACGTGTCAGAGGTATTATCACAAGATCGTGTCTGCGCAGACAAAAAGAAAAGGATGCTCACCCCGTCGAAAGTGCAGCATCCAAACTCAAACCCTTATAAAAAGGATACGCCTTTATTATAAGGGATACATATGCGAAAAGCAAGGGAGTGATTTGATGAAATCAGAATTCAAAATTGCAAAAGTCAATACCATGATGTTCGATGATGGAGATTGTTTACAAGAAATAACAAAGGAAGTAGTAGATATATTGGTTGATAGAGAATTAAGCGCTGGAATGGCAAAAGCAATATTAAAAGATGCCCAGATTACTGTACAAGGCATCTTAGATAAAAAGAAACTTTAATCAATTTCTACATCGTCATATTCTTCACTGATTTTTCTAAACGCCTGTAAATATGATTTGATGTAAAATCTGGTTTCTTCAAGATAGCCGATATTTTCTGGGTGCTCTTTGCGATATTCCAGAAGATAGGCTTGCGCCATACCTATAGCCAGGTTATCAATAGTATCTTCTTTATCCATAATTTCACTTCCTTTCATTATATTTAGAGTTTATCACACATAAAGGAAAGGTCAAATTTTTAACCAAAAGCAAGGAGGAATAAGACATGACAGCAAATGAATCAATAAATGCAGAAAGTCGCAAAGCTAAAAATGAAGAGATCGATAAGGCCGTATCCGGTTTGACGCTCAATGATGCAGAAAGAAAGTTTCTTGCATTTCTTATCGACATGGAAGACTTGGATACTGTATGTAAATTCTGCAGTATCATCCAGAAGGCGAAGGAATACCGGCAGTGAAGATATGGAGAGTGCCCGCAGCCGGTGTGGCAGTCCTGACCATATCAGTCTGTGCTTTATTGGCCAAAGCTGATTGGGAACAGAAAATCGAAGAGCTGCAGGTGTTGAATCAGGTAAATCATGAAGAAATCGATATGCTGCAGTCTAAGGTCAAGGAACTGAATGCAGAATTAAGAATCAAAGAAAAAAAGATCGTCGAGCTGGAATCACAACCGAAATGAACAGCTCTCGAAGTGAGGATAACGTATTACTGGCCAGGTGAAGACGAGTGGGGTGATATCATCAAGTATCCATGTGATGGCGAGCACAAGGCCATAGAAGGGCATACGATCGCAGTGGATTCAAGTGTCATATCACCTGGAAGTGCAGTGCTGATAAACGGACATGAATACATAGCAGAAGATATAGGCGGAGCTGTAAAAGGCAATGTTATTGATATTTATAGCAGTGTACCTCACTATGAATCATATGAAACTATAGTTTATGTAAAGGAGGAATAAATGAGCACAACAGCAACCCTATTGATGGATATGGGTATCACTCCAGATTTGAAAGGATTCGATTATATTAGATTGGCGGTAGCATTCGTTATAACGGATAAGGCAAAGTACAGAAATGTAACAAAGACACTTTACCCGGATATAGCCAAAGCATTTTGCTCTACTCCTGTAAGAGTAGAGAGGGATATCCGGCATGCAATAAGTAAAGCAATCTATTTGGATCATGGAGAAATTAAAAATTTAATCGGCGTATCGCCATACAAAAATAAAATGACTAATTCAGAGTTTATATTTTCGTTGGCATATGTTGTAAATGAAAATGGAGGATAAAAGTAATGGAAATGTACAAGAATCCACGTTCTGAAAGTAATATTATCCATAGACTTCAGAAACTTGGCTTCCGAGAAACGATGGGATACACTGATGGAGCGTACCAACTAATGAAACAGGACAGGAGTGCAACGATACTCGTCAGTGATGATGGTGAGCAGTTTCACTACTATGGACCAGAAGGTACCGCAACGCATGAGGATGCAGAACTTGATGGAGAAGAATGGTATAAGCAGCTTCTGCAGGCCATCTATCTGCCGGTGATTAAGCCTGGGATGCTGGTCGCATATGACCCTGGATATAAGGTAGAGCTTGGCAAGGTCAAACGCCTCAGCAAAGATGGTACAAAGGCCTTTGTCTGGTATCACAGTGGCGATACTGCAGCATGCACACAAATCGAGGATCTGTATCCGATTGAAAGGGATTTTGTCCTGCAGCATAGAGATATGTTTGAAAACGCGTATGCCATCGATGATATTCTTGCAAAAGAATTGGAAGGAGAACAATAATGAGTGAAGCTATAAAAATCAATAAGCTTGAGATTGAAAATGTCAAGCGTGTAAAGGCAGTCAAAGTAGAACCATCTCAGAATGGTCTTACTGTCATTGGAGGACGTAACAAGCAGGGGAAGACCTCTGTTCTGGATGCGATCGCGTGGGCTTTAGGTGGAGAACGAAATTTTAAGATATCACAACCTAAACGAGTAGGATCCGTAACTAATCCTTATTTGAAAGTAATTCTAAGCAATGGACTTATTGTGGAACGTAAAGGTAAGAATAGCGACCTAAAAGTAATCGATCCAGAAGGTAACAAAGGCGGACAGCAGCTTCTTGATGAATTCGTAGAGGAGCTTGCCCTCAATATCCCAAAATTCATGCAGCAAAGCGGCAAGGAAAAAGCAAACACATTGCTCCAGATCATTGGTGTTGGAGATCAGCTGCATGCATTGGAATTGAAAGAAACAGAAATCTATAATGAGCGTCATGCTGTTGGACGAGAAGCCGATCGCAAAAAGAAGTTTGCCGAGGAACAACCATACTGTCCGGATGCACCAAAGGATGTTATCTCTGTTTCTGAACTGATACAACAACAGCAGGAGATCCTTGCGAAGAACGGGGAGAACGCTCGCAAGCGTCAAAAGGCTGATGAAATACAAAGGCAGGCTAACTGGCTCGATTCTGAAATAAAACGAATGGAAAAAGAATTGGAAGCTAAACGCACACAGTATGCAGTCGTTATGAATGAGCTGATGATCGCCAATAAAGATTCTATGGATCTCCATGATGAATCTACAGAGGAACTGGAACAGAATATCGCTAACGTTGAGGCTATCAATATCAAGGTTCGCGCAAATCTGGATAAGGATAAAGCAGAAGAAGATGCTAATATTCTGCGCGATAATTATGATCAGCTCACAGCAAAGTTGAATGATGTGAGAAAACAGAAAACGGATCTCTTACACAATGCGAATCTCCCACTTCCGGAATTATCTGTGGAGGATGGTGAGATCATCTATGAAGGGCAGAAATGGGACAACATGTCTGGTTCCGATCAGTTGAAAGTCGCTACTGCTATCGTTCGTAAGTTGAATCCTAAATGCGGGTTCGTGTTACTGGATAAGCTGGAACAGATGGACATCGACACGATGAATGAATTTGGACATTGGCTGGAAGAACAAGGCCTGCAAGCAATCGCTACACGAGTGTCAACGGGTGATGAATGCAGCATCATTATCGAAGATGGCTATGTAGAGGATAATCTGAAAACTACTTTGCAGAAGACAACTGATATCCCTACAGAACCACTTCCTCAGCCCGTTACTCCTGGACAGACGAAATCGTGGAAAGAGGGATGGAAATGAGATTTGAAGTAATACAGGGAACATTGCATCGAGCAAATAAAGTGGTGGTTTATGGTCCCGAGGGAATAGGCAAGAGTACGTTTGTAAGTCACTTTCCGCAACCTCTGTTCATAGATACAGAGGGATCTACTAACAAGCTTGATGTAAGACGTTTTCCAAAACCGTCAAGCTGGCAGATGCTGAAGGATGAGGTTACGGATGTGGTCAACGAAAGACCATGTATGACCTTGGTGATCGATACGGCTGATTGGGCAGAGCGGCTTTGCATCGAATCTGTTTTGCAAGCACATGGAAAGAAAGGTATCGAAGACTTTGGTTATGGAAACGGTTATACATATGTTGCAGAAGAATGGGGACGATTCCTCAACCTGCTGCAAGATGTTATCGATGTAGCGAATATCAATGTCGTGCTGACTGCGCATGCTATCATCCGTAAATTTGAGCAGCCGAATGAAATGGGGTCTTATGATCGGTATGAGCTGAAGCTTGGAAAGAAAACTACAGCGCAGACAGCACCTCTTACGAAGGAATGGGCTGATATGGTCTTGTTTGCGAACTATAGAACATTCTCAGTCGCTGTCGATGATAAGGGAAAGAAACACAAAGCCCAGGGTGGTCAGCGTGTAATGTACACAACGCATCATCCTTGCTGGGATGCAAAGAATCGTGATGGCTTATCTGATGAGCTGCCTTTTGATTATGAACATATCCGTCATGTCATTGAATCTACGCCAGTGCAGCAACCACAGGCGCAGAGTAATCCTGTTGTTTCATCAAGATTGGATATAGCTGAAAATGTTGGGTCAAGTCCGATGATATATACACCAGATCCAGTCTTACAGATACCACCTAAAGAGACAGAAGATGAATATGCAGGGTTACCACAGGCTCTAATTGATCTAATGAAGTCAAATGAAATCACGGTCGAAATGATCAAGCGGGCAGTGTTGGCAAAAGGATTCTTCCCAGCTAGTATGGAGGTTCGTGAGTATGATGCGGATTTCCTGGAATACTTGACCACCAGTGATGGCTGGGGAGGACTTATGGATGAGATACAATTACCGTTTTAAATGAAGGAGGAAAATGAATGGAACAGTATAACAATTATCAGCAGAACCAGGAATTAGGATGGGATGCAGAAATCAGAAAAGAAAGTGAAATCATCTTATTAGAACCAGGTGATTACGATTTTATCGTAGAGTCATTTGAAAGATCGCGTTATGAAGGGAGTACGAAGATGCCTGCATGTAATTGTGCTGACCTGAACCTGCGCATAGATACAGCGAACGGATCGGTCACTATCAAACATAAATTGTTTTTACACCAGAAAACAGAGTGGGCACTGAGTGCATTCTTCCGATGCATTGGTCAAAAGAAGAAAGATGAACCATTCCGGATGAATTGGAATACGGTCCCTGGTTCAAAAGGAAGATGCAAGATTGGTCATAAAAATTACAACGATAATGAATATAACGAAATCAAAAAATTCTATCCAGCTGATGAAGTTACACCTGGAATGCAGCAGCCTCAGGGATATGCACAGCAGACATCCCCTCAGTACAATCCACCTAAAAGATGGTAAATGGTCATGGAATTAAGACCATATCAAGCAGAAGCGAAAGAATCTATTTTCACAGAATGGGACAAGGGGATGCAGCGTACTCTCCTTGTCCTTCCTACAGGATGTGGAAAAACGATCGTCTTTGCCAAAGTAGCTGAAGAGTGTGTATGCAGAGGATACCGTGTATTGATCATGGCACACCGTGGAGAGTTGTTGGAACAGGCTGCTGACAAGATAGATAAAGCTACCGGTCTTAAATGTGCTACGGAAAAAGCGGAGGAAACATGCCTGGGAAAATGGTTCCGGGTCGTTGTCGGTTCTGTCCAGACGCTCATGCGGCAACAGCGTTTAGATAGATTCAAGAAAGATTATTTTGATGTCATCATCATTGATGAGGCACATCATTGCCTTTCAGATAGTTATCAAAGGGTACTTGCTTATTTTGATCAAGCAAAGGTCCTTGGTGTAACGGCTACTCCAGATAGAGGAGATATGCGGAATCTGGGTAGTTACTTTCAAAGCCTAGCATACGAGTACACATTGCCAAAAGCAATCAAAGAAGGATTTCTGGTGCCTATTAAGGCGCTTACGGTCCCGTTAAGGATGGATCTGTCCGGTGTCGGAGTCCAGGCCGGGGACTTTAAGGTAAGCGATATAGGAACAGCCCTGGATCCGTATCTGTATCAGATTGCTGATGAGATGTTGATATATTGCAAGGAACGAAAGACAGTAGTTTTCCTTCCCCTGGTGAAGACTTCCCAGAAGTTTAGGGACATCCTGAACGAAAAGGGTTTTCATGCAGCAGAGGTGAATGGTAACAGCCATGACCGATCAGAAGTACTGAAGGATTTTGATGAAGGCAAGTATAACGTTCTGTGTAACAGCATGTTACTCACAGAAGGATGGGACTGTCCATCAGTAGATTGTATCATCGTGCTGCGGCCGACAAAGGTACGAAGTCTGTATAGTCAGATGGTTGGTCGGGGTACTCGTCTGTGCGAAGGAAAGGACCATCTTCTATTATTGGATTTCCTGTGGCATACAGACTGGCATGAGCTTTGCCATCCTGCATCACTGATCTGTGAGAATGAAGAAGTAGCAAAGAAAATGACAGATGATATGGAAAAGGCTCCGGGGATGGCTGTGGATATCGAAGAAGCCGAACAGTCTGCAGCTGAGGATGTCATCCAGCAGCGAGAAGAAGCATTGGCCAAGAAGCTCATGGAGCAACAGAAAAAGAAGAAAAAACTTGTGGATCCTCTTCAGTTTGAAATGAGTATACAGGCTGAGGATCTATCCAGTTATGTTCCTGCTTTCGGTTGGGAATGCTCACCTGCCAGTGAGAAGCAGCTGCAGGCATTAGAGAAATTCGGTATTTATCCGGACGAAATAGACAATGCCGGTAAGGCTTCATTATTACTTGATAGACTGAATAAGCGCAAGGCTGAGGGGCTGGCAACACCAAAGCAGATTAGATTCTTGGAAAACAAAGGTTTCCAGCATGTCGGTACTTGGCAGATGGAAACTGCGAAGAATATGATAAGCAGGATCCAGGCTTGTGGTTGGCACATACCTAATGGTGTGGATCCGCAAACATACAAAGGAGAAGAATAAGCTATGCAAAATACCGACTTGAAAGAATTACTGGATTATATAGATCCTGCCTCTCTTAATTATCAGGAGTGGGTGAATGTCGGTATGGCTTTGAAATACGAAGGATATACTGCAGCGGACTGGGATGCGTGGAGTATGCAGGATTCAGCTCGTTACCATAAGAATGAATGCTTCAAGAAATGGGACACCTTCAAAGGAACAGGAATACCGGTCACAGGTGCTACGATCACACAGATGGCAAAGGACAGGGGCTGGCAGCCGATGCGAAGCGGCGGGCGGGAATTGGACTGGAACGATGTCATTAGTGGCGATGATGATCTTGTGATCGTTGATAAAGGATGGATCGAAGGGAAGGAGATACAGGAGCCAAAAATCTGGAATCCTGTGAAAGAACTTTCTACATATCTTGAAATATTATTCGATTCTGATGAGAATGTCGGATATGTTACAAGAAGCTGGGTAAAAGAAGGCAAACATTTACCGACTAAAGGGTGCTGTGATCGTACCGCAGGACAGCTTATACAGGAACTCCAGAAATGCAATGGAGATATAGGCAGAGTTTTAGGCGATTATAATCCGGAAGCGGGGGCGTGGATACGTTTCAATCCTTTAGATGGAAAAGGCGGAAAAAACGAAAATGTAGTTGACTGGAGATATGCTCTTGTAGAATCCGATTCAATGGATTTAGCGCAACAGAATGCAATCATAAGAGAATTAGAGCTTCCAGTAGCGTGCCTGGTATATAGTGGTGGAAAGAGTATACATGCCATCGTGCATATCGATGCTGCAGATTATCATGAGTATAGAAAGCGTGTCGATTATCTATATACGATCTGTAAAAAAAATGGTCTGGAAGTAGACCAGCAGAACAAAAATCCTTCCAGGTTATCGAGAATGCCGGGAGTAACTAGAAACGGTAAAAAGCAGTTCCTTATCGATACGAATATCGGAAAGGCTTCATGGAATGAATGGCAGGAATGGATCGAATCCGTGAATGATGAGCTGCCAGAACCAGAAAGCTTGGAAGATTATTGGGACAATCTTCCGGATCTGTCACCACCGTTGATAGACGGTGTTCTTAGGCAGGGACACAAAATGCTTATTGCTGGTCCTTCCAAAGCAGGAAAATCATTCGCCCTCATTGAAATGTGTATCGCTATCGCAGAGGGAATGAAATGGTTCAGCTGGCCGTGTACACAGGGAAAGGTCATGTATGTCAACCTGGAACTTGATAGAGCGAGTTGTCTGCACCGATTCAAAGATGTATACCAGGAACTGCATATCGCTCCCAGAGGGCTTAAAAACATTGATATATGGAACTTGAGAGGAAAGTCCATACCTATGGATAAGCTGGCACCGAAGCTAATCAGACGAGCTGCAAAGAAGAACTATATCGCTATCATCATCGACCCTATATATAAGGTCATTACCGGTGATGAGAACAGTGCAGATCAGATGGCCAATTTTTGCAATCAGTTCGATAAAGTATGTACAGAGCTTGGTTGTGCTGTGGTTTATTGTCATCATCACAGCAAAGGCTCACAGGGAGGTAAGCGTTCAATGGACCGTGCTTCCGGTTCCGGAGTATTCGCGCGTGATCCGGATGCGTTGCTGGATCTGATCGAACTGGATGTGAATGAAAATCTTGTTGAGCAGCAGTCGAATCGAGCTGTCTGTGATATATGTATGAGATGGCTGCAGAAATATGGAAAAGAGGACATAGCTAATGAAGATGACCAGTGCAGTGAGAAGCAGATGCTGGCAATCTGCAGAGTGAATTTAAAGGCCGTATATGAGGAGATCATCAAAGAGGTAGCCGAAGTACGCAAACAGGTCCAATGGCGCACAGCGTGGCGGATAGAGGGCACTCTGAGGGAATTTCCAAAGTTTGAACCAGTCAATCTGTGGTTCGATTATCCGGTGCATAGAGTTGATCACATAGGTGTATTAAAAGATGTCGTCCCAGAGGATGCGCAACCTGCATGGCAGAAAGCGATAGCTAAAAGGAAGGATCCTGAGGTGAAGAAAAAAGAGCGTAAAACTTCAATCGAAACAGCTTACGAGGCGTGTGGAATTGATGATAAAGTAACCGTTTCTGCCTTGTCGGAATACATGGGTGTTGGGGAAAAAACAGTAAGAAGACACATAAAAGAGCATGGAGGATTTTACATAAAAGACGGTATCGTCCTACGTAAAGAAGAGGGACAAAAACAGTAAATGTCCCTGTCCCAAACTCTGTCTTCGAGGGACAAAAACATGTTTTTGTCTGTCTGTCCCTCTGTTGAAAATATGAAAATTTGCATATATGTATACGTATATAATTACGCACGCATATAGCGCGGGCGAAAGTATACACATACTGTATATGATAAGTCAGGTATACAGTAATACGTAAGTTAAAAGAAAATGTCCCGCTTGCGGTTGCGGACATTTCCTTCCAACGTTACTGACGTAAACCGCGAGAAAGGAAAAAAATAAAATGAGAAAAAAAGAAGTCGAAAAGTATTGGGAAAACGAAGAAGGAGAAACAATTGAGTATGGAAAGCATTTTATGAGATGCTTTGACAAAGCAGGGAAGTTGCAATTTGGTAAAAAGTTTTACGATCCTTCAAATAGAGGACTAAAATACAAAGTGATTTTTGTATTAGACAGAGAAGAATTGATTAACAGCAAGGAAGGTGCAGAATTTCTGATGCAAACAATCGATGACTGGAGAAGCCAGGAACAGGAGCATGATGGTTCGTTCAGTAATTGTGATGTGTGCAATAATCGAACGTGTAGCGATGGATGGTGTAGTTGGGATGACTGAGTTCTTCATGCCCATGAAGCCACCTACAACGACCGCTCAGCAGTACAAAGTGACAGGCTCACACTTCTATGACCCACCAGTTTTAAAAGCTGCTAGAGTGAAGCTGGAAGCCCATCTGGCTAAACATATACCAGTATCGCCTTACATAGAGCCTGTAGAGTTGGTCACCACCTGGTGCTTCCCAGTAACAGGAAAGCATAGAAACGGTGAGTACAAATACACACGGCCGGATACAGACAATCTTCAGAAGCTGCTGAAAGACTGCATGACGGAATGCGGTTACTGGAAAGATGATGCACTCGTATGCAGAGAAATCGTTGAGAAATTCTGGGCCGACATACCGGGGATTTACATAAAGATCAAGGAGCTGACATGAAGAAGACGATGGAAGAAATACTGCAGGAGCAGGGATTGGAACAGGAGTGTATCTATGACTTCCTGTATCCGGAAAGGAAAGGAGAGAAGCAGAGAAATGAAAAACACATTAGCAGATCTGAACAATCATCTGTTCGAGCAGATGGAAAGACTGAACGATGATGACCTTAATAATGAGGAACTTGACAAAGAAATCAAGAGAGCGAAGGCTATGACGGATGTATCAAGTCAGATAATTGAGAATGCAGCACTTGGACTTAACGCTGAAAAGCTTCGTGCAGAATACGGAAATCGCGAAATCCATCTTCCTGGAATGTTGGAGCATAGAAAATGAGCAGAAGGCTTTTGACAACAGAGCAGGATACTTATCTTCGACAGATAGCTGAAGGAAGGTCGGTAAAGGAGTGTACAATCATGATAAATGAGAAGTTCGATACAGCGTTCACTGTAGCTCAGATAAGATCTTATAAGAGCAACCATAGCATTATATCAGGGAAGAAGCCTTGGGAATTTGTGAATCACGAGCTGACTAGATTATTGACAACTGAGCAGCATAATTGGTTAGTAAAAAATTCAAAAGGTGTCAGCAATAGCGATCTAACAGATAGGTTCAATCAAACATATGGAACTGTGTTAACTCTGAATCAGATAATTTATTATAAATGCAATCACGGCATAAGTTCTGGACTGACTGGTCATTTTCAAAAGGGTCATGTGCCGAGGAACAAGGGGAAGAAGATGTCTGCGGAACAATATAAAAAATCGCGCCTTACGATGTTTAAAAAAGGGCAGCTGCCTCCTAACACAGAGCCAATCGGTACTGAGAAAATGTTGGCTGATGGATATATATGGGTAAAGGTCAACGATGCTCCGAAGACTCCTAAAAAAGTGAATTGGAAACAAAAGCATGTACTGATTTGGGAACAGGTCAACGGTCCTGTTCCTGAGAATCATGTCGTCATATTTCTTGATGGTGATCATGAAAACTTTGATTTAGATAACCTAAAGATGGTTAGCAGAGCGACGAATGCGCGATTAAATCAAAATCACCTGCGCCGCAAAGACAAAGAACTAACAGAAGTAGGAGTGGCAGTTGCTGAGCTGTTGATGACGATACATAAAGCAAAACGACGAAAGGATGGAAAATAATATGACAACAAAGCAACAGGCAGCAGAAGCATTTGAACGATATTTGGAAACCGGTAATTTTGAATATGCAAAGATCGTTGCTGATTATCTGTCATGCAGTCAGGAGGAGACAGAAGATGAAGAATGCTGAAAAGTATGCCAAACAGATTGCAGGAATACTGGCTGATTCTGCAATCTGTCCAGTTACGGATTTGATTTCATCACAGAGTCCTGATGATTGGCCTGTGTGTACAAACTGTGTACTTGATGGTGTCTGCGCTAATGCACAAAAATTAGAGGAATGGCTCCTTCAGGAGGTTTCCTCATGAGGCTGGAGCATCACCAGGGGTACATACTGCTGCGTAACAAAGAACGACCTGTAGCAGTGACTGTGGATTGTGCCTGGTTCATGTCACTGCCTAAAAAGGTGAAGCAGTATTATCAGCTGAATTGGAATGTCGTATTGATCAGAGGTTGAAAATAGAAAGGTGGATCAGGATGATCGAAATCAAAGAAGTAAAAGAAGAAGACGTACTGAGTATCAAAGAAAACCATGTGTTGAGCTGTTTCACGGATTACCTGTATCATAAGCATGCCTCAGATCTTATCCAGGAGGAACTGGTCAACATAGCAGCTGAGCTTTCATCCGGATCTACTTCGACCGGCATCATCAGAGTATCGAAGGACAAGGGCAGCTGCACACCTTGGGAGAACGAGCTGCTGGCAAGGGAACACGAGCTGATCCAGGAGCAGGATAAGCATGAAGAGGCTATGGAGGTCGTTCATGGTTGGCTTGCAAAAATCAGAAATCCAGATCACAAGAATATCATTGTGGAGTATCTGATTAACAACAGAGGTGAAAATGTTGAGATGGTCGCTGACTTATGCTCCACTTCTCCAAGTAATGTATATAAAGCGACAAAAAGGCTGATTAAGAACTTTGCAAGGAGAATTTCTTAAAATGTCCAATCATTTCCATGTCAAGTGTGTTATCATGATAGCATGGATATAGGGGCTGTGACAGATAAGTCACAGCCCAGACATAAAAAATACACCCAATTC
>ERZ791765.1505-NODE-1505-length-13575-cov-3.989719_pt1 | contig 13575 bp, 9 predicted proteins | sample MGYA00509949_ERZ791765 | MGnify/ENA primary metagenome ERZ791765 (study PRJEB30046, sample SAMN00791980) | human gut metagenome | study: EMG produced TPA metagenomics assembly of the A metagenome-wide association study of gut microbiota in type 2...
GATTGGAAAAAAGGAAAACTAATCCCCATTTATCAAGAAAAAGAAACTTTCAGTAAGCTGGTGTGTTTAACCGAGAGACTAATTTGATTTTTACTAATTGTTTATGTAAAGGAATGCCTTGTGATTATATCTGCGATAGTTGTGTAATTGGACAAAAGAGAGCAAAATATGTCGGGACAAAAATATGCTTTGGAGATAAGATGTGTTTTGTAGGAAGGAGTAAATAAGCATGAGCTGGTTGGAAGATATCACTTCATCAATCAAATATATTGAAGGACATCTTACAGATGAACTTACTCTGGAAAAAATTGCTGCAAAGATTAATCTTTCGCCATTTTATTTTCAAAAAGGGTTTTCAATTCTTTGTGGAATTACGGTATCCGAATATATAAGAAATAGAAGATTATCACTTGCCGGCAGAGATTTGCAAACAGATGGTGTTAAGGTTATAGATGTAGCAATGAAATATGGCTATGATTCTCCAGACAGCTTTACGAAAGCCTTCACCAGATTTCACGGTATTACGCCTGCACAGGCGAAGTCCGGAGACGGTGAACTCAAAAACTACCTTCCTCTAAAAATACATGTATCTATGAAAGGTGGATTTGAAATGGAATGTAAAATTGTTAAAAAAACGGCATTTACTGTTGTCGGAAGTGCCAAAATTATTAAAAATGAAGAAGGGTATAAAGAATGCCCACAATTTTGGACAGAGCATTATGAAAAGGGAAACGGTAAGTATATTTGTGGTATGTATGGAATCTGTTTAGATGATGGAGCACCGGAAGGATTCTTCAAGTACATGATTGCTGATGATTATATCCCTTCAAAAGACATACCGGAAGAATTTGAAACGGTAGTTATTCCTGAAAATACATGGGCAGTATTTCCATGTAAAGGATCTATGCCGGAAGCGTTACAAAAAGTGAATACAGAGATTTTTAAGGAATGGCTTCCTGGGAATAGTGATTATGAAATTGCAGGAATGTATAATATAGAATACTACACCGCACCTTGTGATTATCCGAAAGGAAATCAGGATGAGAATTATTATTGCGAAATTTGGATGCCGGTGAAATCAAAAGAACAGTAGATTTTAGAATAATTAGTTAAATTCTTGCGAGGATATGATATGAATAAGGCCAAAAGAATAGTAGATAATATGGATTCTGAAAATGCATTTGCGGTTTGTTCGGAGATTGGAATTATTGATGAAAATGCAACACCGCTTAAGCAGGCAAGATATATTAATGAGCTTTTAAATACCACTGAGAGTATGAAGATATATATGACTGATACTATGCGAAAATGTGGTGGGTGCTGCTTGTCAACCAATGCTATAAAAATAGCAAAAAAATTATACGCTAAATCTAACGATATAGCAGAATTTTTGAATCTTCTGAATGAAGCAGATATTGGCGGAAGGAACTTACATATTTTTGATGGAAAGATTATTGCTGTATACAAAAAATGTTATTGTAATATACCTAAAAAAGTTGAGAATATGAATAAAAAGTATTGTGAATGTTCTGCTGGTTGGTATATGCGATTGTTCTCTGAGGTTTTTGAAAAGAGTGTAACAGTTACTATTGTTGATACAATTGTCAATGGAGCTTCTGAATGTGTATTTGAAATATCAGATTATGTATAGACAGACAAATTTCTGTTTATAAAACTGATAAAGGAAAGCAGGTGCGTTTTTATGGATAAGATTACAACAATCAAACAAAGTGCTAAGAGTCATAATATTGCTGTAACGCTTTTGTGTGATACTAATCATTATCTTACATCAGACTATTCAGAAGTGGTATATGTGGGTGCCGGAGCTGATGCGGTTGATTTTAAGTTAATAAGCCTTTGTAAGATGGGTGATCTGGTAGTTACGCAGGACTACGGTGTAGCTGCCATGGCATTAAGTAAGGGTGCATATGCCATTCATCAGTCCGAGAAATGGTATACAAATGAAAATATTGATCTTATGTTAATGGAGAGACATATAAGTAAGAAGTCAAGGCGGTCAAGCAGTAAAAACCACATGAAAGGTCCAAGAAAAAGAAGTGATAAGGATGATTTAAACTTTGAAGCCTCTTTTGAGAGACTAGTGGAAAAGCATCAACACTCGGATACCAGCCGGATGTCTGGAAGAGCTGGAGTTAAATAAAAATTAGGAGACAGATATATGAATTTTGAATTAGCATGCTTGCAGGATTTTAATGAGATAGAAAATCTCTATTGGGATTTAATAGGCAAAAGTAAAGAAGAACCTTCTTTTCCTGACTGGAAAAAGGGTGTACATCCTTCAGCAGATTTTTTAATGGCTGGTATTGTTCAGAAAGAGTTATTCGTATTAAGAGATGAAGGAATAATTAAGGCGTGTGCCATAGTTAACAGTAATTCTAATAAAGAGTATAAAAGGGTAGCGTGGAAAGTAAATGAAAGAGATAATAATGTATGGATAATCCATGCTCTCGCAGTGCGATATGAGTACCGCGGTATGGGTCTTGCTACTCAATTTGTAAAAAACTTAATATCATATGCTAAGTTAGAAAACATTGAAGCCATTCATCTTGATGTAATAGATAAGAACACACTAGCCGACAAGTTATATATCAGAGCTGGCTTTAAATATGTAAGTACTGAAAACATATTTTATGAGGTGGTTGGAAACAGGCAGTTTAGAATGTATGAGTATGTGATAGAGTAGAAAGTATTAGAAATACGCATATAATGTGCATTATCTGTCTTATAGGAAGCTATAATGAAAAAATCATAGTAAAGAAGGAACGATTGTGAATATAAGATATGCAACAATGGCTGATTTAGACGATATTGCATCGGTTGAATCTGTATGTTTTCCTGTCTTAGAGGCAGCAACTAAAGAAGAATTTGAGCAGAGAATAAAGTATTTTGGAAATCACTTCTGGCTTATGTTTGATGAGGGTAAACTCATTGCGTTTGTAGATGGTTTTGTTACGGATGAGTCTGATCTTACAGATGACATGTATGAAAATGCATCAATGCATAATGAGAATGGCGCATGGCAGATGATTTTTGGTGTAAATACTCTTCCTGAATATCGCAGATGCGGATATGCGAAAGAGCTGATTGAGAAGGTCATCTTAGATGCCGGAAAACAGAACCGGAAAGGGCTTGTATTAACCTGTAAAGAAAGCCTTGTTCCATATTATTCCAAGTTTGGATTCATTGATGAGGGGATAACAGATAAATCTACTCATGGAAATGTTCAGTGGCACCAGATGAGATTGGATTTTAAATTAAGAAATAATGGAGTGAATCCTTCAGATAACAAAAATGTGACCGCGCATAAAACATTTAAAGCCGACAGAATACTATCATATTTTAAAGAAGAGTGGAAGGTGCTGCTTATAATAACCGTGTCAGGTGTTATATACAATCTTGGACTTTTGCTTGGATCATGGTTTGAAGGAAAAATGGCAGGCTGTCTTATAGATATATTGGCAAAGAATGCTGTATACAAGGATATGCTTATACTTGTTATTGCATATGTGATTTCAATTGGAGTAGTTCAGGTATCAAGATATATAAAACGTTTTTATGTTCGTAGATTCGCCAATAATGTTAATAGAAGAATGAAGAAAATATTATATGGAACACTTGTATTAAAGAGCAGGACAGAGCTTGAAGGTGAAGGTATGGGTGATATTATGACAAAGGCCATACTTGATGTAGATGATTGTGCTGAGGGCATGAGAAAGTTTACAACAGAGGTGTTTGATACAGGCGTAGCGCTGGCTGCATATGCAGGAATGCTGCTTGTATATGATGTAAGGCTGGCACTTATTGCAATGATATTTCCACCTATATCTTATATCATTGCTGAAAAGATGAAAGTAATAGTCCAGAAAACAGGTTCTGAGTATAAAAAACAATCTGGTATCCTTAGTAATGCAACACTTGACAGAGCAACCAATGCTATAACCTACAGAGTTTATGGCAGGGAAGCTGACAGAAAAAATGCGTACGAAGATAATCTGGCTGAGTATGAGAAATCAGCTATTTATGCTAATATATGGAATTCTTCTCTTACACCATTATATAGAATAATATCAATGATGGGCATTTTATTTATATTATATTTTGGCAGCAGAAATGTACTTGGAACAGGATGGAGAACCTGGGATATTGCAGCATTTACAACATTCCTGGCCTGCTTTATAAAGTTATCTGATAAGTCCTCGAAGGCGGCGAAGCTGTTTAATGCAGTTCATAAGGCACAGGTTTCATGGAAACGTATTAAGCCGCTTATGATTATTCAGGCTAAGGATACAGATTGTAAAAATCAGACATCAGGAAGGCTTGATGTACAAAATTTAAGCTTTACATATCCAGATGGAAAAAATGTATATAATGGTATTTCCTTTACTGCAGAGCCGGGACAGATCATAGGTGTTACAGGTCCGGTTGCTAGTGGTAAGTCAACCTTTGGAAGGACATTTTTGTGTGAATATCCATATGAGGGAAGTATCATGTATAATGGATGTGAGTTAAAAAATGCTGCAGATAATGAGAGAACAGGAATAATAAGTTACCTAGGACACGATCCGGAGCTTTTCAATGATTCAATAAAGAATAATATCCTACTTGGTGATAATAAAGACGTAAACGAGTATCTAAAAGCAGTATGTATTGATAAAGAAGTTGAGGCTATGGAGCAGGGAGCAGATACCATTATAGGCAGTGGGGGCGTGAGATTGTCTGGAGGACAGGCACAAAGAATTGCATTAGCAAGAACTTTATGCCATAAAAAGCCAGTTTTTATACTTGATGATCCATTTTCAGCACTTGATAAGAATACAGAGGAGCAGATATATAATAATCTTAGAAAAATGACGGAAGGTAGTATCGTTATTATTCTGTCTCACCGTTTGTATATGTTTCCTAAGCTGGACAAAGTTATATGGCTTGATGAAGGTAGTGTCAGAGTAGGAACGCATGATGAACTTATGTTGGAATGTATGGCTTATAGACAGTTAAATGATGCAGCAAATGCAATGAGTGAAGATACTGTTTCATATGAACAACGTAAGAATGTTAAAGGGGTGGTGGATAAGCATGAGTAAACATAATAGTAATGTTGATAATGGCGGCAAAGTACTTAGTGTAGGCTCAATAATATTGCACACTACAATAAAGAAAAAGTGGCTTTCACTTGGTATTATAACAGCCGTATGTGGTGCAGTTATAACTGCACTTTATCCACCGCTTATACTTGGAAGAATAGTAGATACATTGGCAGTAGGATGTCAGGTTCCTTTATATCTTATATTTCTTTATATGGTATTTACTGTGATCACAGGTCTTATGGAAGCTGCAAGAGAAGGACTTCTTACGGTATTCGGACAAAAGATAACACATGCTCTGCGTAGTGGTCTTATGGAGCATTTTACCAGACTGACAGCAGATTCATTAAACCGTCAGGAGCCGGGAGCTGTAGTGTCAAGATTCGTTGGTGATGTTGATACTGTAGAGAATCTGTTTACCTCAGGTATAGTCAGTATGTTTGCGGATACATGTAAGATAATAAGTATTCTTGCAGTTATATGGTTCAGAAATAAAGGGCTTGCAATATTATTGCTTATATTACTGCCATTTATATTCTGGTTTACAAGATATGTGCAGAGGAATATGCTTGAAGCCCAGCTGCGAAACCGGCGTGCAGTAAGCAAGGCTTCAGGACATGTACCGGAAACACTACGAAACATCCGTACAATACATAATCTTGGCAAGGAAAAGTATATGGAGAAAAAATATGATGAATATATAGGTGACAGCTATAAGGCTATGGAAAAGACCAACTTTTACGATGCCATATATTCACCGGTTATTCTTATACTAAATGCAATTGTAGTAGCGGTAGTTATGTTGTTTTCAGCATCGGGCAATGCAAAGGCTCTTACACTTTTTGGAATGTCGGCAGGCACGGCGGTAGCTGTTATTAACTACATATCACAGATATTTGCACCAGTTGAGAGCCTTGGTATGGAAATCCAGACTATACAGTCAGCAATTGCCGGTGTAAGAAGAATAAATGAATTCTTTGCACTTCCAGCAATTGAAGCTGTTAATGCAGATATTAAGGCAGATTTTAATGTTGATATTAAAGCAGATATTAAGTCTGATGTAAATGCAGATATTAATGCTGTGTTAGAAACACAGACAGCTAACGTCAATAATAGTGAAGGATTAAAAGCTGGAAAAGCCAGCACACCATATGTCCAGTTTAATAATGTAACTTTCGGATATGAAGCTGACCATATTATAATTAAAGATAAGAGCTTCAATGTTGATATGGGTGAACAGGTTACACTGCAGGGAAGGACAGGTGCGGGAAAGAGCACAATATTCAAGCTGCTTTTAGGCTTATACAGGCCTTTAAAGGGACAGATACTAATTGATGGAATCGATTCTTATAATATACCTGATAATAAGAAAAGAAGAATATTTGGTTATGTTGAACAGACATTTCATATGGTGCCAGGAACAGTTAAAGACCAGATTACATTATATGATGAAGCTATATCTATGGATGAGGTTGTGAATGCAGCCAGGCTTGCAGGACTTCACGATACAATTATGAGCTTTGATAAGGGATATGATACACCCTGCACACAGGAAATATTTTCGCAGGGACAATGGCAGTTATTGTCTATTGCAAGGGCAACTGCTGCTAATCCACAGCTTCTGCTTTTAGATGAGATAACTGCTAATCTTGATGCTGATACAGAAAGAGAAGTACTAAAGGCATTAAAAAATGTATCTGAAAACAGGACTGTTATATCAATCTCACATAGGGTTACAGCTAGAACAGGAAGAGTTATAAGCTGTTAGAACAGCGTTGTGTCTGTGACATAGCATGAAGAAGCTTGAACAGAAATGATTATTAGAAACTGAAATTTTAGAAATTGAAATTTCCAGATGAATATGTATAATAGAGGAAAATATTATGTAAAACAGTATGATAATATGCAGTATAATATAATACGCAGGACAGGTAATAGAAATGAAAAAAATAGACTTTGAGAATGGAACAATTACAGATAATATTTTAAGTGCATCAATCCCTATGCTTGTAGCACAGTTATTGAATCTTTTGTATAACGTAGTAGACAGGATATATATTGCACGTATACCACATATCGGTACAACAGCTATAGGTGCAGTTGGAATATGCTTCCCGGTAATTGTTATTATTACAGCATTTGCTAACTTGTTTGGAAGCGGTGGAACACCTCTGTTTTCGATATACAGGGGAAGAAAGAAGAATAAAGAAGCTTCACTTATTATGGATACGTCATTTTCAATGCTTTGTGCAGGTGCATTTATATTAATGTCATGCGGTATGCTGTTTTCAAAACCGATTCTCATGGTGTTTGGTGCATCGGATAGTACAATAGTTTATGCATATCCATATATGATGATTTATCTTATAGGAACAATACCATCTATGCTTGCCTTAGGACTAAATCCATATATTAATGCACAGGGATATTCTACAACTGGTATGATATCAGTTGCCATAGGAGCAGTTTTCAATTTTATACTGGATCCATTATTTATATTTGTTTTTGGTTTAGGAGTGAAGGGAGCGGCAGTAGCAACAGTTATTTCACAATGCTTTTCAGCGATGTTTACAATATATTTCCTGACACATAAATCCGAATTAAAGATGAGATTTTTAAAGAAAAATGAGCTTGCAGAGTGTGCAGGTTATGCTAAGAATATTATCAGTCTTGGCACAGCGGGATTTATAATGCAGGTTACTAACAGCCTTGTTACAATATGCTGCAATAATGTATTGGCAGTAACAGGAGGAGATATTTACATATCAGTAATGACAATAGTATCTAGTGTAAGGCAGCTTGTGGATACTCCGATTCATGCTATTAATGAAGGCTCTTCGCCAGTTATCAGTTATAATTATGGTGCAGGAAAGCCCACACGTATCAGAAAAGCAATAGCGGTTCTTGGTATTATGACACTGGCTTATACGGCTGTTATGTGGAGCATTATTATATTTGCACCGGGAGCATTAATAAGCATATTCAGTTCAGACAGCAGCCTGCTTAGTGATGCTATTGTTGCATTAAAGCAGTATTTTGCAGCATTTATATTTATGGATCTGCAATATATCGGACAGACAGTATTTAAGTCACTTAACAAAAAGAAGCACGCCATATTCTTTTCATTATTAAGAAAAGTCATTATAGTCGTGCCTCTTACATATATTATGCCATATACATTTAATATGGGGACAGCAGGAGTATTCTTAGCTGAGCCAGTATCCAATGTAATAGGAGGAAGTATCTGCTTTATTACAATGCTTTGTACAGTACTTCCGGAGCTTAAGAGAATGGCTGAAGTATAAAACTACTGTATCCAGGCAGTTCCATTCCGTTATTAAGCTTAATTTCGCTGCCACTTATAAGGTCAGTGCATGTATCAGTTCCGATATTAAACGAAGCAAAGTAAGGCTGCTCGGATGCATTTATGGCAACAAGAACACGTTCATCATTATACTGACGTAGGAAGATGCACTGCTCATTGGTGAGCACGATAGATGAGAAGCTTCCGTAATTCAGTGCATTTGACGACTTCTTCGCGACAGCCAGCTTTGATATAAATGTTGTGAGGTCATTCCATATAGGCGTATCAAAGGAAACACGCAGAGCAGGATCACCATCCTCTTTTCTTCCTGTTGCACCCCATTCACTGCCATAGTATACACAAGGAATACCAGGCATTCCGAATGCAAGGGTGTATATGAGAGGAAGGTGGTTAGCGTTATTAAGAATACTGGCAACTCTTGTTACATCATGATTGTCAACAAAGGAGAGCAGATGCTTTCCCTTATAAAGAGTCCAGTTTTCTGGTCCGAACTGTCGTAATAATGAATGGTTTATTTCAAACATATTCATACAGTTAAAGCTTGAATAAAGACCTTTGTAACATTCGTAATTGGTTACAGAATGTAACATTTCATCATTCATAATCTGGTTATAGTCACCATGAAGAGTTTCACCAAGAAGAAAGAAATCAGGTTTTAGCGAATCGCAGAAGGAGCGTAGCCTTCTTAAGAAGTCGTGATTTAAGCAGTAAGCTACATCAAGTCTTAAGCCATCTATATCGAATTCATTTACCCATCCTTTGATAGCCTTAAAAATATGCTGTATAACATCCTCATTATATAGATTGAGCTTTACGAGGTCATAGCAGCCCTCCCAGCCTTCATACCACAGACCATCATTATAGTTCGAGTTGCCATTAAAGTCTATTCTTGCAAACCAGTTAACATAAGCAGAATTCTCACGGTTTTTAAGAACGTCCTGAAAAGCCCAGAAACCACGACCTACGTGGTTAAATACGCCATCAAGAACAACCTTTATGCCTTCATTGTGCAGATTAGAGCATACATTGGCAAAATCCTCATTGGTTCCAAGTCTTTTATCTATTGTTGTATAGTCACGGGTATTATATCCGTGCGTATCAGATTCAAATACAGGTGAGAAATATATTGCATTGGCTCCCAGCTTTTTAATATGGGGAATCCAGTCATTGACCTTAAGGATACGATGTGTAAGGACATCATCATTATCATAAGGTGCACCGCAGAATCCCAGAGGATATATCTGATAAAAAACACTTTCATAAGCCCACATATTTGTATACCTCCTTGTTTTACGAAGTAAAATGCGACTACCCTTGCAGGAGCAGAGGTATTTACCTCCTAGTATTTTATCTTATAATTATAACATGCTTATGTAACGGCATGTAGTAGAAAAAATATAGATAACTTTATGAAAATGTTATAAAATAGTAATGTTTTTATAACCAAAATGTATTGTAATAAAAGTATACATTGTTTTATAATAAAATTCAATTATGATAATAAAATGAACAGGAGATAGATAATGCTTCAGATTCAACACATCCGTAAGGAATATAGAACAGGAAAGTTAGTACAGAAAGCACTTGATGATGTGTCGCTGAATCTAAGGGATAGTGAATTCGTCGCTGTGTTAGGCCCAAGTGGTTCAGGAAAAACTACACTTCTTAATATCATAGGCGGTCTTGACAGATACGATAGTGGGGATCTTATCATCAATGGAATATCAACTAAAAAATATAAAGACAGAGACTGGGATTCATATCGTAATCATACGATAGGTTTTGTGTTCCAGAGCTATAATCTTATACCTCACCAGACGGTTCTTTCTAATGTTGAGCTTGCACTTACAATATCAGGCATATCAAGGACTGAAAGAAGAAAACGTGCTAAAGAGGCGCTAGAAAAGGTGGGACTTGGAGAGCAGATACATAAAAAGCCAAGCCAGATGTCAGGTGGACAGATGCAAAGAGTTGCCATAGCCAGAGCACTTGTTAATAATCCAGATATTCTTCTTGCAGATGAACCTACAGGAGCACTTGACAGTGAAACAAGCGTACAGGTTATGGAGCTTTTAAAAGAGGTATCAAAGGACAGACTTGTAGTTATGGTAACTCATAACCCTGAGCTGGCTTATGAATATGCTACAAGAATAGTAGAAGTTAAAGATGGAAAGATATTATCGGATTCTGATCCGTTAGAGATAGATGAAAATATTATAGAAAAACCGGTGCACAAGAATATGGGAAAGTCGTCAATGTCGTTTCTTACAGCACTTTCATTAAGCTTTCAGAATCTTAAGACTAAAAAGGCAAGGACTCTTCTTACATCGTTTGCAGGTTCTATAGGAATTATAGGTATAGCACTTATTCTTTCAATATCTAATGGTGTCAGTGGATATATAAGTGCGATGGAAGAGGATACTTTGTCAGAATATCCGTTACAGATACAAAGTACGGGCTTTGATCTTACAGCGATGATGGTCGGTATGTCAGCATCAGGTGACAACAAAAAGGAGAACGATATCGGTGTTACACCTGTTGTTTCGGATATGTTCTCTAAGATGAGTACCAACGATCTGGCATCGCTTAAAACATATATAGAAGGCAATCCGGAAAATATTGAAGATTATGTGCATGCCATAGAATACAAATATATAGTAACTCCTCAGATATACAGGGAGGATAATACAGGATATAGGCAGATAAATCCTGACAAGTCATATGAGATGATGGGAATGTCTTCATCATATGAGAATTCCATGACATCTGGAATGTCTACAAATGTGTTTTATGAGCTGCCCTCAAACAGCAGTTTATATGAAGAACAGTATGAAGTAAAAGCAGGACATTGGCCACAGAATTATAACGAATGTGTTCTTGTGCTTTCCTCAAGCGGTAACATAAGTGACAGGCTTGAGTACACACTAGGTCTGCGGGATAATGCTGAATATGAGAATATGATATCTGCATTTATGTCAGAAAAAGAGATAGATATTCCTGAGAATAACGACAGCTTTTCATATGATGATTTTATTGGCATGACCTTTAAAGTGGTGAATAGTGCTGATTATTATCAGTATGATACAGAGTATGATATATGGAAGGATAAAACTGGTAATGAAGAATATATGAAGGAGCTGATAAGCAAAGGCAATGATCTGAAAATATCAGGTATAGTTAAGCAGGTTGAGGGAACCACAGCAGCAATGCTTACACCGGGTATAGCATATACATCCGGGCTTACAAGACAGCTTATACAATATTCTGCAGCTAGTGATGTAGTAAAGGCACAGAAGGAAAAGAAGGATACCAACATATTTACTGGTGAAAAGTTTGGTATAAGTAGTGACAGTAAAAGTAAATTTAACATGGAATCACTTTTTCAGATAGATACAGATGCAATAAGCAATGCATTTAAGGTGGATGATAGTATATATAATATGAGTATGCCAGATTTTGCTGCATTGATCAATCCAGATGATATATCAGCGGCATTTGATCCATCTATGTTTGATTCTATGGATTCATCAGTGTTTAACCCTGATAGTTTTGGAGATATATCTTCTGCTTTCGGGGAAAATGATATGGACTTTGATATAGGAAGTATAGATGCAGACACATTAAAGAAGCTGATATCAGACAGTCTTACAGATGAAGTCAAAGCATCTATATCTGAAGTATTATATGGTTTTAAGGAATATATGTCCTCTGATGAAGTATCAGCCCAGTTAAGTAAGGATATCAGACAGCTTATTACTGATTCAATGCATGTAAATATATCACAGGACAGAGTGCTTAAAGAGGTAAACAAGCTTGAAGCCAGATATCTGGAATATATTAAAAAGAATGGTATTGAGGATACAACAGCAGAAAGTGTATTTAAGTTCCTGCTTACAGATGAGGCAAGAAAACAGATATCAGATTCGGCAAAAGAACTTATGAAAGATGCTGTGACATTTGATATATCAAAAGAACAGCTCTGGAGTATATTTAAAAAGGATGTAGTAGATGGATACGCAGAATATGCCAAGCAGAATGGATATCAGAACATAGATGGTATTCTTGATAAAGTCATAAACAATATGATCAACAGTCTTAAGGAACAGTTTACTGCCAATATACAGAATGCCATGAACAAGATGATGGAAAGTATCATGGGGAATATGCAGCAGGCTATGGAGGCAGTCATGACACAGATGATGTCCTCTATGACAGATGCCATGATGAATGCCATGCAGCTTATGGGAAATAATATGGCAGCTGCACTAGGTTCAATGGGCATGGGAACAGATACAGATGACTATGATTTTAGCAGCGCATTTGGTATAGATACAGACAGCTTCGCAGATGCGATAAAGATGAATATGAACGAAAGTGACCTTTCAGATCTTATGAAGTCACTCATGTCTGATACGGATGTTGCCTCATATGACAATAATATGAAAAAGCTTGGCTATGCAGATTTGTCAGTACCAGGTGAAATAGACATATATCCTAAGGATTTTGAAAGTAAGGATAAGATAGTAAATATACTTGATAACTATAATACAAGCATGAAAAAGCAGGGTAAGGATGAACAGGTTATAAGCTACACAGATGTGGTAGGAACACTTATGTCCTCTGTCACTACCATAGTAAATGTTATAAGTTATGTGTTGATTGCATTCGTGGCTATATCTTTAATAGTATCTTCTATTATGATAGGTGTTATCACATATATAAGTGTACTTGAAAGACGTAAGGAGATAGGAATATTAAGGGCAATAGGTGCTTCCAAGAAGAATGTATCGGCTGTATTTAATGCAGAAACATGTATAATCGGACTATGCTCAGGACTTATGGGTATAGGTATAACATTACTTTTCCTGCTTCCTATAAATGCTGTTATTCATGCACTTTCAGGAGTGGACAACATCAATGCAGTACTTCCTGTAATTCCAGCGATAGTGCTTATACTGCTTAGTGTATTTCTTACATTTACCGGTGGATTGATTCCTTCTAAAAAGGCATCCAAGAGTGATCCGGTGACAGCACTGAGAAATGAGTAGAATGATTAAATTGCTGTTTAATTGAATATTAGTTGGCGACGAACAGACGACAAATATAAGCTACAGGCAGTCCTGCACACTATGTTCAATGCCAGAAGCT
>ERZ791765.1507-NODE-1507-length-13552-cov-24.688597_pt1 | contig 13552 bp, 10 predicted proteins | sample MGYA00509949_ERZ791765 | MGnify/ENA primary metagenome ERZ791765 (study PRJEB30046, sample SAMN00791980) | human gut metagenome | study: EMG produced TPA metagenomics assembly of the A metagenome-wide association study of gut microbiota in type 2...
ACCGTCAACATCTGGAATCGAAAGGCAAGACCTGGAATCGTGGCGAATTCGCGCGGTTCTGGCACCTGTTGGATGAGGTGGAGGTGCCGGCTGGCTCGACTTTGGGACAGACGATTCGTGTGAGCAAGGGGTCATACTTCACCTCGCCGAATCCTGACGTGACTTTCGAGGAGACTCAACATGATTTGAGCCCATGGTTTGAGCTCGTGCATGGTTCGTATGACAAGATTTCCCCGAACAATGGCGAGTTGCTGATTAATGGCATCGACAAAGGTACCGCTGTGCGCGACGTGGCTTCTTTGCTGGGCTATGCCATTGCCGACACCATCACCATCGGCGACTCCGACAACGACACCGCCATGCTCAAAGCCGCCGGCACATCCGTAGCCATGGGCAACGCCATTCATGGCATCCAAGCCTTCTGCGACTTCACCACCACCGACATTCACCAGAACGGCCTGGCCAACGCCTTCAAGACGTTGGAACTGGTATGAGGCTATGTCGTTTGCTCTCAGACGGAGGATCCTTTCGTGCTGTAGTATCGCTATTGAAGCATTAAAATCTGGAATGTCATTTACAGAAGTTACTTATTACCTCAATCAGCTTTATTTCATGCATCAAGGAACGTACCCTTTCGTCTGCTGCACACGGAAGCTACCAGATGAACTCACAAACTGCAACCTATCCTGTAGTTTCTATTCAATCCAAGCTATCAACGGTAGTGTTATTGCAATAGTTCCCTCATGGATAAAAGGCAAATGTTTTCGCTTACCAGAAAGTCTCTTGGTCTTTTCCAATAAGAAACTGGAATATGAAACGCGCTCGGTAAAATCGTTGAAGGATGAGCAGCGCCGGATATGCTCATTTATCCGTTTTTTTTTTGAAGATTTTTCTTCATACCTTATTTTGAATCAATACTTGAATGACGAGATAGCAACTCTTCTTCAAAGAATCGCTGATCTGTTTAGGCAGAGGCTTCAGAACATCAATATCATGGTCATCCAAGCAAATCGATTCAAAATTATTAGCAAGGATGAGTACTACGAACTTCTTTCACTATTGACTAAAATGAAAGAAATTGTAGGAAAGCAAATACGTTTGCTTTCAAGCAATGGATACCTTTTTGACCAGTTTGAGGCATTCGTACGCAGCAATAACATAGGGTATCCAGTCAAAATTCCTACAGAACGGTGCGGCAGGTGCTGTTCAAAAATAGATTTCTTTGATTTTTCAAAAACGCATTCTTACCAACTATGCATGAGGACATGTCCCATCTGCGGAATCTATTCCATCCAAGTGGGCAGCGAAAAGTTCATTCAGCATTATTCTGTGACTAATGAAGCAGGGAATACAGCATTCTCGATAGCCACTACAGGGTATGAATTTTACTATTTCCGACTGTATGATAAAACTCATGGCACTCTTGCATATGAGCAATTCGGAGAGTGTGGTGAGAACATCAGAATGCACACGGACAGCCTGTCTCCCGATGTACACTCTTATAAGGTTGTTCTGTTTGGTAGGGATGGGGTCGTGTATTCACATGGAAAATTTATCAAGGAGGGGAATAACTGGGTTTATCTGCTTTCCGTTGTAAGTGACAATCTCGGCAGTTCGTTGATGACTTTCGTGTTGCCTCTTATCGTGCTCGACCTTACCGGTTCCGGTATTCATCTTTCGATCATCTCTTCGTTCGAGACGCTGCCGTTCTTGCTGCTGGGTCTGCCTTTCGGCGCTATTGTGGACAGGTGCGACGTCAGGAAGGTGCTCATCCGTTCCGATGCCATCAGATTCGGAGGATACGCGTTGCTCGCGGCGGTTCTTTCGGCTCGGAGCAACGCGACCGTGACGCTGATAGCCATCTATCTCGTCACCTTGGTCATAGGGTGCACCAATGTGTTCAGCTCAGTTTCCGAGATAACGTTCATCTCGTATTTCGTGTCGAAATCGGATTATTCGAAGATGAACAGCATCGTGTACGGCATCCAGTACACGGCCGGGCTGCTCATCCCGCTTGCCGGCGGGGCGCTCTACTCCGTGGTGCCGATGGGGCTGCTGGCCCTGATCTGCGCCGCGTGTTTTCTTCTCAGTGCGGGTGCCATTCTCCTGATGAGGGTCGGTTCCTCGAAGGGCGCCGGCGGGTTGAGGGGCCCCGTGCCGGCCGCGGTGCGAACGGTCATCGGCGACACCCGGCAGGGGCTTTCCTATCTGAAGACCAGGCGTGTGGTTCTCTACCCGCTTGTGCTGGCCGCGTTGTTCAACTTGCTGACCGGGAATTTCCAGAACGACAGCCTCGTCATCATGCGCAAGAGTCTGAGCTTCACGTCGGGCCAGGTCGGCTTGGTCATGTCGGTTACGGCCATGGGCGCGTTGGCGGGGACCTTCATCGTCAACCTGCTGAACAGAAGCTTCAAGTTCGAAACGGTCCTGATCGCGAACTTCCTCGTCCAGATGTGCTTCCGTCTCCTGTTTGTGGCGTTCGGCAACATCTTCGCGGTGGCGGCGACGCTGTTCGTGGTGGACCTGTGCCAGTCCGTGTTGAACATCATCATTATCACGAACCGGCAGAATCTGGTCGAAACCCGTTACCTCGGGAGGGTGACGAGCATATACAAGGCGGTTCTGATCGGGGTCAATTCGCTCGGTTTCATATACGGAGGCACCCTGTCGAACACCTTCGGCCCGAGGAACGCCGTCCTATGGTCAGGCGTCGAAATCCTGATACTGACCATGATTGGTATCGGAGCCTACGCTCATCTCAACAAAGAAAGAACCACCGATGAGTAATATCGAAATCTGGTATATAAGAGAAAGCTATGGTCATAGCTAAGAGCCTCAAATCGATCAGCATATTGTGGCAAATACTTTTGGGCTCTTTGTATATTGAAATTAGATACGTCGCATGCATATAAGTTCCATCCCTCTGAGAGGAGTGGAAACGCATTCCTTCCGTTTCCGCAGCCTATGTAGAGTCCTTTGTCCAAAGGAGAAGAAAACAGTCTTACATAATCACAGATTGGAAGAGGCGAATTGTGCGAATTATGATTTTCTATCAATGAGGTATCCACGATTGTTATGCTTTTATTCGGATTTTCTAGGTAGCGCAGCAGCGAGCGTAATGGCAATACCCATAGCAGCAGGAAGCACACAATTAGCGGCAGTAATCGTGCTAGCAAAGAGTGATGGCCCTACAATATTCTGGAATTGTCCACCAAGATTAATAGCGCTTAAGTCAGTAGTCAGATAATCTTTTCTGCTCAGCAATGCCATATACATGGTAATACCTGCGGTGCCGAGCAGTTCAGCGATAATCTGCAGCATGGCAAGCAACATAACCAGTGCTATGAAGGGAAAATCATGTGACAGGAAAGGTATGCAGGCTACAGCAATAAATGCAATTGCCTGCAGTAGTCCACTGCAGCGCCAGGCCAGCGCATAATTATGTGCTTTCGTGGCCCAATGGTTGACAGGACCTTGGGCTAGTGCAATAACTACCGTATTGGCAACGAATATGGCTGGCGCCTGCCATGTGTCGGTAGGCGCGTAATGAATAATCAGTAATGGTAGATACACATTGAGCAGTGTACGATGAAACGAGAACAGGAAATTTTCGATAATCAGCCGAGAACGAGACCTTGAAGTTAGTGCAGTGCGAAAAACCGTCCACGAAGTTAGCGGTGAACGTTTCACCTTTGCAGCGGTTACATTGCAACCTTTGAGCGCTCTGCGATATAGCACAACTACGACAACGAACGAGAGTGAATTTGCTGCCACTATGATCACATTCCCGTACGGGATAAGCAGCATCATTGTGCTTAGTGCCGCGCCAAGCGCGTAACCGACATTCGTCGGTAATGCCATGCGACCCAAGAGTATTGTGGCTTGCTCTCGGCTCAGCGGTGCGATAATCAGTCCTCGTGTAAGCGATGCTGCTGAGCGGTCGATAATACCGAACAGCGTCATATAGACAAGAAATGCAGCATTACCAGAGATAATAAGCCATCCAAGCATTCCTACCGCTCGTAGCAAATACGAGTAAGTGAAAACGCGCAACCCTCCGATACGGTCGGCGAGATACGCAGCAGGCATCGAAGCAATCATGCCAGAAACAGCTGAAAAGGTCAGTCCAAGACCAATAATGCCTGCAGAAACATGATTATATGAAGAAAAAATTACCGCCGCAGCGCTGACAAACGAGCCCGTACCAAACGCATCAATACCAGAAGCCAATAAAGCAGCACGTTGCAGCCGTTGTTCAATAGAATTCATTTACCTGCTCCACAAGAAGGACAATGTGGATCTTTCGGAATAGGAAGGCGATAATAATCGTTTTGAAAATTGGAACAGGACATCAAATATCCGCGTGCTAATTCTCCCTTTCCTAGGAGTATTTTGAGAACTTCATTTGCTCCCATCACTCCCGCAATACCTGTTGCTGGCCCCCAGACGGCCTTCGGCAATACCACGTAACTTGACGTCTACCATAACAACTCCTTTCTTCACCTAGCTGGTTATTATTCCCCTCAACGGTATTCCTTCAATTGTTACTTGTATTTCTCATTTGTTAAATGATAGTGCCCGCTTCTTTGCGCAGATTGGCTGTTGGCCAGCTGTTGGCGTGACTTTCATGCCGCTGCGCCTGGGTCGTCATCGAGCCGGGACATGTCCATGTATCGCCGGTCCGACCACGAGCGTGAGGTGACGTAGCGGATTCCGGCGCATACGAGCATGAGCGCGCTGTCGGAGTCGGGGAAGCCGCCCACGACCCGGGTGCGCCGGCGGATCTCCTTGTTCAATCGCCCGATCATGTCGTCCGTGCGCGGCTTGATCCCATGGTTCGCGGGGAACCCCGGCAGGAGGCAGGCGGCGGTCTCGCCGACGCCCCCGCGCAGGCGGTTCGCGGCCGCCTTGAGCTTGCGTTCCTCCATTTCGCCCGCGACCGTCCCTGCCTTGGCCATGGCGGATTCGCGGTTTTCCTGCGCGACGACGGCCTTCAGGGCGGCGGACGCCCATTCCCTGTGACCGGGCGGCGTCTTGGAGGGCACGTCGCGCATGAAACGCACCATGCGCCGCTGGCATCTCGCGTTCGGCGGCATCGAGTTGACCGTGGAGACGAGTCCGGCGCACCGGTCGCCGACCACCGGTCCGACGCCCCTCAACCCGCGTTCGATCATGCTTCGGAAGAACCGCTCCCGGCCGGCCGCGTCCTCGCGCATGCCCTCGTCGACCGCGATGGCCTCGCGCCGGCCCTCCGTGCCGACGCCGATGGCGACGAGGACGCCCGCGCTCTCCACGTGCCCGCCCCGGGATCGCTTGTGCCGCACGCCGTCCACGAACACGTACGGGTACTCGGATTCCAACGGGCGTTTCCGCCACTCGTCGATCTCCTTGTGGATCTTCTTGAGTTTGTCGCTCAATGTCCGGGATGGCATTCGCTCGCCCCACAGCAGCCGGCCGGTGTCGCCCACCCCGCGTGTGCCCACGCCCGCGAGGCACATCTCCATCAGCGCCTCCTCGACGCTGGATTCGCGCCTCCGGCAGCGCTCGATCACCGCCGACCCGAACAGGGCGTCGTCGAACTGTATGATTTTATCGGACATGGCTCCCGGCCTTCTTTCCAATCGCGGTTTTCATGTGCAAGCGACTGAAAATCGCACCAAAGCCGGGCCATGTCCTTTTCATCGGAACCCACAACCGAATCTGCGCAAGAAAACGGGCGTTATCCATCTGTCCGTCGCGGTTGCGCAATTTACGGTGGCGGAGGAACCGGAACGGAATCTGGAGATCATCGACGGATTCGCGCGTGATGCGGCGGCGGGCGATAGGGAAGCCGATCTCATTACTGCTGAGCTGAGTCGTGAGTGTCTTGATTCCGCGCGTTGAACGTTGCCGGTGTTGCAGAATCGCCGTTTTGCCGATCCGCAGTTGTGTGACTGACCTCTGAATAACTTTACTAGCGCTGTTGATAAGGGTTCTATGATGGGAATCATGACCACTACTGTTGATAGCTCTGATTCAATGCCGGAACGTCTGCAAGAGGGGAGCGCGGCGCCCGATTTCACTCTGCCGGCGGTTATACCTGGGTTTACAGAGAGCGGATCAATCAACCTGTCTGACGTGCTCGATGCCGGCCGCAGGGTTGTACTGTACTTCTACCCGGCCGCGATGACGCCCGGATGCACCACCGAGGCCTGCGATTTTCGAGATAATCTTGCTCGGCTGGAATCGCAGAATGTTGTGGTGCTCGGTGTCTCCAAGGACTCGCTTGACAAACTGCGCAAGTTTGCACAGCGCGATCATCTCACATTCCCGTTGCTGTCTGATCCCGACCTGACCGTGCACAAGCTGTACGGCGCATACGGCGAAAAGAAGCTCTACGGCAAGGTGCACGTAGGCGTGATCCGCTCGACGCTCGTCATCAATCCCGATGGCTCCGTGGCGATCGCGCGCTACAACGTGCGTGCCAAAGGACATGTCGATTCGCTGTTAAAGGCACTGGAAAAGTTGGAGAAGCTGGAGAAGTAGTGCGTTCTCGTTGTTTGGACACAGTGGTTCGTGCATAGCAGTTCCGTGCGGTATGTGCCGCATGAATCACTGCCGTATGAACCACCGGTTGACTTCTCGGACTCACCGGCAAATAGTGAGACCGTGGGCGCGCAGTACGTCTATGGCTGGCATGTAATCGAGCGATGTTGCGGTGGGATCGAGCATCAGTTCGCGGATGGCGGCGGATGCTGAGGACTCGCTCGTCTTCGAGGATTCTGCGGCCGGGAAGAGAGCGTCGGCGATTAGGGAGATGATACGGGAACGTGCATCGCCGGCATTGGCATTGTTGCTGCTGTTGCCGGCGTCGGTAGTGGCGGAGTTGCCAATAGTAGCGGAGCTGTTTTGTAGAGTCGTATCCAACGCTGTGACAAGCGGCTCCAGGTTGTTCTTTGTCGCCTCGGCAATGTCATCGAGCTGATCGAATAAGGCGAACAGCCATGCACGACTTCGCTCCTCATCGTTGCCGGTCGCAAGCCTTTCATTGGTGACGCGCACAAGTTCGTCAATCGGTACTGCTGGCGTCTTTGCCGGATCGCGATGCTCACGGTTGTCTTCGATATCGCCCATAAGATGCTGGATTTCGCACTCGTCCTGCAATACGGTGGTCTCGGCAAATGCGGTGGCGATGGCGTCCGCATCGATGAACTTGCCACCTTCGGACTGGAAGCGCACGCGCTTGGGCTCACTGTAATAATGCGACATGCCGAATGTGATGTACTGAGGCATCTCATCCTGCAATTGCTTGACCGCATCCGCCACCTTGCGCATGTCAGCAAGCTGCTGATGCACCACGATAAAGGCCAACACTGCTTTGGCATCGGCGAGAGTGAGCGGTTGCCCGATGCCACCTCCATGATGGTGTTCGTGATGCGCGAACATGTTCTTCAGCGAATCAAACAATCCCATAATGTCCCCCTTCGGACTGGGCACAATCGGCTACATCTGCCGTTTACTGTAGTCCCGAATATGAGGGAATGGTTCGTGGAACGCCGAGAGCGAATATTGGTTCCGGGCGATGCTCGCAGCAATTGAAAATATCGCAGGACATGACAAAAAGCGGGTGACAAGCGTTATCCTGAAATACATAGGGCAAGGAGGCCGTATGACAGCAGAAGTGGATGACGGTTTCTTTCAATTGTTTGAACGCAGGATTTTTGTGCGTGGAGAAGCTTATTACGATGCCGGCAAGGTTGATCCGCCGGTCATGATTGCTGAGAATCTTTGGCATACCGTGGTTCGCGGGAATGACGACTATCAAGTGGACATTCGTTTGCGCCATGGCAAAGTGATTTCTGCCGCCTGCACATGCCAATATTCCCAACGTGCAATGTACTGCAAGCATGTGGCTGCGGTGCTTATCTTCATGCGTGAGAGCCGACGTCGGGAATTAGATGAATCGCAAGACCAAGTTTCAGAGTTTCCTCATGAAGCATTGAATTGTGTGAGATGGTATACGATGCATGAATTCCCGAAATATCGCGGATTGACAGAGGAAAATTGGCATGCTGTCAAGCGAATATTTGAGGTGTTGTACTGTATCCCCGACCTTGATACTACATATACACATGAGGTAATGGATACCGTTTGGTGACATCCATCTCGTAGGTAAACAGTTCGCTGTGGCCAAGACGCTGAGTCTCAGGGATATTCTCGTCCGCACCGAGTCCCACTGCAATCACACGCCAACCCCGCACAGCGAGCATCCGCGCAGTCGCCTTGCCGATGCCGCTCGTGCCGCCGGTGACCAATGCCACCGGCCGTCCGTCATCCTTGATTGGTTCCATGTGTACTATTATCGCGTGGTGGTGTCGGAATCACGGCATGGTGATAGCAGCCGCATGGAACAAGCTACTTGCTAGGCGAAGATTGAGCATCGTCATCCGTCTTACGAGCATTCAGATGCCGGTGCTCGTATTCCTCGAAGTCATCACGGACGGCTTCCGCGGGATACTTGCTCTTGGTCTTTGCGAGCTTGCCCATGACGATGTCATCCATATCCACACCAAGCGCATCGGCCATCATGATGCAATACGTAAGCACATCCGCTAGTTCTTCCCTGACATGTCCCTCATCCACGGATGGCGACTGCGGCGTCCACTGGTAGCATTCCAGCAATTCCGACGCCTCGATGCTGATGGACTTCGCCAGGTTCTCAGGAGTGTGGTATTGGCCCCAGCCACGCTCCGACACAAAATCACGAATCGACTGAATGGTACTGTCACTGATCATGACTGACATTCTAGTACTTGCTGAATGTTGGTCATGTGCCAGAGCTCATGATGGGCCATAATATGACTATGAACAGTGAGAGCTTGGCGCCGTTTGTCATCAACCTGCCATATGGTCAATACAGTAGGGAAGCTTTTGAAAAGGCTTTTGACGAATCCCTCGAGAAGCAGATGGGGCGCAGTGTTAATGATTCCGATCTGGAACATTTCATGCTGCGATATGTGTTGGCATATCCAACGGTTTATGTCGTGTATTCAGGAAAGACCAATCGCTATTCGATGAAGAACGAATATACGGTGTACGTCGGTGAGACCAACGATATACGGCATCGTACATTCCAGCATCTTGAAAGAGATGCTAAAGAACGCGAGGACTGGAAAGCTGTAGCTGATGCTGTCTCGCGGAATGATGATGCATATCGGCAATATGTTATTTCACATCCCAAATTCAATAAGTCGTTAACCCTGGATGTCGAAAACCGTCTTATGCACTATATGTCCAGTACCGATTCGGTGAAAAGGCTCAACAATCGACGGACCAATGCGCAAGGCGATTATTACACCGCAGACCAGTTTGATCGGATTTTCTCGCAAATCTGGTTGAGATTACACAAGGAAGATTCTGACCTGTTCCCGGCGGAGGAGATCATCCGAGATTCCGCGTTGTTCAAGGCATCGCCTTTTCATAAACTCAGCGATAGCCAGCTCGAAGCCGAAGAATCTATTTTGGTGCAACTTGCCGCCTTGGTTGCCGATAGCCGGCAACAGAAGAAAGCCGATGAGCAATCTTCAGACCGCCATCCGAAATTAATCTTTGTTCAAGGTGCTGCAGGGACAGGCAAAACGGTCCTGTTAAGCCACCTGTTCTACAGAATCGCGGCTGAAATCGGCATCCAAGGCGACACCTATTCCGAAGACGAAGATTATCCTGAGCTGTCACAAACGGCGAACGGCCGGCTTTCCTCATACATTCTTGTCAATCATAAGGAACAGGTGCACGTATATAATCAGATTGCCACGAAACTGGGTTTGCAGAAGAAATCTGATGAGGTGGTCATGCTGCCCAGTCAGTTCATCAATCGATTCAGCTTACGCAACGAGCATGGTCGAGGCATTCCAGACCAGCCGCAAGGCCTGGCGGACATCGTGCTCATCGACGAGGCCCATTTGTTGATGACGCAAGGAAATCAGGGATATTCCGGGAAGAACCAGCTGTATGACATTCTGCGCAGAGCCCGGGTGGTGATTGCGGTCTTTGATCACAATCAGATTATGCAGTCCAGCCAGCAGTGGGACCCAGCGATGCTGGAAAAACTTCAGCTGGACTCTGATTCGACTCAGATCGCATGCGCGACCGGGAAAATCGGCGCATTCAAAGCGGTTGATTTGGGCGCCGAATATCATCTGCCGTCCATTTCCGTGGACATTGCGCATGTCCATTTGAAAAAGCAATTCCGTATTGCCGCGAGTAAGTCGATGATTCAGTGGATTGACCGATTCGCTTCGGGGAAAGGTATCGGCCCTTTGCCCGTTGATACGGGTGAGTATGCCGCAGATGGTGAAGTGATTCGAGAACCCTATGACGTTAAGGTGTTCGACTCGCCGGTTGATTTGTTTAATGCCATTCACGCGAAAGCCCAGCTGAAGCCCGATGGTTGGGATGGGGCTGGACTGTCCCGTTTGTTGGCCACCTATGACTGGAAGTATTCGGCGAAATCTGAGAATCAGAATGATCCGCATGGCTTTTGGAATGTGGAACTGCATCGCGATACTTCCGGCGTATGGCGTATGGGACTTGCGGATGACCATGGATTCGATCATTCCGCAATAAGTTCTGACCAATTCTGCAAGCCTTGGAACTATCAGCTCGAAGATTCCGCTCCGAAAAGCAGGAAAGGCATCGACAAAGAACTGTCTTGGGCGGAGAAGCCGTACACCATAGATGAGATTGGCTCCATCTTCACCATCCAAGGGTTTGATTTGAACTATGCCGGTGTGATCATTGGACCCTCGGTGACGTATCGTAACGGGGGGATCGTGTTCGATGCAAAGGCTAGCCAAAACTATCTGGCGACCAATAAGCGCAAAGATTTAGGAGATTTTGCCGAAGAAAATTTGAAGCATGAGTTGAATGTCCTGCTCAAGCGCGGCGTCCACGGTCTGTACCTTTTCGCGGTGGACGAAGGCCTGCAGCAGCGTTTGAAGGAGTGCTGCATCCATTAAGGTATGTGACGGATATTGTGCTGAGAATGCACGCGAAGCGCACGCAGATGATGTTGAATGCGCTGAAAATGCACTCAACATGCCGGGTGTCGTCGTTCGCTATGCCAAAGGCAAGGGATTCCTCATGGACGAGCATTTGGCCAAGGTCTGGGTTTGCAGCCAGCTGACCAATATCATCAGGAATCTCAGCGAAGAACAGGCTGGCATTTCTCTGCATAGTCAATGGATATGTGCCGAATGCCGTACCGCGTTGCCAATGTCGTCACTACAACGCAAACGCCAGCTCCTCCCGCAACGCAGTACGATTCGGATAACGCTCGACAATCTCGTGTGCCAGCACACGGGTCTCCTCATCGCCGAACACTGCGGCGAAACGACGCAGCTGTTTGGCGATCTGCTGGTATGTGGCGCGGCGTGCCGTCAATGTATTGTCGACGCCACGTTCCACCGTAAACCGGAACGCGGGCGTGCCCATGGTGCCGTATGGCATCGCGTCGAGGATTATCGATTTTGCCGATTCGGGGTGTTCGATGGCGATGGTGCGCAGCAATGGCAGCGGCGGGTAATCGACGGTGACGTAATAGGTCAGGGCCGCGTCCGAAAGCCGCTCATCCACGATGAGCTTCTCATAAGCGGGATTGCGCCAACTGCTGTGACGTTGTGTACCGCCTTTGGTGGTTATTTCCGGCTGGTACTTGATACGGTCGATGATGTTCCGGGCGCAATCTCTGGCCAGCCCATCAGCCACGTCATGCCATTCTTCTGCGCTAAGACCGCCGTAGATGCGTAACAGATTGCGTAGTTTACTCACGTAATGGGTATCGGATCTGTCGTTGCAGGAAAGAATGTAGTACCGATACACGTTGGCGAGCAGGCCAACGTCATTGAGTCCCTCGGCGCAGCATTCCATGATGGTATGCCATCCATGGGGCAGCAGGTCCGGCAGCAGACCGTTATGCCGGGCATCGATATCGACATCTTCCATATCCCGGCTCGACAGAAGGAAACCTTGTGCGAGCATGTATGCGGAACGCAAGCGCCCTTCATGAATCATGTTTGCAGCGCTCATCAGCGTGAGGGCCATTGACTCCGGGTAGTCTTTCAGAAGCTGCTCGCGTCCAGCGTCATCGTTGGATAGAGCGTATAGGTCGTAGGCGCTCATGAGTGTGAACAACTGCAATACGTGTAACGATTCATCCGGAATGAAGTCGGTTTCGTCGTCTACTTCGCTCGTATCCTCGTTATCCTCATCCTCGTCGTCCTCGTCGTCCTCGTCGCTTTCTTCGCTTTCTTCGTTGAACGAGTATTCCAGATTGCGCGTTATCGCGTTCTCGATCACGTCATAGGCCCATATGCGTTTGTCGTCATATTGGGCGAAAGCGAGCGCGCTGGAAATCAGCAACATACTGTTCAATGGTTCGCATTGCCGCATGTCTTTGTCGTTCGCGGCCTGCGCAATGGTGTTCAATGCCTTGCCGGCGGTAGAGGAGTCGGCGAATTCCGCCACATTCTCCATATAGCATCGCACGCGCATCGCCAGATCATCCATAAGCGTGAGCAAAGGTTCGGAGCCATCATCGTTCTCGGACGAGAGCAGAAGCGCGTGGACTTCGTGTATGCACAGTCGCAGGTTGCCGCATGCGCTCGCGTAATCACTGGATTGCAGGGCATTGCCCGCGATAGCCTGCACAGTTTTGATGAATTCTGTGTAGTCACATGATTTGCTGTACGTATCGCTGTGCTTACTGATATGAATAATGAAACGTTCATGGCTTCGGCGGATTGTGTCGGAGAGCATGGTTTGTGCGTCGATCAGCGGGATTAGCGGTCGTTCTTCGTCTGGCTGGGCGCAGAACGTCTTTGCGGCTTCGCGCAGTTGGGTGGACCACAGGAACAGCAGATGGCCTTTGCCCTGCTCTGCGCGCGCGTCGAGGTGTTGCTGGATGGGATCCAGCACGGTGCGGGGGAGTGCGATGACACCATCGTGAGCGTTGGCGGTGTCATCATTGTGGTGATTGCCGTGCGCACCAATGAGCTGTTTGCGCAGTTCGTAAAGCACGGCACCTATATGCTTGCAATATGGTGTTCTCTGATACGGGCAGGTGCACGCGGCGGATTGTATGCGAATCGAATTGTCGTCGGTTGTGGATTCGTGGTCGTTGTTACTGCTGGTAGTTGCTTGGTCATCAGTGTTTGCTTCATTGGCGTTCTCGCCGTGAGCGTCTTTGCTGAGGCGGATGTCAACGTCATAACAGTCATCGGCACTGCCGGACACCTGCGCGTGATACAGCTGCGGCGCAATCTCCTGCACCGAACTCACTCGGCCTGATTCCCAGTAATCGGTGGCGCGTTCGAGAATCAGCGGCGTGCCTTCGAACATGACTTCGAATTGAGCCAACGCTGGCTTTTGCGGAACAACCATACTGCTGATTGTAGCGGGTGTTGCGCTTCTATCTAGAACCCGGGAATACCCGGCACCCGCTGACCTGATGTAGTCTTATTTCCACTGGGTAATCGCATTCGGGGAAGAGGCGTCAATGGCTGTACTGACAGAT
>ERZ791765.1515-NODE-1515-length-13506-cov-51.404728_pt1 | contig 13506 bp, 10 predicted proteins | sample MGYA00509949_ERZ791765 | MGnify/ENA primary metagenome ERZ791765 (study PRJEB30046, sample SAMN00791980) | human gut metagenome | study: EMG produced TPA metagenomics assembly of the A metagenome-wide association study of gut microbiota in type 2...
GATTTTAAAGGTGGATGAAATATGACAAGCTAAAGCCGGTTAAGACATTTTGCAATGCCGCTCGGGCCGAGTGAGAAAATTGATGAGGCTAATTGGACTGATCAGGCGGAGATAGCCGGCGTGACAAATGGCTGTGGAAGAATATCGTGTCAGGCTTTTTCAAAAGATTTAATAGTTCGCACTATATGCGGCAGCAGTCCCCTTGTTCGCCTCCCCACTCCCAAACTTTGTGGCAGGGCTTTTCCGGGAAACTTTCAATGGGGGGAATACTAAAAAAGGGGGGGACGCTTGAAGAGCTGCAGGACGGTCTATTGCCGCATGTTGCGCGGATGGTGCTCCAATATTTCGCGGCGCAAGTCGGAGGTTTCGAGGTGGGTGTAGACCTCGGTGGTGCCTATGCTCTCATGGCCGAGCATGGCCTGAATGGCCCGCAGGTCGGCACCGCCCTTGAGCAGAGCCGTGGCAAAGGAGTGGCGCAGGGTGTGGGGCGAAATGGTTTTCTTGATGCCCGCAGCCACGGCCTGCCGCTTGATCATGATGAGTATCATGGTGCGCGTGAGGTGATGGCCGCGCCGGTTGAGAAACACGTAGTCTTCCTCGCCGGGCTTGATGGTCATCAGATTGCGGTCCATATACCATAGTTCAAGCTGTCGCAGGGCACTCGACGAGATGGGCACAAGCCGCTCCTTGTTGCCCTTGCCGATGACGCGGACAAACTTCTCCTCGGGGAAGAGGTCGCTGAATTTCAGGTTCACCAGTTCCGACACGCGCAATCCGCAAGAGAAGAGCACCTCGATGATGGCCTTGTTGCGCTGCCCCTCCCACTTGCTCAAGTCGATGGAGCCTTCCAGCAAGTCCACCTCTTCGGTAGACAGATATTCCGGCAGGTGCTCTCCCGTCTGCGGCGAGCCGAGCAGTTCGGTGGGGTCGGTCTCCATGTAGCCGTCCAGCCGCAGGAAACGGTAGAACGAGCGCACCCCGCTGAGGATGCGCGACTGCGACCGCGCCGACACATTCTTCTCGTGGAGGGTGGCGGCAAACTCCTCCATGTCGCTCAGTTCGGCATCGACGGCTGCCAACCCGCGTTCTTTCAGAAAAGCCATAAGATAACCCAAGTCGTGGCGGTAGGCCTCCACGGTGTTCTCGGAGTAGTTGCGCTCCAGCTTCAGGTAGCGCAGATAGGCTTTCGCAATATTTGAAGCCAAATCCTTGTCTGTTTGCATTTTTATTTCTAACTTTGTCGTTGCCATCCATTGGCCGACTGCACCAACGGGGCGATTAGCACTTGCTCTCAAATCACTGAGAGAAGCCTATCTTATGCAAAGATAAGAAAAAATATCGATATGAAAATACAAATCATCAACGGGCCCAACCTGAATCTGCTTGGTGTGCGCGAACCGGGCATCTACGGCAGCAGTTCTTTCGAGAGCTATCTTGACACACTGCGGAAGCGTTATCCCGATGTGGAGATAGCCTATTATCAGAGCAATGTGGAGGGAGAACTCATCGACAAGTTGCAGGAGGTGGGGGTTGAGGCCGACGGCGTGGTGCTCAACGCCGGAGCCTACACCCACACGAGCATTGCCCTGCAAGACTGCATACGCTCGTTGAAGGCTCCGGTGGTGGAGGTGCATATCTCCAACGTACACAAGCGTGAGGAGTTCCGGCACAAGAGCATGATCAGTTGCGCATGTATGGGCGTGATAGCGGGGTTCGGTCTCGACTCCTACCGCCTTGCCATAGAAGCCATTATCGCCGCCCAATGAGCATTGACGAATATATCGCCGCCCACACCGACCGTGAGGGCGACTACCTCTACCGGCTCTATCGTGCCACCAACATCCACACCATCCACGGGCGCATGGCCAGCGGTCATGTGCAGGGACGGTTGTTGAAAATGCTGGTGGAGATGGTCAGGCCGCGCAACATCCTTGAGGTGGGCACATTCTCGGGCTACAGTGCCATTTGCATGGCTGAAGGACTCGGTGACGGCGGACGGCTCTACACGTTTGAAATCAACGACGAGATGGAGGATTTCACACGACCGTGGATAGAAGGTTCGCCCGTGGCAGCGAAGATTGATTTCCGCATCGGAGATGCCATTACCGAGGCTCCGAAGCTCGGAGTGACGTTCGACATGGTGTTCATCGACGGCGACAAGCGCACCTATGTGGAGACCTATGAGATGGCTTTGTCCGTGTTGCGCCCCGGTGGCTTCATCTTGGCCGACAACACGCTGTGGGACGGGCATGTGGTGGATGCCAATTACGACCATGACGGGCAGACATTGGGCATCAGAAAATTCAATGACTATGTGGCGGAAGATCCGCGCGTGGAAGTTGTGATGCTGCCTTTGAGGGATGGACTGACGGTGATGAGGAAAAAGCCTCACCCCCGGCCCCTCTCCGAGGGGAGAGGGGAAGTGATAGACCTGAAGGGTGAAAAGGGCGTGCTTGGGTGATGATAAAGAGAGCGTCTTGCGTTTAAGGAAATGATATGATATGCGGAGACGCTCCGAGGGAAGTTATCGGATGATGACTTTCTTCACCGTGCCATCGGGCTCTTTGATGATGTTCAGGCCTTTGACAGGTGCTTTTTGGCGCATTCCGCTGATGGTGTAGCAGGCGTTTGCTGCATTGGTGGCCTGCCGGGTAGTGGCGATGCCATTGGTCACTTTACTCCATTCCAAAGTTATCTTGTCCGTTTCTTGTTCTGTCGCTGTTACTTCGGTTATGTCTCCATCGGCATTCTTGGTGTAGGTAAATTCTATATCATCTTCGGCAGACCAAAGGAATTCATCTTTTTTTAACACCTTGTAATGTATGGATTTTACAGGATGTTTGAATACGGTGCCAAAATAGCCGCCAAAGAGTTGTCCCATAGGTTCTACACTCCCTTTGCTGAGTATCATTGTAAGCGGATTAAACACGAGAGCAAGATAAGGATTGTCTATTGTCTTGTCATAGTCCAAATGAATTTCTCCCATCGGTTCGTTTTCCCTGTAGCATGTGATGAGTGTTAAATCACTGTTGGCCCATGTAAGTTTGTAGATGGTGGTGTAAAAGATGGAAGGGACTTCAAGTATCTCTGTCAGTTGTTTATGGTTATTGTAGGTGTAAGTGTATTGATAAGTGTAGGGGGGTAAGCCACCTTTAGCATAAGAATAAGTGAGAGCCTCCGACTTCACTATGCCATTCTCCAATATTGCGATACGCGTGTCTGTATTAGCAGGATTGCCTTCATAAAAGCTCTGGACTATCTTGTCGGCTGTATAAGTAAATGTGCTTACGTGATTTTCTTTGTCCATTACGTCTTGTATAATGGTCTGCATTTTGCTTAGTTTGCCATCTTTGTCGTATTCGAATATTCGGCTGTTTCCGGAATTAGTGCTAAACTTCAGTAATCTTTTCTCATTTTGTGCATCAATCGACTGGGCAAGCAAGGCGAGCAATACCAATGCCAGATAGAACTTTTTCATGATTCAATTGTTTTTATTAAAATGCTTATGTTTGTGGCAAAAGTACAAAAATAAATCGACAAGGCAACGTTTTTGTCTTTAATTTAAAATTAACATGGCAGGTTTATGACTATGGCTCATATATTGCTTATAGCTTGAATCGGGCTACGAGCGGCAGATGGTCGCTAAAGCCACGCTGGTATTTGGGCCCGAGATAGGTGCGACGGGGATGTACACCGCCGTATTTCTCGTCTTCTTCCAACAGGAATGGCAGGTCGCCGATGTGGCAGTTTGCCAGTTTTCCGGCTACAGAAAGGCTACAGATAATCTGGTCGAGCGAGCCCCACTCGCCCCGGAAGCGATAGGTACCCCTTGCCCCATTGGCTCCGCGGGCTGTGGCCGAGACGTTGTGCATGTCGTGGATATAGAGACTGTCGAGGGCAGGAGAGTCAGCATAGTCGTTGAAGTCGCCCGCAAGGATGATTTGTGCGTCAGGTTGCAGCAGGCAGATAGAGTCGATGGCGGTTATCAACCGGCGAACCACTTGCAGACGGAAAGGGCGTGAAGCCCGTTCGCCACCCATACGGCTGGGGGCGTGGACGACAAAAAGGTGGAGCGTGTCGGCTTCGCCGGCGAGCCCCGCCACGTAGAGAATGTCACGCGTGGGGCGCATGTCCGGCAGCAGGGGGATGCGAAGGGCGTGATGGGAGAGCGGGCGGAAAGTCACGGGGTTGTACATCAGAGCCACATCTATGCCCCGCTCGTCGGGCGAGTCGGTCATCAGATATTCGTAACGGGCCTTGCGCAGTAGTGACCGTTTGGTCAGGTCGTACATCACGCTGTCGTTTTCCACCTCGCACATCGCCACCACATCGGGCAGCCGCCAACCAGCGGAATCCTCCCCCAGAGCGATGATTTCCCGCCCTATGTCGTTCAGCTTATGCCAATATCGGGTGCGCGTCCAGTGATGACTGCCCTCGGGCAGAAACTCCGTGTCATTTTTCAGCGAGTCGTGCCGGGTGTCGAAAAGGTTTTCGCAGTTGAGTTCTATCAGTGTGAAAAGGCTTGCAAGCAGTAGGCTTATCATGATGTGAGTGTATTATAGAAAAAAAGGTGCAAATGATACCGCGCCACTAAGTAGGCCGTTAAAACGGGCAGTCAGGTGGGCATTTTCGGCCCGATCGGCGACTCCGCCCAATATCAATAGAAATATGAAAATGTATCTTTTCATCAATTTTCAGACTTTACAAATGCAAATATACGATAAAAAGATAAAATACCTGGTGTACTTCCACGATTTTTACAAGCATCTCAATGTCATACAAATCAGCTTTTAGTGTGTAGGATGGATAAGAATAAATACACTCTCATTGTAGTTGCAGTTTTTAAAGAATCCGAAGCCTTTTCGAATAGAAAAAACAAAAAAAATGCGATAAATTTTGCCGACAAGTAAAAAAGTCATACCTTTACGCCCGCTTTTTCTAAATCTAATTGGATAAAACCTAAACATTATTATTTAAACTAACAACTTAACTGCATTTATTGACATGAAAGCATTTTCTACTTTAGTGGCAATATCACTTTGCCTCTTGGCGAGTCTTGCGGCCCATTCGCAGAACCCGTATGTACCCAAAGCACCTGCAAAAATAGGCAGCCGCATGAACCAACTCATGCGCCAACAGCAGCAGCCCATGAGGTTGCCGTCGAGGATGAAAAGTACCTCCACACAGCAAGTGGTGCATGCCATGATACAGTGCACGGACGGTGAGCGTCTCCACACCACGCTTCGGAGCATGGGCATTGAGTCGACCGCCATCTCTTCTACGCTCGTAACGGCCCATGTGCCGATGAACAGGGTGTGGGAAGTGACCCGTCTGGAAGAGGTGGTCAAGATTGATGCGCCGCGCCGTTTCAAACGGTTCAACCACACATCCCGCGTGGCCTCGGGAGTGGACAAGGCGCAAAGCGGCACCGGACTGGACACACCCTACGACGGTACAGGGGTGGTCATCGGCGTGATCGACCAAGGATTCCAATACACCCACCCTGCTTTCCGCAAGGCCGACGGCTCTTCACGCATAGTCTATCTTTGGAACCATCTGAAGGGAGACAAGACTCCGACAACGGTGAGTGACGACATCCTGCAAGCGGTCAACGATGGTGAGGACACCAACCATGCCACCCATGTGGCCGGCATTGCAGGTGGCTCGAGGTGGACCGGCGTGCAAGACTATGGCATGGCACCGAAGGCAACGCTCATGTTCTTTCCTTCGACCTTCGATGATTCGGAAATTCTGGAAGATGTGAAGCGGGTAAAGGAATATGCCACGCAGAAGAATATGCCTTGAGTGGTCAACATGAGCTTTGGTTCACAGAGCGGTCCGCACGACGGTTCTACCGCCTACGACCACACGCTGTCGGGCTATGTCTCCAATGGAGGCTTCATCGCCGCAGCCATCGGCAACGAGGCAGAGCGCAAGATTCACCTCTCGCACGAGTTCGCTTCCGACAAGGACACGCTCTATGCGCTCATTGATGAAGGGCAGTTGGCTGAGACCACCTATGCCGATATTTGGATAAAGGGCGGTACAGACAAGGATGTCAAGGTGGATGTCTTTGCCTACAACTCTCGCAAGAAGATGTTCGACTACCGAAACGAGGCTTTCTGGTATGGCGACAAAAACACCACTGACACGCTTGTCCATGCTTGGGGTGATGCTGTGGAAAGCAATGGAAAGTATAATCTGACACTCGGATTCAACTTTGATAAGATTCTGGAGTATGAAGAAAACGGCGATGAGATTTTCAATTCCCGCGACATGCACATCGGTATCCGTGTCGTTGCGCCCAAGGGAGCCCGATTGGATAGTTGGCTGGATGCCCAAACATCGGAGTGGAAGAATATCAAGGATGCCCGATTTGCCACAGGCGACAATCTCTATTGTGTGGGCGAAGGTGCCGCTTCATCGGAAAAAGTGGTGGCTGTAGGGTCATACAACACGACCGACAGTTGGAAGACATATAAGAACAAGACAATTACCAACAAGGATTCCGGTGCGTTGAACGATATTTCTTCCTTCTCCTGCTATGGGCCACAGGTGGACAACAGCTTTCCAAAGCCGGCCGTTGTGGCACCGGGAAGCATGATCAGTTCGGCCTACGGCAATGTGCACGACAGCTTCGATGAATATGATGACGGTAAGTATCTGACGCAAAAGCTCACCTATGGCGGTGAAGAATACTTCTATGGCATGGAGGAAGGCACCTCGATGGCGTCTCCTGCCGTGACCGGTATCATCGCCCTGTGGTTGCAGGCCTATCCCCAACTCTCTTACGAACAGTTGATGGAGGTGTTCCGCACCACCTCCAAGAAAGACCAATTTACCACGAGCAACGAATGGGACCGGCACGCCGGATATGGCAAGATAGATGCCTATGAAGGCTTGAAGGCCGTGTTGAAACTGCGCGATACGGGCACCGGACTCTTCAGCATCAAAGACACGAGCACACCGCTCACGTTCCGCACCCAAGGCCGTGTGTGGCAGTTGCTTTTCAACAGTAGCGAGACTTATGCCGACATCGCCCTCCACACCACTGCCGGCGTGCAGGTGTATGAGAAACAGGTGAGCAATGTCTCTGCCGGACACGAGGAGACCATCGACCTCCAACAGCTTCCCGCAGGGATTTATGTCCTGAGTGTCAAGACCGTCAACAGTACTTATTCGCGCAAGGTGGTGGTCAGATAAGGTGGAGGAACCTCCGCTTTTCCACCTTTTCGGAAAAAGAAAAAGCCCCCGCCTGAACCTTTCCTCAAGGATGTGTTCAGGCGGGGGCTTCCATGTTTCAGCGTTTCTTCCCTATCTGTTTCTTCAGTCTCTTGTATTCTTTCTTCGTCAGTCGCATGAACGACCCGTGTTGCGGAGCGGCCACGCCCTGTATGTCGACCGGCGCGGAGAAGTTGCGCAGCCACTTGTCGGCTTTGCAGATGCGGTAGTGGCGCGGCTTGTCGGAGTATTGGATGTAGGCCACCCGCCACTCGTCGCTGCCTATCGGTTGGAAGGCCGAGGCCCCCTCGCACAGCTTTTCGCCTTCAAAATTGATGTGATCCTGCTCCGACGGCTCTTTCCACGGGCCTTTCAGGGCCGGAGCCGTGGTGGCATAGATGCCGGGCCGCCCCCCTTCCTTCTTGATGAGCATGTGGTAGAGTCCGTCGGCATCGTTGTAGTTGATGTCGGCATCAATGGTGGCATAGCCCCAGTCGAAAAGCAGACGGGGCTTGGTGAGCCGGGTGAACGACCGGTCGGCATACGAATAATACATCCGGTCGTAGCCCTCTTCCGGGCGGTTGAGCATGGAGTAGTAGATGAGGTAGCCACCTTTCCGGCCGTCGGGCCATGTGTAGGCATCATCCCAGAATATCTGTGGAGCCCACACGCGGCTGATGGTGGAATAGTCTTTGTAGGGATCGGGCGACTCGGGGTCGCAGAAGATGGAAGGCCCTTTGCGGAAATCGAACGTCACCGACTGCCAGTCGAGCAGATTCTTGCTCCGCAGCAGGTCGATGCCATAGTTGTTCCATTTGCGCGACTTGGCCACGAGCATGTCCGTGGTCACCATGAGATAGCCTTTGGCATCGTGCGTGCGGCAGATATAGGCATCGCGTGTACCACCCTCAATGCGGGCATGCCGGGCGTTGTCGAAGACGGGGCCGCCCTCCCAAAGGTCTTGGAAGTGCAGGCCGTCACGGCTGATGGCGAAAGCCGTCCACTCTCCGGCACCGCTCATGTGGCAGTAGAGGTAGCCGTAGGTACCTTTCTGGGGATTCCGGGCCGGGGCGGAGAGAGCCGCCGCGGCCACGAAAAGGAGGAATAGAATGGTTTTCTTCATGTTCTTATCTGATTTGGATTTTCTTGGCTGTGCGTGCCTTTCCGTGGCTCATCACCACGAGATAGTGCCCTGCGGGCAGACCCATGCCGTGGATATAAGCCTCCACACGCCCCTTGGCGGTGGTGAATCGGGCGATGCCTTTGCCGTCGACGGTGTTGAGCGTGCAGTCCACCGGCTCGTCATCGGCGAGGTTTTCGATGCCCGCAGTGGCGGCCACGACTTTCAGCACGCCCGTAGTGACATTGCTTCCCGAGAGTCCCGACTTGTCCCAAGCCATGCCGGCAGGCAGCGAGGGGAGCGTCACGGTGGGGGCATCGGCCATCACACCGGCTGTCCAGAGCGTGAACTCGTCGCCGACAGCCGGTGTGTAGGCCTCATCGAGCACCACCTTGACCGTGCCTTTCAGCCCGAATGTCCCCTCCACCTTGATGCTGCCGTATTTCTCTTTGCGGTAGATCTTCAGTTCAGCCACCGACCCTTGCTGCATGTCGAGGTTGCCCTTGAAGGCCAATGTACCGTCGGTGATGCGCTTGGCCGCGATGCCCGGAGCAAGCGTTGCACCGGCCATGACCGTCACGTTCGGGTTGCCGCAACAGCCGTAGCCGCTCAGTCGGCCTCCACTCACAGTCATGTCGGCCGTCCCGGTCATCGTCGTCGTACCGTTGTTACGCAACACCAGTTCACCTCCTTCCACCGTCAGCGTGCCCATCCCGGTCTGCGGCTGCATCAGCGTGAGCGTCCCCGGGCCCGTTTTGATGAGGTTGATGCCGTTGCCGATGGTTCCGCTAAACAGGGTGGCGGTATCTTTCATACCCACCAAGTAGGTGCCCGTGCCGCCGAGCACGCCTGCCCCGCTGAGGCCACCTATCTTCATGTTGCTGACAGCCGTGCCTTTTTCCTCCACCGTGTTCTTGAAGGTGCAACCCGCCATGATGCTCACCACGGCATTGGGCAGGCCCTTGGCATGGTAGAAGTTGAATGAAGACTTGCTGCCTTGGTAGGCATTCAGCGTACCGGCAAAGGCACTCCAGTCGCCCTGCAGCGTGTTGCGGACAAACTGCGAGTGTACATCCAGCGTGCCCTCACCCGTGAGTTTGCCGGTATAGACACACCGCCCGTCAAGGTAGATGCTGCCCCTCTTTCCTGCCGGAACCACAAAATGCGTGTTGTCCGAGCTGTAGGAGTAGATGCTATTGCTGAACAGCAGTGTGCCCGTCGTGCCGTTGAAGACGACGGTGTCGCCCACGGCGTGGGCATCGGCCTCGTCAAACACCTTGCCGGCATTGATGTAGAAGCGCTTGATTTTGTTGCCACTGTAGAGAGAAAGCTGTCCTGCCCCCGTCTTGATGAGGTCGCCTGCACCCGTGATGGAAGCCTTGTGCATGGCAGCGGTGGCTCCGGCTGCCACGTTGATGGCACCACTTTTTGCCACAATAGGGTGGCTCATGCCTGTGGTCTTGGCAATGGACAGCGTACCGCCACCGTTGAGCCGGATGGCATTGTCCTTACCTCCCAGTGCTCCCCGTTCCACACCATCGGCATCGGCCAATGCCGACACTTCGAGCGTCCCACCGTTGATGTCCACCAGACCGCTAAAAGTGTTGGTGTTGTTGAGCTTCACCTTGCCCGCTCCGCTCTTGCTGAGGCCCGTGTTGCCGGAAATGGCCGCCCCGCTAAACGTGAAGTGCTTTGTCTCATTCTCAAAGTTCACGCTGCGCGGATACACGTCGGCGGGAAGGTTGATCTCTGTCTTCACGGCACTGTCGTCAAACGTCACGGCATCGCCAGAGACGAAGATGTTGTCTTCGCCCGTTGTTGTGGATGTGAAATTCTCTGTCGATGCGAGATCCCAGTTGCCGTTCACAGCACCTTTCCACGTCACGGCCGCCGGACTGCGCGTGTCACTCACCGTGAGCCACAGTTTGCCGTCGGCATAGGAGAGTTCGCCTTTCTGCGTGCCGAATCCCTCAATCACGATGTCGGCCGGGTCACCCTCTATCCGTTCTATCTCCGCAATAGCATACTTGCCGGCCGGTATTTTCTCCGTTCCGGTGGCATAGTGGGGCACAATCTCCAATACGGGGGTGTTATAGGCAGGTCCGTTTTCCCACACCTTTTTCCCCAGTTTGAGCGTCTTGGCCTTCACGTGGTCGGCGGTTCCGTTGCTGAAGAGGTCGATCACCATGCGCGCCCCGTAGTTCATGATCAGCGAGTCGGTGGCGATGGTGCCAGCCTTGTCCTTACTTCCCGGGCAGAGCCGTGCTCCATAATCCATCTCGATGCCTTTCTTGAATACGCCTCCGTCCGAACAAAGGGAGGCAAAACGGTTAAGCCACAGCCGGCTGTTTTTCAGCGTACCGTCGAAGTCGAGGGTGCCGGCCCACACATCGGTAGGGCCCGTGTAGCGTTGTGTCACTTTCGGCAGCACCAGACGGCCGTCGCCCTGCTTCACGAGGCGCATGGCTCCGGCAAAGGCTCCGCCCGTCAGCCGGTGCGTGTAGGTGGTCGTTGTGATGTTGTCGTTGTCGTCGTGGCCCTGCACCCAAGTCGGTGCATTGTCGAAGAAGATGTAAGGTGCGGCCCCGTCTTCCACGCTCACGGTCATGTCTGCCGTCTCGGCCATGAGCACCTGCTTGTCGGCCAGTGCCCCATTGACGGTGCCGCCATTGCCCACCTCGGTGCGTCCCGTCATGGTGAGCGGAGGCGGAGCCTGCGTGATGCCCTCGGCCTTACCGAGGAAGTAGCTCGTGTGCGGCGGCTGGTTGTAGCCGCACATCTCCCATACCATGGCATTGCGGTACTGGTGGTCGTGCCACAACGTGTAGTTGCGGTATTCGGTGGGAGCCGTGGTGGTGTAGATGCGCAGTTTGCCATCGGTGGTGCGGAGGATGAGTTCTTCGCGCCAGTCGCCCATGATGTCACTCTGACTGGCCGGCGAACCCTTCGTACCGTTGTTGGTGCGACAGCCCTCGAAACGCTCGATGGGTGTCCAACTGCCATATTTCACCACGCGCGGTGCTCCGGTTTCGTAGTAGCCCTTGGCATTGAACCCCTCGTAGTTGAAAGTCTCCCGGAGCAAGTCGCCGTCCCAGTAGATGGCGAAACTCTGGTCGATGCCGGTCTTGGTGCCGTCGGCAAGCGGCTTGTTGGTCACGGAACTGATCACGTTGTCGTCGTGTGCCGACACGCCCTGCGCTCCGGGATAGCGGTCGGTGAAGTTGGCCATCATGGCCCGTCCGTCATCATTGGGACTCGTCGAGCGGTAGTATATCTTGCTCGTGGTGGCATCCCGGTAGTTGTTATTGGGCAAGTCTTCGTTGCACGCATAGATTTCCTGCCCGTGTATGAAGGGGTTGAAGTCGCTGCAGTGCTGTGCGTCTCCGTGACCGAGACCCGTGGAGGAGAGTCCGTGCCCGTTGTCATCGATCACCATGGAGCCGTAGACGATCTCGTCACGACCGTCCCAGTCTACATCGGCGATGCCGTAGTTGTGGTAGCCCTGTCCGAACCAGATGCCCGACGACGGACTGTTCCATGTCCATCGGGTCGTCAGCGTATGCGTGGCCGGATCTATGTCGAAAGCCGCCATCTTGTGTTTGGTGTAGATACCACGCGCAAGAAAGATGCTGGGTTTCCTGCCATCGAGGAACGGAGCACCGAAGAAGTATTTGCTGGAGCGGTGACCATAGGCGTCGCCCCAGTCGGTAGCCTTTCCGCGGGAGAGCGGATAGTCCATCACTTGGTAGGGCTTGCCCGTCTCGCCGTTGAGATAGAGCAGATATTCAGCCCCCGAGTTGGTGTAGGTCATGTTGGGCGTGTGCGAAATGGTGTTGCGGGTGTTCACCGCCGGGTTGCCGATGGTTTGGGTTGTTCCGTCGGCCATGTGTAGTACCATACCGTCGGCCCCCCGCAACACCACCTCGGCCCGGCCGTCACCGTCCCAGTCGTAGGCCACGATATTCACCTCCACACTCGTTCCGCTCACCATGTTGGGCCCGCAGTCTATCCACCACAGCCGCTTGCCGTTGAGTTTGTAGGCTTCCAGTATGTCGAAGTCGGTGCTTGTGATGGGATAAAGGGCGTTGGCATCGGCAATATTGCGCCGCTTGAGCAGCAGTTCCACCTCTCCGTCACCATCAAGGTCGGCCACACTCACATCGTTGGGCTCGTAGTGCGACGTGATGTCTGCCCCACCCTTGTTGGCATACACTTTCTCCGGTTCTATCTCCATGTAGTTGTGTGCCCAAGGCTTCACCGCCTTGCTTTTTTTCTCCGCCTTGCCCCTCACCACGGCCTCCACGGCATAGCTGCTGCCGGCCGTGCCTGCAGCGTCGGTGAAGTTTGACACCCGCAGTGGCGAGCCGTTGATTTTGGTACCGTCGCGATAGATGTTGTAGGTCACATCGTAGTATTCCTCCCCGAGGATACGCCAACTGCAAAAAATACCTTTCCCCGTGTTCACGGCCACGAGTCCGCGGTCGAGTTTGTCCATCGCCCTTTGGGCATAACTCCCCATGCCGACAGTGCCTGCCAGCAAGGCTGTGAGTAATAGTTTTCGTTTCATTTGTGCTTCAGGTTTTTAGTCTGTGAGTGTTTTGCGCACAAATTTACGGAATTACCCGATAACCTCACCCCTTAATTTTGATATTGCCCCTTGTTTTTTTGATATGCGGAGATGAATAGTCTGCTTTTCACGGGTGCGCCGAAAACCATAAGCGTGCGCAGCTCCTATATGGGCCAAACTCGAAATCTTGCCGAAATATGCACGAGGTCCCGTAAAGATCCGTCCATCATGGAGCGCATCAAGAAAATAAGCCGGGCCGCAACGGTGTTGTAGACGCTTTGTATCGGGCAGGCATAAAGTGCTACTCTAACAACCCGACAGTGCCCCTTGTTCAACCCCCCAACCCCCTAACTTAGGTGGCTTAAGCAGCCTTTGCCCCGCGAGGCACTCCCCTCCTTCGGAGGGGTCGGGGGAGGCCTCCCTATAGCACGAACTATTAAATCTTTCGAAAAAGCCTGACACGAGATTCTTCCACAGCCATTTGTCACGCCGGCTATATCCGCCTTATCAGCCCAATTAGCTCCATTGATTTTCTCACTAAGCCCAAACGACATTGCAAAAGGGCCACAGTCAGAAGCTCATTCGGGCCGAGCGAGAA